>JABEBX010002326.1_pt1 | contig 10090 bp, 8 predicted proteins | sample 7245971 | NCBI WGS metagenome assembly JABEBX01 (sample SAMN14506365, study PRJNA622280) | hot springs metagenome | biome: hot spring [ENVO:00000051]|acidic hot spring [ENVO:00002120]; feature: spring [ENVO:00000027]|sediment [ENVO:00002007]; material: sediment environment [ENVO:01001048]...
ATCCAGTATTGGGGTGAAAAACAGCGTATAAATTGACCACCTGATACCCTGCCGGGTTTAGCCCGGAGCTACGTGGAGTGATTTGCATGGAAACGATAGCCAAAGTCCGTCGTCGGTATCATCTCAATAAAAAGTCCGTTAGCCGGATTGCCCGTACAATGAATCTGTCCCGCACCACGGTACGCAAGTATGTGGACTATGACGGAGACGTTCCGAAGTGCCCCAGGAAAGAGCGGCCCAAGCCACAGTTGGGTGCTTTTGCGGAGACCCTGGGGCAATGGCTGGAGGCGGTGCCCAGTTGCCGCGCAGGCAGAAAAGCACGGCGCGCAGACTATTCGAAAGTCTGCAGAAGGCGGGGTACCAAGGGGCCTATGACAGCGACCAGCGCTGGGTGAAGGTCTGGAAGGTCACGATCAGACCAAGTCTACACAAGGCCTTTATCTCCCTGAGCTTTCGTCCTGGCGAAGCGTATCAGTTCGACTGGAGCAGCGAGACGGTGATCCTGGGGGGTATAACCACCGCGATCAAGGTGGCCCACTTCCGCCTGACCTACAGCCGCAGGTCTTTTGTCCGGGCTTATCCCAGGGAGACCCAGGAGATGGTCTTTGCTGCACATCAGGACGCCTTCCTGGCCCTGGAGGGCGTACCGGAGCGGGGTATCTACGACAACCCCAATATCACCCTCTACTTCGGCTCCACGCATGATCAAATCCCCAGCAATCCGGTTTGCATAACTATATCACAGACTTTTTCAGCAACCTGCTATGTCTCCTTACTGAAATAGCCCCATAACACCGCATCATCCCAGCAACATTGCCAGATCTTCGGCTCTTAGGTGAGTATAGCGTTTCAGCATCTGCAACGTCTTGTGGCCGGTAATTGCCGCGACCTGCATAGGGTTCAGTCCTTTCTCAAATATCCGAGAAGTGGCCTCATGCCGTAGGTCATGGAAGCGTAAATCCTCCATGTCGGCGCGGCGGCAGGCGCGGTCAAAGGCTTGGGTGATGCTATCTGCCCGACTCCCCCAGACCTTGCCGTCAATGCGCCTGGGCAAATCATTAAGGATGCCAGCGGCTATGGTTGACAGTGGGACCATGCGGGGATCGCCGTTCTTGGTATCCGGGACGATCAGCACCCTTCCTCCTTTCTCAAGATGCCCCCAACGCATGGCGGCAATTTCCCCTCGACGCATGGCCGTTTCCAGAGCAAAGCGAATGATCGCTTCCAGGTTCCCTCCGTACTCGCGCGCGGCAAGCAGTAGCTGTTGCTCTTCATCGCCACGCAAGCGCCGATCCCTGGCATTGTTCGTCGTTTTTACCGCAACGCGAGGCACAGGATTTGAGAGTCCATCGATGCCCCACTCTTTATCTGCGATAGCATAAACATGGGACAAGACAGCAAGGCGGCGCTTGATGGTGGCGGGCTTGTATCCCTCGGCGATCAATCTGTCTCGATACGAGGCGACATGCTTGCCTTGGACCGCCGCCAGGTGCAGAAGACCCAGAGGGGACTTTTGCAACTTCACGATAACCGACAATTCCTGCACCGCGCCCTTCTTGGTGCTGCTGATTTCTCGCGCGTATCGGTCAAGGGCTTGTGATAAGGTGGTCGATTCGGCTTCCCGTCGATCTTGAAAGACCCCCCGCACCATTTCGCTTTCTGTGACTTTTGCCCATGCCTCGGCCTCGCTCTTGGTGCGAAAGGTCTTGACCTGCTGCGGGTAGCCCCGTGACACCTCCGCGACAGTGATTTTCTGAACTTAGTGTCGCGCCAATGTCGCGGATATTCAAGTTGGCAAAAATAAAGGCCCTAAGAATCATCTTAGAGCCTTGTTTTTATAGTGGTGGAGTTTAACAGAAAACCGAACCCACATATCAGCAGTCTCTCAGCCCCGGTGGGAAGCCTTGAGACCCTCGCGCGATTCAGGGGAAGGATTTCGCGCAACCGCACATGCCCATGATTGTAAGTTCAGAGAGGCTGATTGGCACTCGCAGTTGCCGCAACTGCCAGGGAATCTCGGGGCCGCAACTTGGCTTTCCTCTCGTTTGTCGCCGTAATGCCCGGCACGAACGACGAAAGGAAATGCCATGCAAACCGAACCCGCCTTCACCGAAACGGAGCTTGCACATCGGTGGAACGTCAGCATCAAGACCCTGCAACGCTGGCGCAGTGAAGAACGCGGCCCGCCGTATATCAAGCTCTCAAAGGCCGTCCGCTACCCAGTGGATGAGATCGTCACCTATGAGCAGACGGTCCGCCAGGGCATGTCCAACGAAGCGCCGTTGCCATCCTTATGCGACTCGCAGCCCGTTTTCGAATCTCCCGCGCCCGCCGCCCCCGAACCAAAGCGGTACTACTTGAGCGAGGCCTTCGCACTCATCGCGCAGTACGGCAGTCTTGAAGCGGCCGAGGCCGCGCTGACAGAGGTGCGTGATGAAACCCAAGGTTGATGCCAACAAGCAGGGCGTTGCGCCCAGCCCGGATGAGCCAGTCATCACGTATCCGGTCCTCGATGAAACCCACTTGTCCTTGCGATGGAATCTCTCACCCAAAACGCTGCAAAAGTGGCGCTCGGAAGGAATCGGCCCGCCCGCCTGGCACCTCAACAGATCTGTGCGTTACCTTCTGATGGAGGTCGAGGCCTTCGAGCGCAAGGCTCGGGTCACTTGGAAATCCCCTACCGGACGCCAGTTGTCCGAATCCTCTCCCACGGCACGTGAAGACGCCATCGAGCAGATGATGCAGAAACGGCCTGAGCGCCGTGATCGGGTTTTCTACTCCGCCAAGGATGTGGTCGACATCACTGGCTTGCCCGGTTACTGGATTCACCAGAATCAGGAACGCCAGCGGCTCGGCATTCCGTTCTACCGGATCGCAAACGGTGACGTCATCCGCTTCAGCATAGAGGAAATCTTCCTCTGGGAGATGCATCACCTGCGCCCATGCCGGTACCCGATGAAAGGGAATGCTGATGCCCCGTAGTTGGGGCGGGCCGTGGCGAAGTGTGTTGTTATATGTTCCGATATTTCGTTGATTAATTGCGGTTGGAGAACAAATGGAACACACTCCATCTATGCTCTCCGAGACCCACACCCGTCGCATCCTTGATCTGGCCAGCCAGAAAGGGCTGCTGCGCGCCAGCGATCTGGACGCCATGGGCTCGCCCCGGGTCATCCTGACGCGCATGACTGCAGCAGGACTGCTGGAACGGGTCGGGCGTGGTCTTTACCGTCTGCCAGGCGCACAGGTGACGGAATTTGAGAGTCTTGCCCTTGTCGCCACCAGGGTGCCACAAGCCGTGTTCTGCCTGCTCACCGCACTCCAGTTTCACGGGCTGACCACCCAACTACCACGTCAAGTCTGGATCGCCATGCCACGCGGTAGCCACTCACCCCGGATCGACTATCCGCCGATCCGGATGGTTCAGATGGCCGGTAGCGCTCATCTGGCAGGCGTCGAGGAGCACCTGTGCAACGGGGTGAAGGTGCGGATCTACAGCCCGGCCAAGACCGTGGTCGATTGCTTCAAGCATCGCAACAAGATCGGTCTGGATGTGGCGCTGGAGGCCTTGAAAGACGCCTGGAGGACGCGCAAGGCGTCCGCAGACGACCTGTGGCGCTACGCTCAGGATTGCCGCGTCGCCACCGTGATGCGCCCCTACATGGAGGCAGTCGCCCACGACTGACGCCTAGGCCGCCGAGACGGGCGGGGTTCTCTTTGGTTTAAAAATTTGGTAGGATGTCGGCTGTTTTAAACCCAACCCGAGGAGGCGTCATGATTGCAGATCGCATTCGTCAAGCACGATTGGCGGCAGGCCTGACCCTAGGTGCGTTGGGCGAACAGGTGGGTGTTTCTCACACCGCCATCCAGAAGTACGAGAAGGGTCTGCTGACGCCGTCGTCGACTCAGCTGCTCAAGCTGGCCCGCGCCTGCGGCATTCGGACCGAATACTTCTTCCGTACGCACACGGTTGAACTGCTGCAGCCCGAGTTCCGCAAGCTCTCGACCTTTGGCAAGACTGCCCAGGATGCGCTGAAGATCAAGGTCGTCGAGTTGGTGGAAAAGCGCGTGGAGCTGCTCGGCGCATTTCCCGAACTGCCGTTCCCGGCATTTGCACCGCCCGCGAATCTGCCTGAGCACATCACCTCGCTGGATGAGATCGATGCGTTCTCGGATACGGTCCGCAACACTTGGCAGTTGGGGCTGAACCCGATTGCTGACCTCGCCGACACCCTCGAAGGCCTTGGCTTGCTGGTCATCGTGGTCGATGAAGAGAACCCGGGCTTCTCTGGCTTGACGGCCAAGGCACGGACCGACGATGGCAGGGAGTACCCGGTCGTGGCTGTTTCCAAACGCTGGCCCGGTGATCGGCAGCGGTTCACGCTGGCGCATGAGCTGGGGCACCTGCTGCTTGAAGGACGACTGGCTGACGGCATCAACGAAGAGAAAGCCTGCGACCGGTTCGCCGGTGCCTTCCTGGCTCCGCGTGTCGCGGTGTTGCAGTTACTTGGGGCGCAACGCCATGCGCTGGAATGGCAAGAGCTGTATGTGCTCAAGCACGAGTTCGGTCTGTCGATGACCGGATGGCTGCAGCGCGCCAAACAGTGTGGCGTGATCACCGAGGCAGCTCATCTCTCCATGTTCAAGCGGTTTTCGGCCAAGGGGTGGCGCAAGACCGAGCCTGGCCAGCCACTGCCGCAAGAGCATCCCCGACTGTTTGATCAGTTGGTGTACCGCGCCTTGGCCGAGCAATACATTTCCGAAGGCAAGGCGGCGGAACTGCTGGGCATCCCGATGATGCGCTTCCATAAAGAACGCCAGCTGGAGTCATCGGATGCGGTTGCTCATCAGTGATGCGAACATCTTGATCGATATGGAAGCGGGAGCGTTGATGGAGACGCTCTTCCAGCTTCCGATGCAGTTCGGCATCCCTGATCTGCTGTACTACGAAGAAATTGAACCGGGCAGTCCGGGCCTTGAAGAGTTGGGCTTGCAGGTCATGGAGGTCAGCGGCGACTTCGTGGCGTATGCCGAGCAGTTGCCAGGCCAGCACAACCATCTCAGCCCAGTCGATCCGCTCCTGCTCCAAGCGAACGTTTTGCCCCCAGCGCTGCTGCTTGAGATCCCGATAGAGCTGCTGCTCTTGCTCCGTCAGAAGCGTCAGTTCCGTTGCTGGATGCTGCGCCGATTCATCCACCCACAGCGCCTTGTGTCGCAGCAAGGTGTCTTCGTCCATGAGCACGGATTGCAACGCTGGAATGTATGAACGGGCACGATGCAGGATGGCAAATCCATGGGTGTCCAAATCACCCCAGTAGATGCACTTCGCGCGGGCAAGCCAAGGGAAACGCGCCAACACGTCGACGTTATAGCCAAGACGCATGAACACGACAGCGCCCGGCATGTCGGACATTGCCAGTCCCGTTTGAAGGTTCTCGACAATAAACACATGTGAGACCGGCAAATCGAGACCCGCCAGGTCTTCCACTGGTGCAGTGATGTCACCCACGCCACCGACCCTGGCTCGCAACGCCTGATCCAGCACCCGCATTCGCACAAGGAGCGGAGGTGCTTTCAGTCCGCAGCGCTGGTAGAAATCCAGGTCGCTGGATGAATCCTCTTGTATTGCGGCCACCAGATCCGTCAGCAGTCCTTTGCGCCCATCGAGCCATTTGCTATCCAGCCCGGACACCGGCAGCTGGCGGGGGTAGAGGTCGGATTGTGGATGGTTCGCTATCCAATCCAGCATCTCTGCAAGCCGACGAAAATCGGCATCGCCGTAGTCCGCCAGGACATCAAAGTACCTTGGCAACGGCTGCGCCAGCACCGGCCAACGAGCGGTGAGTGTCCGGTAGCGAGATTGAGCACGCTCCCATCGTGCGGACTCACCAATCCACATGGCAACATCCTCTGGGCTGCCCAACGCCAGCTTCTCCGGGAGTCGCTGGACGCCAAGCGCTTTCCACCGGCGCTCACACCAGGACAAGGAGCCGACTCCTTGCCAACCTTGCCACGCGCTCACCCAAGCACGAACGCCGTCGACCTGCCTTAGCGCAGCCTGTTCCGTCGGTATGCCGAGCGGAGCTTCCAGCGGCCATTGATCCTCGCCCGCATCACCAATCAACCACTCGCGGTGCTTGCTTTGAAAGCGACGGGCAAGAAACTGCCGAACATCTTCAGGAAGCTTCAACGCTAGCCTCCTCTCGTGCGTGCTCTGGCAGTTTCAGCCGCTGACGATCACCGTCGTACTCAATCAGCAGGACGCCTGACACGCGCCGATCGCTGATGTCCACGAAGCAGGCGCCACCGATGAATGGCTCAAGGGTCATGACGGACTTCAGCGGTGTAGCGACCACCATCTGGAATCCGAAATTGGTAAAGATGTTCATCGCCAAAGCGGTGAACTCGTTATCCGCCTTGTCGAAGGCTTCATCCAGCACGACGGGCGCATACATCGGCACGCCGTGGTCGTTCCCGCCCAGTTGATATCGCAGGGCTGCGGCCAAGCATGTAGTGGCCAGTTTCTGCCGTTGGCCGCCGGACTTGCCTGCTCCGCTGCGGTAGATCTCGACCTCGACGCCGCTTTCATCGATCTCCCGCCCGATGAACTCAACATGCTGTCGAACATCGAGCACAGTCTCGCGCCAGCGCTTTTGCTCGGGGTCCTGACTGGCGAGTCGATCAACAAGTCGTCGCAAGGCTAGAAACCGCGCCTCGGCAAACTCGCGATCCTCCGTCCATGCATGGCTCAGTGCCTGCTGGATCTCCTGCTTAAATTCCTTGACGTCGACAAGCTGCCGATCACTGGCGTCGATGTGGAGATAGGTGCGTTGATTGGCGCTCTGGTTGAAGGGCACCTGACCAAGACTGTCGTTGACCAGATCCATCCGTTCCAGGATCGCCTTACGCGCATCGTTCAGGTAGGTGGAAAGCGCCGCCAGATTCTGGTGACTTTGGTTCTGCAGCAATTCAAAGAATCGCTGCTCATAGGCGGGTAGCCCATCCGTCTCCAGTCGAACCAGTTTGGCGAAGAAGTCTGGCGCGCTGGCAAGGCTCGTGTCCATGTCGCCCGCGTCCATCGGCCATTGCCGTTTGAAATCAGCAAAGCGTGTTTCTATTTCCTTCTCGCAGGCACCAATCCCACGATTGACCTCTTCGATCTCCGCATTGAGTGCGCGTTCTACAGAAGTTGTCACCTTGTCGAGGTTGTCGAGCCGGACTGCATCTGACTGCTTGGCGAAGCGCTCGTCGAGACCCGAAACCTGATGGGGCGTCAATGGAACGATAGACGCGTCCTGCAAGAGGGATTCCAGTTTCTGGGTGCTGGTCTTGATCTGATCAACAATCGAGTCGTGCGCACGCGTTGCCTGGCGAAGATCCTTGTCAGCATCATCGACGAGCTTCTTTTGCTTCTCGATCTGCTCACTGATTTGCAGCAGGGTGGTGTTCCCCTCGCGCGCTTCGCGGATCTGCCGTTCAATGGTGGCGATGCGATCCAGCAATGGGAGCACATCTATTTCCTGCCACTGGAGATTCACCAGAGTCTGGCACTGCATCGCTCGGGCCGCACGATTCTTGTCCTGGTCGGAGAGCTTGTCGATCTCCCCGCCGAGGCGCGAAATGGTGGCACCCAGCTCCTGCGCCTGAGCTTGAAAGAGTCCGAGCTTCTCCCGGTTATCGAATCCGAGCACCCAGTTTCGTCGGTCGCCGACACTTCTGCGGTCGTCTTTCTCATGCCGGGTTTTGCTGTGCTTGACCTGGCCTTCACGGGTGATAGCGCGATCAGCACTCCTGAACGACTGAATGGAATCGACGCACGCGTAATCAAAGCGTTGCCGCAGCTCGGCCTGGAGCCAATCGGCATACGCCCCCTCCTTGACGTTCAGCTTGAGGACGAGCGAGTTGCCACCAATGGGCTTGGCCTGCCAGGTCTCCGGGCAGCCAGTCCGGTAATACACCAGGCGCTGGCCGAGGTGGGTGGTGTTGATGTGGTTGGCCAATGCCGAATACTGGCGCTCGTCTACCAAGAGTGAGAGCGCGAATCCATGCAGTACGCGCTCAATGGCCCCCTGCCATTCGGCCTCGTCAGGCTTCACTTCGACGAGTTCGCCAACAAAGGGAAGTGCCGACTCCGAGATCCCGATGGCGGCAGCGATGTCTCGGCGCATTTCCAGCATGTCGGCTGGAATGTTCGATGGCTGGCGCTGGAGTGCCTGCACCTCTTTCAGTGCTTGCAAAAATGCTGCCTCAGCGTCCCTTTTTTCACCGGCCAGGCGGAACTGTTCTTCGCGGTTCGCGTTGCTGCGCTGCTCCCAGTTTTCGACCTCCTGCCGCGCGTTGCCCAAAAGTTCTGCGAAGGCTTGAGGCGAATCCGGGAGGCTCCACCCCAGCTTCTTGCATGCCTCTTCCGCCTGACCGCGTTTGCGCAGACGATCTGTGCGCTGGACCTCCAGCCCCGATTTCTCGGCCTCCCATTGCTCGATCTGATCACCGCCTGCCTCACGGTGCTGTCGCTCCAGATCGCGCAAGATTGCGGCGTGGTTATCCAGGGTGCTTTGACGCCGCCCCACTTCACCCTCTGAGCCGTTGGCTTGCACCTCCAGGGATGCCACGTGCTCCTTGAGTAGCTCAATGCGTCGGGTTTCACGATAGCCATCAACGCCAAGCCGAAGCTTATCCAAGCCATTGCGCTGCAGTATCAACGAGTCCCTGCGCTGATACTGCTCCCACGCTGGGGCGAGCGTTTGAACCTGCTCGCGAGCCGTGACGACCGCCTGGTGGGCCGCATTGAGTTCTCCAAACTCGCTGACTAAGCGATCCGCCACCTCGAAGGTCTCGGGCTTGTCGAGCATGAAGTCGCGCAGGAAGGTATTGAGGTCACCGAGGTTTTTGGCCGACTGGGTTTTGTGCAGCAAACGCAGCGCCATTTCGCTCTCGATGCCGAGCAGACGGCAGAACCGTTCGCAATAAGGACGAAATTCGTCGCGTGCGAATGCTTCCGGGAAGGACTGCTTGAGCTTCCGGATGTCGAAGTTGGATTGGCCAAAATCCTCCAGCTCGCGCAGGTCGAAGGCCCGCTCCATGACAAGGTAGTGGCGTTTGACGTCGGTGCTGCCGTTTGCATTGCCCCGCAGCCAGAACACCTGAACCAACACCACAGACTGACCCAAGGCATTCTGGTAGGTCAGCGCCAAGGCTGACCAGGTCGTCCCTGCGCGCAGGTAGCGGGTCGCGATCTCTCCCGACTCCCCATCCTTCTGTTCAGCCCACGCACCACGTATGTAGGTGACGAGGTTCCGGTCACGACCACTGCGGTCCGCCTCGCGTGCGGCCGCGTTGAAGTCGATCCAGCGAGGTGGCGTCAGCAACGCCGAAAACGCATCGAGAAGCGTCGACTTCCCTGCGCCGGATCGACCCACAAACAGAAAGCCTCGTTCGCTGATCGGTACGTCGTGCAGGCCGGAGAAAGTACCCCAGTTGTAAACCTGCAGGCGGGTCATCCGGAACTGCTCGCGGGCAAACAAGGAGGCGGTTTGAGGTTCCGAGATCATTGATCGGCCTCCTCATCAGCATCAGTCTGAACCAGCTGCGCTGGCGTTTCTCCGGCCGCCATGCGCTGATACAGGTGCGTCAGTGCTTGAATTTCCTCTGCTGAGAACAGGAGTTTCAGCGTCGGCGAAATCTCGAAACGATCCTCACTCGAGCGAATCTTCTGCAGGATGCTGTGCTTCTTGATCTTCTCGATGGAGGCATGAACCCGTTTCACGAACCCTGCACGGTCAGTATTGGCGGCGCGCTCATAGAGGGAGAGAAACTCCGTGATCTCGTCTGTCGACACCACGGCACGGTCGCCTTGCGAGTCCGCCTGGGTCAATCGCTGGCGAAGGTGGAGCAGCAGAATGGAGTCAATGAACGTCAGCTGGGCACGACGCAACAGGAGAGGCACCTCAAGGTCGCCGGTATCTGCCTGGCGGGTGAAAGCCACTTGTACGTCTCGGTCGATAACCAGTTCGAGAAACAGCTCGGCAAGGCGCCTTCGGATCACCGCTTCGTCTCGTACCAAGATCGGCCAGAGCTTTGGATGCCGACG
>JABEBX010020792.1_pt1 | contig 10088 bp, 5 predicted proteins | sample 7245971 | NCBI WGS metagenome assembly JABEBX01 (sample SAMN14506365, study PRJNA622280) | hot springs metagenome | biome: hot spring [ENVO:00000051]|acidic hot spring [ENVO:00002120]; feature: spring [ENVO:00000027]|sediment [ENVO:00002007]; material: sediment environment [ENVO:01001048]...
CCTGCTTGGCATACCTTCCCTTAAAATTACCTGCTTAAACTCGTCTATTATCCAATCTATCATCATTGGCATATTGTTCTTTATAACCCATGCTGTAAATTTCCTGAAAAAATCCCCTTCAACTTTCATGGCTTCAACTTCATTGACTACATCTATTGGCATGTCTTTTCTCGTTCTTGGTCCACTGTACTTTTCGTATTCATCGATGCTTCTTTTTTCAAGGGTTCTGTTATCATACATAAAATCGTTTTCCCCTAATCTGTCCGGCTCATCTTCCGGTTCGTGGCCCTCAACCGCACGCAAGCCCACGCGGAATCCGATGAGCGCCTGTGTTCGCGGCGAATCGATGATGACCCCGCCCTCGCCTTGCTTTGAGATGTTCCAGGTCAGTTGTCCGGTGTCCGAGACGATCGGATTCGGTCGTGTACCGCCGACGAACGTGTTCGTCGGCGACCCGTCAAGGGAGGAGATCCGCGATCCGTGCTGTAGCGGAGTCCACAATGGAAATCCGGGTGTGAAGTACGGCCGGTCCGCTCTGGGCAGACGATCGCCAGCGAAGATCTGTTGCCGGGCGTACGAACGCGTGACCGTCTGCCCGGCCGGGCGAAGGTCGCCACGCAGGAAGGTGAGCGCACCCGCGGCCAGCTCGGTCATTCTCACCGGATCCTGGGAGATGTCAAAGGGATCGCCGACGTACGGCTTCCAGTCCGGGTCCTTCTTCAGCTCGAAGGTATACCAGAGGATCGCGTCCCAGTTCTGGAGGTCTCCGTAGGCTGCGAGGAGGGGCATCTGCTCGGCCTCGTAGTCGTTGGGAAACGGCTCATTCACCTCGCTCACCATGTAGGCTTTGCCCTGCTGGGCGCTGCGCGACAAATCCACTACCGTGGAGTTCAGAGGATCATTCACCATGGGAGATTTCGCCTTCCGTTCCCATGGGCCCTCCCAGTAGTCGTGACCGTCCAGCGCGCCAAAGGAAGAGAGGGCCAGTTCCAGCGGATAACCGGTGCTGTTGTGGTCGTGATCGGCGGTTGCCAGAATCACACACTTCACCCCGAGATCTGTTTTCAGGTAATGCTGCATAGAGCTGTAATAGCCGCGTTCGAGCCAAAGATAGAAGCTCGCCTCCAGGCTGTAACGCCGCGCCGACGCTCCGGCCACCCCTGGCCAGGAGAGCAATGGAACCGGCTGATTGCCCGTGACGCCGGTGGCGTGGCGCACCTCCCGCAGGTCCGCGCGGCCGGCATGGTTGGGTAACCATCGATTGTAGAGCGCGTCCAGCTCACGGTTGTAATACGGCGAAGGCCCGCGAAAGCCCACCCAGATCGCATCCTCGTTATTGATCTCCACGATAGCCACGGCGGGGTCATCGCGGTATTCGCGCTTCGTATATGGGTTGTAGTGGGTCAGCAACTCGCGCGCATACTCCTTTTGCAGCTCGATCAGCCTCGGGTCGTACAGGCTGATACCCTTCGCGCCCTGGCGGATACTATCCGCATCCACAACGCCGTCGCCGGTCTTGAATGGGCGCCCCACCAACAGATTGAAGTCGATGTAGATCCCACGTCTCTCAAGCTGGGCCAGGAAGTAGTCCTCGCGATCCATCTGCCGCGGATCAAAGTGCCGGGTGTTGCCTCCCGCGGCAATCAATCCCCGCGGCGCCACGAAGTCCAGAAACTGCAACCGCACGCAGTTCACTCCATAGCGCGCGAGCGTCTCCGCCCACAGGGCCGCATCCTTTTTCGCCGGAATCTGGGTCGAGCCCGGGCTCCAGTCCGTGATATTCACTCCCCAGAACCGGATGCGCTGTCCATCTCCTCGTACCAGATGCCCGTTCACGGTCTTGTTCGCGACCCCGTTCGCTACATGGATGAACCCATACTTTCCCGCCGGCGCATCCAGCAGAAACGATAGATCGACCGGCGAATGTCCGCCCATCCCCGCGCGATTATCCAGCCGGAACGGTTGCATGGCCGGAGCCGCACCGGAGCCGCTGGAGCGCAAACCGGGTTTCCCTGCGGGCGTTTGTTGCCCACTGGGGTGGATCGTGCGCCCTTCAGGGAACCCGGCTCCCACCGTCAGCAGCAACAACCCCATGGCCCCCATCGATGCAGCCAGGCATCGTTTCATCGCTCTCTCCCATCTTCGTCTCCATTTCATCGCGGTTTACGTCTCCCTGGCCACCCATCCATTGAATGCGAAATCTCCACGCTGCGAATCCTACTTTCGTCGGATGGCACACTGAATCTCCGACGATACGCTAACGTCCATTGCATCAAAGAGCCGCTGCTTCTGTGCGCGGCCGTCGTATCGGGTTGCCGTCCATTGTCGAACTCTGCCCACAGTCAGCACAACGCGGCGCCCCGCGATGCCTCTGAATCCTCCATAGGCGTAGTTTTGGTCATCTCTTCCAGGCTGGAACGACTGGGCTGGAGCATCGTCATCGAAGGCCAGGACGACATGCGGATCCTAAGCCAGTTCAGCACCTGCGGCGAGACCCTCGCCTGGCTCGCCCATCATGCCCCCCAGGTAGTACTCATCGACGAAGCCATACTGACGCCGAAAGATTGCGAGATGCTGAGCCGCCACGCCGTCCGAACCGGAACCTGTTTTCTGCTGGTCGCCCGCCACCCCATCTACAGCGCGGTTGAGAGAGAGCGCCTCTCCTTTGCTTCGCAGTGCCTTCTCAAGGGTTTATCCTCCTCGGAGCTACTCGCAGCCATTCGCGGCTGTGGAATCGCCAGGCTGTGAGCTGGTTTTGGAGATTCCAACAGAGGGATCCGTGGATGGATTGTTCCTCAGCCTGCCATTGAGATGGTCGAGTAGGGCGATGGCGCGGACCGGGCTTCGAATGATGCCGACGTTTCCATCGTCCCCTCTAAAATTCCGTACGGCAATTCCGTACGGCGGGTTTTTCCCAGTACGACTTCAAGGCCGGTCTTTCAAATGGCGCCTTCCCTTCTTTGCCTTCGCTTAAGCCTGAGCGTAGCCGAATGGATGCCGTAAATACAACAAAATCAGTGGGCTTTAGCCCCTGAAGGAATGCATTTGGGGGCATTCGACCGCAACAAAACCTTTTTCCGCAACCTGTAAAGCACGTGCCCTTCAGGACGAACGGCCCTCCCTTTCAAAACGCGGTCTTATGCAGAGGTTCCGTAGCTCCTGAGGAATGGTTCTTGTTGCGGGTTCCCTCCGGTACAACTTTCGATGGACTACGATAGCGAGGCGGAAGTTGCAAGCCGTGACCTACAATTCCACTGAGTGCGAAGACGATGAGGGTTCGCAAAGACTCGCCGCAACCGATGGGATGGGAGGTCGCGCGAGGATTCGTGCGTCCGGAGCAATTTTGCTGTCGCAGCGAATCCAAAAAATGGTGTGCGGTGGCGTTTTCATTGGGGAAGACGCCCATGGGAGTCAAGGCGATGCGCTACATCTGCAGAACAATCGCTCTGGCTATGACGCTGGTGTGCGCGGTGGCCCTGGCGGCTGCGCCGCAGGGTTACACGCGTAAGCTCTGGCAGGTGCAAAACGGATTGCCGGAGCAGACGGTGCAGGCCTTTGCTCAGACGACCGACCATTATCTATGGATCGGCACCACCGGCGGGCTGCTGCGCTTCGATGGAGCGAGCTTCCGGCTCTTCGATCGCGTCAACACCCCGCAACTGATGGAAAACAGCGTCTTCTCTCTGCTGGCCTCACGCGATGGAAGCTTGTGGATAGGTACCGAAGGCGGAGGTCTGCTGCGCTATCGGGCCGGAAAGTTTCGCCACTTCGGCGCTGCCGACGGACTGAGCGACGAGTTTATCCGCGCGTTGTTCGAGGATCGCGACGGGACCATCTGGGTGGGCACGGATAATGGTCTGCTGCGTTTTTCTCGAGGCCGGCTGGTGCGCGTGGATGGAACCGGCGAGATCCCGGCAATCGCCGTTCACGCCATCGCCCAGGATCGTCAGGGTGGGTTGTGGGTGGGCGGTTCCAGCCTGCTGCGGATCTATCACGGCCAAGTGCGGGTGTATCACCTTCAGGGCGGCGGCAGCCTCAATCGGGTGAAATCCATCCTGGCGACACGGGATGGGACCATCTGGGTCGGCACGGTCTCCGGTCTGAACGAGATGCGAGATGCGAGATTCGAGATGCGGGGGCGACCGCACTTCGAGCACATACCTGGCATCAACCAGACGGTGCGTGTCCTGCGGCAAACCTCGGATGGTTCGCTATGGGTGGGAACCATCGGTCAGGGCATCTTACGGCTCACGAAAGGAAGGCTCACCTCGATCACCGCGCCGAGCTCGCTGCCCAGCAATACGGTGCTGAATATCTTCGAGGACGACGAAACGAATATCTGGGTCGGTACTCAGGCGGGCATGTTACGTCTCACGCGCACTCCCGTGCGGATTATTCCTCTTCCCCAGTCGGCCGACTCGGACTTCGGCACGCTGTATCTGGACCGTGACGGCACGCTGTGGGTCGTTTCCACGCATGTGTTTCAGGTCAGGAAGGGCGTAGCCCAAGCATGGAGTTGGCCGGAGCTGGAACCGCTTCATGCGCGCAACATCTTCCGCGACCTCCAAGGTGATTTGTGGATCGGTACCGACGGCGACGGGCTCATACGCATTCAAAATGGCAAGATTTTGCGCCTCAGCACGAAGGACGGTCTGGTGAACAACTTCATCCGCGTGATGATGCAGAGCCGCGATGGGAGCATGTGGTTCGGAACCGACGAAGGTGTTAGCCACTGGAGCGGCCACGGATTTGTCAATTACCGCATGAGCAATGGACTCTCGTACTTCAGCACGCGTGCGCTCATCCAGGACCGCACCGGCGACATCTGGATTGGCACGGATCGCGGTCTGAACCACCTGCATCATGGCGTCTTCGTGCAGGATGGAGCCACCGTCGCGCTGGCCGGCGAAGAGGTCTGGTCGATCCACGAAGATGCTGACGGCGGCTTGTGGTTGGGTACCCGCGACAACGGGCTGTATCGCTGGAAGCAGAATCGGTTAACCCACTTCAGCAAGGCTCAGGGCCTGGCCAGCAACAGCATCTACCAGATCGTGGAAGACCGGAAGGGCGGAATGTGGCTCAGCGGTCCCAATGGCATCTCGCTGCTTCGCCGCCAGGAGCTTGATGAGATGGCCAGCGATCCATCGCGGCACCTGTCCTTAACGTTCTACGGCGTCTCGGACGAGGTGGAAACCACCCAGATCTACGGAGGACGCCAGCCGTCCGGTTGCCAGGATGGCGCCGACGGCGTCTGGTTTCCAAGCAACAACGGGCCTCGTGATGCGTCCCAGCGCCGTGCGCCTGGAGATCTCCTGGTCCCCCATCCTGCTTCGCTCCCAGGCGGGTATGCGCTTCCGCTATAGGCTGGATGACTTCGACAAACAATGGAGTGCGGCCTCGTCTCGCCGCGTGGCGTCGTGGACGAATCTGCCGCCGGGGAGATACAACCTCCACGTGCAGGCCTTCGAGATCAATCATCCGCGGGCCATCACAGAGATTTCGCTACCCATCGTGCAGCAGCCGCACTTCTGGCGAACCCCGTGGTTTCTGGCTCTCTGCGTGGTGCTGTTGGCGGGTGTGGTGTTCGCGGCCTTTCGCTTCCGTCTATGGCAGATGCGGATGCGCTTTGAGGCCGTGCTGAACGAGCGCGGACGGCTGGCGCGCGAGATGCACGATACGGTCATCCAGGGCTGCGCCGGTGTCTCCGCACTGCTGGAGGCGTTGGCCAGCCTGCGCGAAGCGAATAACTCCCTGCCCAGGGACCTCCTGGAGGATGCTCGCCGCCAGGTACGAACGACCATCGACGAAGCTCGCCAAGCGGTGTGGAACCTGCGCCAGGGACAGCCGTCGGATCACATGCTGGCGCAGACACTGGAGGGCATGGCGCGGCATATGAGCCTGGACTCCGGCGTGTCCGTTGTCTGCGAAGTTGCCGGAAAACCCTTCCCACTCACCCAGTTCGCGACGCATGAGCTGATGATGATGGCGCGGGAGGCCGTGTACAACGCGGTACAGCACGCCCGCGCCAGCCGTATCGAAGTGCGGATAAGCTTTACCCGCGACGGCCTGATCCTTGAAGTACGGGACGATGGCGCCGGATTCGACCCCAAAGTGGTCTTTGCCGAGGAAGACCGGCACTATGGTCTGCTGGGCATGCGTGAGCGGGTACATGCCGTCGGTGGTGAGTTTCATCTGGACACCGCACCGTTCCGCGGCACACACTTGACGGTCCGGATGCCGCGCAGGGTCTCCGGCGTGCGCAGCGCCATGGTGAATCTATAGCAATCAAGAACTCCGGCAGGTTTAAGCTGAAGCATTCGGGGAGGATGAAGATGGAGAACTCCGGCGGTATGAACGGGGCGAAGATGAACAGAATTAAAGTGCTGGTGGTGGACGATCACCCCATCGTGCGCGTGGGCATTGCCGCCATTATCAACGCCCGTCCCGACATGATGACCGTTGCCCAGGCCGAATCAGCTGAGGAGGCGATCATCCTCTTCGAGCAACACCTGCCCGACATTACCCTGATGGATCTGCGCCTGCCGAAGATGAGCGGCGTGGAGGCGATCCGGATCATTCGCAGGCGGCATCCCAAAGCCTGTTTCGTGGTGCTGACGACCTATGAGGGCGACGAGGACATCTACCAGGCCATTGAGGCCGGCGCGCGCGCCTACGTCATCAAGGGAATGCCGCACGAGGCGTTGACGGATGCTCTGCGCCGGGTGCATGCTGGCGGACGTTTTTTGCCGCCGCCAGTCTCGCGGGCGCTGGCCTCGCGCACCCCCAACTCCGACCTCAGCTCACGCGAGCGGGAGGTTCTCTCCCTGCTGGCGCGCGGATGCACGAACAAGGATATCGCCGCCGAGTTGGGTATCACTGTGGCCACGGTCAAGTGCCACATCAGCGTGGTGATGATGCGCCTGCAGGCGAAGGACCGCACCCAGGCGGTGGTCACCGCGCTGCAGCGCGGCCTGGTGCATCTGTAAGCGGTTTTCCTGCCGTCGTAGAGACCCGCAAATGGGGCCTCCGCAAACGCTGCTCAGCGAAAGTGTGGGGACTGCCCGCGAGAAAAGCGGATGCTCCGCTTCCACTCCGAGGGCGGATGAACACCCGCCGGGGATCGCGCCGCGCCTCCGCCGAAGGCCATCCGACTAAAGTCGGATGGCTTTCCATCGCTTCGCACGTACAGTACGAAAGTTGCGTAGCGAGGAGATAGTTGAGGCGTGGAAAGAGATCGGGGTAGCTTGCTGACAAGGCGTGAGGTTTTGCTGGGGGCGGCCGCGCTTTCCATTGCCTCTCCGTGGCTGAACCAGGCGCATGCGATACCAGCTTCCGCGAGCGCGGCAGGGCGCAGCCGTCAGACCTTCGACTTCGGTTGGCGCTTCACGCACGGCGATCCGGCCGAGGCGGAGCTGCCTGCCTTCAACGATGCCTCCTGGCGCGAGATCGATCTGCCGCATGATTGGAGCATCGAAGGACCATACGGCGAAGACGAGCCGGCCTCAGGTCCGGGAGGGTATCTGCCAACGGGCATTGGCTGGTATCGAAAGCGCTTCACGGTTCCAGAGATCGATCGTGGCCGCATCGCTCTGTTGGAGTTCGGCGGCGTCTATCAGAACAGCGAAGTCTGGATCAACGGACACTCCCTCGGGAGACGGCCATACGGCTTTGTTCCCTTTGCGTATGAGCTGACCCCGTTTCTGCGCTACGGTGCGGAGGGTGCGGAGAACGTGGTTGCCGTGCGCGTGGACAACTCCCGCCAGACGAACTGCCGCTGGTACTCCGGCTCCGGCATCTACCGGCACACGTGGTTGCTCCAGACCGATGCCCTGCGGGTCGCGTACTGGGGGACCGTTGCGACCACCCCGCTCGTTTCGGCGGAGCAGGCGACGGTCCACGTAGAGACCACAGTGATCAATGGGCATGCACATGCGTCAGCATGCACGCTCACCACAACTCTTCTCGACCGCGGCGGCGCGGTCGTCACCGAACAGAGCACGCCGCAACACCTGGCTCCCGGCGAAATTTTCCGCTTCGTGCAGGAACTTCCGGTGGAGCGGCCGAATCTCTGGTCGGTGGACAGTCCGTATCTGTATACGGTGCGCAATACGATCCGCGGCGCGGTCCAGGAGGGAGACGAAACTGTCGAGCGCGTTGATGACGTCGATCTTCAAGAGATGCCCATCGGCATTCGATCCGCGGTCTTCGACCTGAATCGCGGATTTCTGCTCAACGGTGAGCATGTGAAGCTGCGCGGAGTCTGTCTGCATCAGGAGGCTGGCTGCGTCGGCTCGGCCGTGCCGGAGCGCGTGTGGGAGCGGCGCCTGGAGCTGCTGCGCCAGATGGGCTGCAATGCCATCCGGCCCAGCCACAACCCCTTTGCAGCGGAGTTCCTCGACCTCTGCGACCGCAAGGGATTCCTGGTCATGGATGAGGCCTTCGACGAGTGGAAGGATGCCAAAGCCCAGATTCGGTATGGGTACCACCTCTACTTCGATGAGTGGCATCGGCGCGACCTGACCAACTTCATCCACCGCGACCGGAATCATCCCAGCGTGGTGTTGTGGAGCGCCGGCAACGAGGTTCCCGATCAATCGGACCCGGACGGCGCGGCCACCCTGCGCGGCCTGCTGGATATCTTCCATAGCGAGGATCCCACCCGTCCGGTTACCGTTGCCTGCGACCGCATCGCCTCCGAGCCGCTGTCGAACCGCGTCCAGCCGGAGTTTCTCGCTGAGCTGGATATTGTCGGCTACAACTACGTTGACCGTTGGCGCAACCGCGCCGACCTGTATTACAGCATCGATCGCGCCGCCTTTCCGCGGCGGCGCTTCGTCGGCACGGAGAGCATCGGCATCGGAGGCATTCGCGGCGACTATCGCGGCCTGTTTCGCTCCGGCTCCGCCCAGCCCCTGCACGGGTATCTGAGGCCGTCGAGCATCCGGCTCGACGTCGAGGAGCTGTGGAAGTTCAACAGCCTCTACGACTATGTATCCGGCGATTTCATGTGGACGGGCATCGACTATCTCGGCGAGTCGCACTGGCCGATGAAAGGCGCTCCCGTTGGAGCCATGGACACCTGCGGCTTTCTGAAGGACAGCTATTACTTCTACCAAAGCCAGTGGACGACGGAGGCGATGCTGCATCTCTCTCCGCATTGGAACTGGAAGGGCAGCGAGGGAGTCATCTTTCCCGTTACCTGCTATACCAACTGCGATACCGTGGAGCTTTTTCTGAACGGAAGATCGTACGGTGTGAAGGGCTACGAGTTCCCGCGCGAGGGCATGGAGGGAACGTATGGCAACTATCCTCCGCGGGCGCTCGAGTTGCGTACCACCGGCGATCTGCATCTTTCCTGGGACGTGCGCTACGAGCCGGGAACGCTGCGCGCCGTGGGCAAACGGCAGGGCCAGGTGGTAGTGGTCACAGAGGTCTCGACGACCGGCGAGCCGTTTACGATCAGCCTCTCCGCCGATCGCACGTCTATCAGCGCGGATCGCCGTGATGTGGCCCACGTCCGCGTGGAGGTTCAGGACGCGCAGGGGCGCGTCGTGCCCGATGCGGACCAGGAGGTCAGTTTTTCTCTTGAAGGCGAGGGGCGGATGATCGGCGTGGACAACGGCGATCCCTTCAACCACGAGAGCTACAAGGCCATGCGGCGGCGCGCCTTCCACGGTCTATGCCTAGCCGTGGTGCAGTCCACCGCGCACGCCGGGAAGATTCGCCTTGCAGCATCTTCTCCGGGTCTGCGCCCAGCCGGGCTAACGCTGGCTACCAACCGAAGCTGAGCGTGAAGTTCCTCGCTCCCGCTGGGATGGCGAGGGTTGAGTTCATTGATTTTCTCGGTTGGGACGGCTGTCGCCAGCGCGGGTGAGTGGGCTGATTTGGAAGCAGCGTCCCACACATGCGCTGAAAAGCACGCATGTGTGGGGTTCACGAAACACGGCTCTTTGCAGAGAAGGCCTACTGAACGGTGACGTTGAGCGTGATCGTTTCCGAGACACCGCCCGAGAACCCCAAGGCCTTAACGGTGACCGTGCCGGTCTGTGTCTGCGGAGTACTGCTGCTGCTACTGCTGCTGCTGCCGC
>JABEBX010019261.1_pt1 | contig 10087 bp, 8 predicted proteins | sample 7245971 | NCBI WGS metagenome assembly JABEBX01 (sample SAMN14506365, study PRJNA622280) | hot springs metagenome | biome: hot spring [ENVO:00000051]|acidic hot spring [ENVO:00002120]; feature: spring [ENVO:00000027]|sediment [ENVO:00002007]; material: sediment environment [ENVO:01001048]...
ATAGCGAAGTTCCACAGCGCGACGGGGGAAAATTTCGTCTTCCCCGCGGAGCGCGGCGCGCGGGTGTAGTCGAGTGTCACGGTGCGAAAGCCCACCCAGGCGAACAGACCCTTCATGAACCGTTGCCGTTCGGGCAAAAGCTTCAGAGCGTCCACAACCTTGCGGTCCATCAGCCGGAAATCGCCCACGTTCTTCGGGATCTGGATTTTCGCGAACCGGTTGTGCAGCTCGTAGAACCAGGCGGAAGTCTTGCGCTTCAATAGCCCGTCGGAGGAGCGGTCGCTGCGCCGTGCCAGCACCACTTCGGCGCCGGCGCGCCACGCTCGTACCATGTCCGGGATCAACGCCGGCGGGTCCTGCAAATCGGCGTCGATGGGAATGACGGCGGCGCCGCGCGCGCTGTCGATGCCCGCGGTCAGCGCTGCCTCCTTGCCGAAATTGCGCGACAGCTCGACCACCACGAAGCGGGGATCGGCCTCGGCTAAGGCCAAAAGTTTCGGCAACGTGCCATCGCTGCTGCCGTCGTCGACGCAGACGATCTCCCAGCGGGCATCGTCTACTGCGGCGAGCGCGGGGAGGATGGCCTGGGCGAAGGCCTCGACTACCGCGGCCTCGTTGTAGAAGGGAACGACGAGAGAGAGGAGATCGCGCATCAGCGGGTCTCAAGGCGAGGCAAAACCCGGGCGGAGAAGCCGCCACGGCCCTCTGCGCGCTGCGGACTAACGACCATCGCCGTCGGGGCCCGAGCTGGGCAGCTGGCCACGGCGAAGGCCGTGACGGGAAAGCGTACCCAGGTCCCACCACAGGCCGGCAAAGGCGGCCAAGCCTTCGCGCGCCGGTCCGGCGAGCAGGTGCTCGTTCGGCCCGTGCTGCTTGCAGCCGTTGTAGCTGTGCGGGACCCAGACCAGGGGCACGCCCAGATGGTCGCAGAACACGTCGCCGGGCAGACCGCCGGCGGCGTTCGGCACCACCTGCACCCTGCGGCCGAGCGTTTGCTCCATGCTCGCGGCGGCAAAGCGTACCCAGGGATGGGCTGGGTCGGTGCGGCTCGCCGCCATGCTGACGGCGGCGTTTTCGATCGCCACTGCTTGCAGGCCGGCGGCGTCGAGGTGGGCGCGCAGAGCGGCGACGAAGCCGGCAGGCTGGGCGTCCACAGGGTAGCGAAGCTGACACCACGCCCGCGCCGCCGGTGCCACCGCATTCACCGGCCGCTCGGGCTGGCCCGCGTGCAAGGCGAGAACGATGAAGCTGGTCCAGCCATAGAGTTTCTCTGCCGGCGTCAGCCCCGCCTCGCCCCAGTCGGGATCGATGCGGGCGGCATCGCCTTCCTCCGCCAGCGCGCAGCCGGCAAGGGCGGCACGCACGCTGTCGGGCAGACCGTGCGGCGGCAGGAACCCCGGCACCAGGATCCGCCCGCGGCGGTCGGCGAGGCTGGCGATAGCATGGGCGAGGAGGATCGCGGGATCAGTGGTGATGCCGCCCCAGTTGCCGGAATGCACTCCCCCGGCGCGCAGGCGCAGGGCGAGTTCGAAATCGAAGATACCGCGCGAGCCGGTGGTGATGGTGGGCACGGCGGCCGTGACCCGCGGCCCATCGCTCGCCAGCAGCACATCGGCGGCAAGCTCGGCGGCGTGGGCGGCGACGAACGCGCGCAGCCCCGGCGAGCCCTGCTCCTCGCCCGTTTCCAACACGACCTTGACGTTGAAGCCGAGCCGGCCGCCGCGCGCAGCCAGCACCGCTTCCAGCGCGGTGAAATTGAGGGCGTGCTGGCCCTTGTTGTCGGCGGTGCCGCGCCCGTACCAGCGCTCGCCGGCCACGGTGAGGCGCCAGGGGGAGAGGCCCTGCTGCCACTCAGAATCGAGCCCGCGTACCGTATCGCCATGGCCGTAGGTGAGGACAGTGGGCAATTTCGGGTCCTCGATCCGTGTCGCGGCCAGGATCGGCCCCATGCCGGCAACCGGGTTGGAGTGAATGCCGACAGTGAAGCCAAGGCGGGCGAGCCAGGGTCCGATTGCCTCCTCCAGGTAGCGAAGGACATCGGCGGCATGCTCAGGCTCCTCGGAGGTGCTGGGGATGGCGATCAGCGCCGCAAGCTGGTCACGAAACGAGCCGTCGTCGAAACAGGCCAGCGCCGCTCTGACTGCCGCCTCTCTCTCTGCATCCATCCTCGCGCCTCCTTCTTCCTGGGTGGGTGGTGGCCACCCCGCTCAGCGGTTGAGGTCGGCGAAACGCTTGCCTGCGTTCGCCATCTCGCGCAGCAGCGGCGCCGCTTCCCAGCCCGGGCCATCGCGCGCGGCCATGGCCGCAGCGCGCTCGGCAAGCAGCGGCAGGCCGAGAGAATCCGCTTCGAACAGCGCCCCGCCCCGCCAGGCGGGGTAGCCGAGCCCCTCCACCAGTACGACGTCGACATCGGAGGGCTGCCGGGCCATGCCCAGGGCGAGCAGGCGCGCCGCCTCGTTTACCAGGGCGACATGCACGCGGCTTACGATCTCTTCCGCCGCCGGCGGCTCTGGGCGCGGGCCGCGCTCTGCCGCCAGGGCGGCGATATGACGGATGAGCTCGGGGTTGGGCTCGCGGCGGCTCTCCCCATACACGTAGTAGCCGGCGCCCGCTTGCTGGCCGGTATGGCCACGAGCGAGCAGCCGATCGGCGAACGGCAGCGCCGGCGGCAGAGCGCCGGCCCATCCCGGTGGGCACTGGCGCGCCAGTTGCTCGGCAGAAAGGCCGATCACATCGGCGGCGGCGTAGGGGCCAAGAGCGTAGCCCGCCGCTTCCAAGGCCGCGTCCACCGCCGCTGGCGACGCGCCGGCGAGCAGACGCAGATCGCACTGGCCGACGAGCCGGGCGTAGAGACGGCGCGCGCAGCTGCCGCCGCTCGTCGTCACCGCGGCCATGCCGAGGCGGCGGGCGAGCTCAAGCACGGTGGCCACCGATTCGGCGGCGGTGCGGCCGAGGCGCTCTACTTCGAGGAGCCGCCGACCGAGGGCAGGGTGCTGGAGATGCAGGCCGAGGACCCGTTCCGGCGCATCCACCACATCGGCGAATTGTTCGCAATCGAGGCCGGGGCTGGTGCTGGCCAGCAGGCAGTCGCGGCGGACGATGGCCGAAAGGCGGCGGAAGACGGCGCGCTTGCTCGCCGCGTCTTCGGCAATCGCTTCGATCACCAAAGACGACTCGGCAAGCGCTTCGGGACGGTCGCAAACCCGGACCCGGGCCAGAACGGTATCGGCGTCGGCGAGGGCGAGCGGGGCCAGGGTGAGGGAAGACGTCTCACGGGGTGTCGCGGCACACAGGGCGCGGATACGCTGAGCAAGCGCCTGTGCCGCTGCCGGCGACGATTCGACCACGGTGACGGAGAGGCCGGCAGCGGCGAGGGCAGCGGCGAGGGCACTACCGATCGTGCCTCCGCCTACCACGCCGCAGCGTTGCACCGGCCAGGAGCGGATGGGCAGGCCGTTGCTTGCCGGCAAGCGGGCGGCGGCACGCTCCGCGCGCAACAGGTAACGCAGCGCCTTGCTCTGCGGCGAATCGCGGAGCGAAAGCCACAGCGCCTGCTCTCGGCGCAAGCCTTCGGCGAAGGGAAGGTCGATCGCCCAGCCGATTGCCTCGGCTACCCGAACCGGGGCGAGCGCGCCTTTCGCCCGGCGGGCGACGGCGGCAGCGGCGGCGGCAAAGGCGGCGCGCGCCTCGGCGCTCAGCATGTCCGGTACCGCCCGCGCGCTCGCCCGCGGCAGGGAGGCGCCGATCAGGCGCCGCGCCCGTTCCAGCGCGGCACGACGCGGATCGGTGGCGATCTCGTCGACAAGGCCAAGCCGGAGCGCCTCGTCGGCGGCGATTCTGCGGCCGCTGCTCAAGAGATCGAGGGCGGGCAGGGCGCCGATCAGCCGCGGCAGGCGCTGGGTGCCGCCTGCTCCCGGTACCAGACCGATGCGGCTTTGCGGCAAGCCGACCACGGCGTCGGGAGCGAGGAGGCGAACGTGGCAGGCAAGGGCGAGCTCGAAGCCGGCACCGAGGGCGGCCCCGTGCACGGCGGCGAGCACCGGCTTTTCCGCCGCTTCGATCAAGGCGGCGAGGGCGGCGGCGGTCGGCTCCTCCGGCGGGGAGTCGAACTCCCCCAGCTCGGCGCCGGCGATGAAGGCCGGGCCGGTGGCGGCAAGGACAACCGCCCGCAGATGCCTTTCTGCCAGCACCGTGGCCAGGACGGGGAACAATGCCCGCCGCAGCGGAGTGGAGAGAAGGTTGAGCGGCGGGTGGTCGATGACCACCACCCCCACTTCGCCGTGGCGTTCGACGAAGACAAGAGGGCGGGCGGCGGGCATCGCCTAGGGCACACCCCGGCCGCCCGCGGCCGGGGTCAGGAAAGACCGCTCCGTTCGCCGATACGCCATCGCCACGTCCCGCGCCTCAGATGGTGCGTGCGATTATGCGACGATCGCGCGCCAGGCAAAAGCGGGACGTGGGGCAAAACGGTCAGCGCGAGTAGAACTCGACCACCAGGTTCGGCTCCATCTGCACCGGGTAGGGTACGTCGGAAAACTTGGGCGCACGCAGGAAGCGGCCCTTCATGGCGCGATGGTCGGCCTCCAGGTACTCGGGGACGTCGCGCTCGCTGCTCTGCGAGGCATCGAGGACCACGGCGAGCTGCTTCGACTTCTCGCGCACCTCGATGGTGTCGCCGTCGCTCACCGAGAAGCTCGGGATGTTGACGCGGTGGCCGTTGACCAGCACGTGGCCGTGGTTGACGAACTGGCGGGCGGCGAAGGGAGTGATGGCGAACTTGAGCCGATAGATCACCGTATCGAGCCGGCGTTCGAGCAGCTCGATCAGGTTCTCGTCGGTGTTGCCCTTGCGGCGGGCGGCCTCGAAATAGTAGCGGCGGAACTGCTTCTCGCCGATGTTGCCGTAATAGGCTTTCAGCTTCTGCTTGGCCATCAACTGGACGCCGAAATCGGTCGGCTTGCCCTTGCGGCGCTGGCCGTGCTGGCCGGGGCCGTAGTCGCGCTTGGCGAGCGGCGACTTCGGCCGTCCCCAGAGGTTCACCCCGAGGCGGCGGTTGACCTTGTATTTGCTGCCGATGCGCTTGGTCATCGTGCTGCCCTTCTTGCTGTGCCTCCGCCTGGCAGGGCGGACGGCCTGGTGTACCGGTAGGCCCTTCGCCAACGGCGAGGGCGGGCGCAAGGCCCGAAGCCTTGTCCACGTTCCCGGCAGGAGCCGCGGCCTATACGCAGGCGGCCGGCGCTTGTCAAACCGGCGGCAGGCGGACAGGCGGAAGCGAGAGAAGCGGGCTCGCTTGCCAAGCAGGGCGGAAGGGGAGAAACTGCCTCCATCACCCGCGGGGGCAACGGCGCGGGCGGTTGCGATCATTTGTTGAACCGGTCACGGTGGTGGAAACGAACCCAAATCCCGGCGCTTGCTGGCATCGTTCGTCGCCGCGGCGGGTGAGCCGATGAACTACACCTTCCATTTCGGTGTGGTCTGGGATGACTGGCATGCGCTGGCCTGGGGCACCTGGCTCACCATCCGGCTCTCCGCTTCCGCCATGGTGCTTGGACTTCTGGTGGCCATCGCCGGCGCGCTCGGCAAGACCATGGGACCGAAGCCAGTGCGCTTTCTGGTCGATGCCTATGTGGAGGCGATCCGTAACACGCCGTTTCTGGTGCAGTTGTTCCTGATTTTCTTCGGCCTGCCCGCGGTGGGGCTGAGGATGAGCGCCAATGATGCGGCGCTGTTCGCCATGGTGGTCAACGTCGGCGCCTATGCCACCGAGATCGTTCGCGCCGGCATCGAAAACATCCATCGCGGCCAGGTGGAGGCGGGCCTCGCGCTTGGGCTCAGGCCACTGCAGGTGTTCCGCTACATCATCCTGGTGCCAGCGTTGCAAACGATCTATCCGGCCCTGTGCAGCCAGTTCATCCTGCTGATGCTGAGTTCGAGCGTGGTCTCCACCATCTCGGCGCAGGAGCTCACCGCTGCGGCCAACGACCTGCAATCGCGCACGTTCCGCAGTTTCGAGATCTACATCGTCGTCACCGGCATCTATCTCGCCTTGTCGCTCGCTTTCTCCGCCACCTTTGCCCTCATCCGTCGTGCCGTGTTCGTCGATACCTCGAGGCGCTGAGGAAGCGGCCATGTTCCATCGCTTCGGACCGAACGATCTTCTCTTCCTCCTTGCCGCCGTCCGCTGGACCATCGCCCTCTCCGCCATCGCCTTTGTCGGCGGCGGCATCGGCGGGCTTATGGTGGCGCTCGCTCGCACTGCGCCCTTTGCTCCCTTGCGCGTTCTTGCCCTCGGCTATATCCAGCTTTTCCAGGGCACGCCTCTGCTGATGCAGTTGTTCCTGGTGTTCTTCGGCGCCAATTTGTTCGGCGGGGCCATTGATCCTCTGATCGCTGCCGCTATCGCCCTTACCCTCAACGCCGCCGCTTTCCTGGGCGAGATCTGGCGCGGCTGCATCGAGGCCATCCCGCGCGGGCAATGGGAGGCGGCGACGGCGCTCGGGCTGCGCTACGGCACCACCATGCGCGACATCATCCTGCCGCAGGCGGCGCGCATCGCCGTCGCTCCCACGGTCGGGTTTCTGGTGCTGCTGGTGAAAAGCACCTCGCTCGCCTCCATCATCGGCTTCGTCGAGATCACCCGCGCCGGCCAGATCATCAACAATGCCACCTTCCAGCCGTTCCTGGTGTTCAGCGTCGTGGCCGCATTGTATTTTGCCCTCTGCTGGCCGCTGTCGTTGCTCAGCCGCCGGCTCGAGGCCCGTTTCGGCACCGTGCCCCGGTGAGGGCCGTTGCCCAGCCAGAACCTACAGAAGGAGAAACGCCATGACTTCCTACGCGACATTGCGTCTGCCTCGCCGGCCGCTCGGCCTGCTCGGCGCTGCCGGTGCCGTCCTCGCCACCCTTGGCGCCAGCACCCCGGCGGAGGCGCAGACCATCGACGAGCTTTTGAGCAGGAAGAAGATCAAGATCGGCTGCCTCGTCGACCTGCCGCCGTTCGGGCTCACCAACAGCAGCGGTAAATACGAAGGCTACGACATCGATGTGGCGAATCTGATGGCGAAGTACATGGGGGTGACGCCAGAGATCGTTCCGGTCACGGGTCCGAACCGCATTCCCTATCTTCTAAGCAGTCAGGTCGATATCCTGGTGGCGATTTTCGGCATCACTCCCGAGCGCGCCCTGCAGGTGGAGTTCTCCATCCCCTACAGCAGCATCGACATCGAGATCCTGGCGCCGCACGCGCTCAAGATCACGGATGCGGCAGACCTGAAGGGGCTGAAGGTGGGGGTGGCGCGGGCCAGCACGCAGGATACGGCGATCTCTGCCATGGCCCCGCCCGGCACCCACATCATGCGCTTCGACGACGATTCCACCACCGCCCAGGCGATTCTTTCCGGCCAGATCGACGCCATCGGCGTGAATAACATCACGGCGAAGCAGATCATGGACATGAAGCCCGAGGCGCATTTCGAAGTGAAGATGGTGCTGCGCCACCAGCCGAACGGCATCACCCTGCGGCGTGGGCAGACGGCGCTGCTGCAGTGGGTCAACACCTTCATCTACTACATCAAGAACAACGGCGAGCTTGACGGCATTTGCCGCAAGTGGCTGGGCACGCCTTTGCCCGAGCTGCCGGTGTTCTGAACGTCGCCCAGGCGCGCGGGCCACCGCTCGCGCGCCTGCTTGCTTTGCTGCGGGAATTTGCTCCATGTCTGCCAGCGACAGCGCCCCAGGCGGAGAACCGATCATCACCCTCGAAGGGGTGTCGAAGCACTTCGGCAGTTTCCAGGCGCTGCGGAATATCAACCTCGAAGTCCATCGCGGCGAGCGGATTGTCATCTGCGGCCCCTCCGGCTCGGGCAAATCGACGCTGATCCGGTGCATCAATCAGCTTGAGCACCACCAGCAGGGGCGCATTGTCTTCGACGGCCACGAGATCGGCCCGCACACCCGCGGGCTCGATCAGATCCGCCGCGAAATCGGCATGGTGTTCCAAAGCTTCAACCTTTTCCCGCACCTCACCGTGCTGCAGAACTGTATCCTCGCGCCGATGAAAGTGCGCGGCCTGGGGCGTGCCGAGGCCGAGGAGCTGGCACAGCGCTACCTCGAGCGGGTGCGCATCCCGGAGCAGGCGAACAAATATCCGGGCCAACTCTCCGGCGGCCAGCAGCAGCGGGTGGCGATCGCCCGCGCCTTGTGCATGAACCCGAAGGTGATGCTGTTCGATGAGCCGACTTCGGCGCTCGACCCCGAGATGGTGAAGGAAGTACTGGAGACGATGATCGGCCTCGCCGAGGACGGCATGACCATGCTGTGCGTGACACATGAAATGGGCTTCGCCCGCAGCGTTGCTCACCGCGTGATCTTCATGGACGCGGGAGAGATCGTCGAACAGGCGCCGCCCGAGACCTTCTTTGCCCACCCGCAGAACGAGCGCACCCGCACCTTCCTCGGGCAGATCCTGCCGCACGGATGAAAGGGCGCGCACTGGCCTGCCTCGGTGCGCTGCTGCTGGCGTCGGCCGGCTGTGCTGCTCCTTTACCGGGGCGAGCCTGGCCTGAAGCCCAACGCACGATCGTAGTGTTCCTGGTCGAGGAGGGTTGGCACACCGGGCTTGCCCTGCCGGCGGAGAGGCTTTATCCGGCGCTGCTGCCGCTGCGGCAAGGCTTCGCCGCCGCTCCTTTTCTTCTCATCGGCTTTGGTGCCCGCGGCTACATGGAAGCGGCGCATCCCGGCTCGGGCGCGGCGTTGGCGGCAGCATTTCCTGGCCCGGGCGCGCTGGTGGTGCGCGGCGTGTCTCGCCCGCCCGCCCAGGAGTTCGGTGCGGGCAAGGTGGTGGCGCTGCGGCTCGATGCCGCCGGGCTCGCACACAGCGAGGCGTTCATCGCCCGCAGCCTGGCGCGCACTGCGAGCGGTGCGCCTCTGTTCCTCGCCGCCACCCCCTATGGGCGGCTCTATGCCACCCGCATCGCCTATGCCCTCGACAATACCTGCAACACCTGGAGCATCGCCGTCCTCGCCGCGGGCGGGGTCCCTGTCTCTCCGGCCGGGGTGGTGACCGCCGGACAGGCGATGGCCGAAGCGCGGGCGGCGGCGGCGAGCGAGCCGGCTGCCCGGCCGCTCAACGCAAAACGATCTGCACCCGGCGGTTCTGCGCTTCCCGCACTCCCGGCGCCGTAGGCACCAGCGGCGCGCTGTCGCCGAAGGCAGAAACGACGATCTCCTGCCGCGGCACGCCGTCGCGCACCAGTTCCGCGGCCACCGCCTCGGCTCGTCGCCGCGACAAGGCGAGGTTGTAGGCGCGACTGCCGGAGCGGTCGGTGTAGCCGGCAACGTCGATGCGCGTAGTGGCGATATGGGTGCTGTTCTCCGCCGCGCTGGCCACGATCTGCCGCGCCTTGGCGGAGAGCGCGGCACTGTCGAAGGCGAAGAAGATGAGGTAGCGGCGCGCCACCGCCGGCGCCGGGGCGGCCGCCGCGACGGGCAGTGGCGCGGCGGCGGGCGGTGGTGGTGGCGGGGTGACGTGGAAGGCATAGCGGAGGCCGACGAGCAGCATCTGGTTGTTGTCGTCGCCGACGGTGGTGCCCACACCGCCGCGGTCGGGCAGGCGATGGATGCCGCGGACGCCGAGGTAGCGGTATTCCACGGTTGCCGATAGCCCGACCACGGGGGCGATCGGCAAGGAGGCGCCGATCATCGCCTGGTAGGCGAAGGAAGGATCGGTGACCTCGCCCCCGCGCCCGACCAGATGCACCCACTGCACCCCGGTGCCGATGCCGAGGTAGGGGTAGAGGTAAGGGGAGCCGATGTCCATGTCGAACAAGGCGTTGGCCATGGCCCCGTATTTGGTCTCGGTGTAGCCGCCCGCCGGGCCGGGATTGTGCGACCAGTCACCTTCGGCCTCGAGCCGCACGCCGTTGCCGAACGCCCAGCCGATGCTGCCGATCGCCACCGTGCCGGTTTTGGAAAAACGGTTCTTTTCCGTCGGCCCAGGCAAGGCACCGGTGTGCAGGTGCACCCGGGAGTCGCCCATCCAGTCGCCGCCGAAAGCGCCACCGACGTAGAGGCCTTGCACCGGTTGCGCCCG
>JABEBX010019262.1_pt1 | contig 10085 bp, 10 predicted proteins | sample 7245971 | NCBI WGS metagenome assembly JABEBX01 (sample SAMN14506365, study PRJNA622280) | hot springs metagenome | biome: hot spring [ENVO:00000051]|acidic hot spring [ENVO:00002120]; feature: spring [ENVO:00000027]|sediment [ENVO:00002007]; material: sediment environment [ENVO:01001048]...
GCCGAACTCGAGCTTGAAGTCGACCAGGCTGATGCCGACGCCAAGAAACAGGCCGGTGAGAAAGTCGTTGATGCGCAAGGTGAGCGCCACCATGTCGTCGAGGTCCTGGGTGGTGGCCCAGCCGAAAGCGGTAATGTGTTCCTCGGCCACCATCGGATTGCCGAGCTGGTCGTTCTTGTAATAGTACTCGATGATCGAGCGCGGCAGGCGGGTGCCTTCGGGGATGCCAAGGCGGGCGGAAAGACTGCCGGCGGCGACGTTGCGCACCACAACTTCCACCGGGATGATCTCCACTTCCCGGATCAACTGCTCGCGCATGTTGAGGCGGCGGACGAAATGGGTGGGCACGCCGATCTCGCCCAGCCGCGTCATCAGGTATTCGCTGATGCGGTTGTTGAGCACGCCCTTGCCGGTGATGACTCCCTTCTTCTGGGCGTTGAAAGCGCTGGCGTCGTCCTTGAAATACTGGACCAGGGTGCCCGGTTCGGGACCCTCGAACAGGATCTTGGCTTTGCCTTCGTAGAGCTGGCGGCGGCGGGCCATCGGTCATTCCTTCCGGCGGCGGCGCTGCCGTCGCCTTGCATGGGGGTGCGCTGTCCGCGGCAAAGCGGCAGCGCGCGTTCGATATAGCAGCGGGTGAGCGCTGGTGCCACGGCCGAGCCCTCGGCCCAGGGCAGCGCCGTTGTGGCGCTGGGTTCTACGCTGCCTCGGGGCCGAAGACGCGGGCGAAAATCGCTTCCACGTGGCGCAGATGCCGGCCGAGGTCGAAGGCGGCGGCGAGCGCGGCGGGGTCGAGCCGCTGCGCAACCTCGGGGTCGCCGAGCAGGCGCTCGCGGAAGCTCTTCGCCTCGGCGGTGCCGAGCGCTTGCCACGTCGCCATGGCGTGCTGCTGGACGATGCGGTAGGCGTCCTCGCGCGAAAGCCCGGCGCGGGTCAGCGCCAGCAGCACTTCGCCCGAATGCACCACCCCGCCCAGGCTTTCCAGGTTGGCGGCCATCCGCTTTGGGTACACCACCAGGCGCTCGATCATCCCGGCGAGGCGGGCGAGAGCGAAATCGAGGGTGACGGTGGCGTCGGGGCCGATCATCCGCTCGACGCTCGAGTGGCTGATGTCGCGCTCGTGCCACAGGGCAACATCCTCGAGCGCCGGCACCACGGCGGCGCGGACTACGCGCGCCAGTCCGGTTAGGTTCTCGCTCAACACCGGGTTGCGCTTGTGCGGCATCGCCGAGGAGCCTTTCTGCCCGGGATGGAAGAACTCCTCCGCCTCGCGCACCTCGCTGCGCTGCAGGTGCCGCACTTCGATGGCTAGGCGTTCGATGGCCGAGGCGATGAGGGCCAGGGTGGAGAAGAACGCTGCGTGGCGGTCGCGTGGGATGATTTGGGTGGAGACCGTCTCCACCGCCAGCCCGAGCTTCTCGGCCACGTACGCTTCCACGCTCGGGTCGAGGTGGGCATAGGTGCCGACCGCGCCGCTGATGGCGCAGGTGGCGACGTCCGCCCGCGCCGTCCGCAGCCGCTCGCGGTTGCGGGCAAACTCGGCGTAGTGGCCGGCGAGCTTGAGGCCGAAGCTCGTCGGCTCGGCGTGGATGCCGTGGCTGCGGCCGATGGTCGGGGTGAGCTTGTGCTCGAAAGCGCGTTTCTTCAGCGCCGCCAGCACCAGATCGAGATCGGCAAGCAGGATATCGGCGGCATCGCGCAATTGCAGGGCGAGACAGGTGTCGAGCAGGTCGCTGCTCGTCATTCCCTGGTGGACGAAACGGCTTTCCGGACCGATATGTGGGGCAAGCCAGGTGAGGAAGGCGATGACGTCGTGACGGGTTTCCTGTTCGATCGCCTCGATGCGGGCGATATCGGCGGCGGAGAAGTCGGCCATCGCCTTGCCGCCGCGCTCGCGGATCAGGCGGGCGGCCTCGGGCGGGATCAGTTCCGCTCGCGCCATGCCCTCGGCAGCGGTCGCCTCGATCTCGAACCACAAACGGAAGCGGTGTTCGGGCGACCAGATGGCGGCCATCGCCGGACGGCTGTAGCGGGGGATCATGAGCACTCCGGGGCGCTGCGGGATGAGGCTGTTCCTGTAAGCCGGGCGGCAGCAGCGGGCAAGCGGCGCTGATGATGCCGCCCGACTGGTCGGAGCTCGCTGCCCTGCTCCAGGTGCTGGCGGTCGATCTCACCCTCGCCGGCGACAACGCCGTGGTGGTCGGTCTCGCCGTTGCCGGGTTGCGCCGGCGGCAGCGGCGCCCGGCCATCTTCTTCGGCATCGGGGCGGCGGCGGTGCTGCGCGCCGCTCTGGGCGCCGTCACCCTGAAGCTGTTTGCCGTGGTCGGGCTGGTCCTGGCCGGCGGGCTGCTGCTGCTGTGGGTGTGCTGGAAAATGTACCGCGAGCTGCGCCACCCGCCACCCGCCGCCGGTTTGCGCCCGCGCAAGACCCTGGCGCAGGCGATCGTCCAGATCGCGCTCGCTGATCTGTCGATGAGCCTCGACAATGTTCTCGCTGTCGCCGGGGCGGCGGAGGGACATCTATGGGTGCTGGTGGCGGGCCTCGCCCTCGCCGTGGTGCTGATGGGCACCGCAGCGTCGCTGATCTCGAGCCTGCTTAGCCGCTACCGCTGGCTCGCCTGGCTCGGTCTCGGCATCGTCCTGTTCATCGCGCTCAGGATGATCGCCGAAGGCGGGCACGCCGTGTTTGTCGCTGCCTCCAGCTGAAAGCGACGCGCACGCTCGCGCTTAGTGGCCGCGGCGCGGCGGTGTGGCCGGCGGCAGGTCTTCTTCCAGCACCGTGATCTGGATGGCGTACGATGTTTCCCCCTCCTCGCGGTCCTCGTAGAGGGTGCCGATCACCTCGTCGGCGACGGCGAGTTCCGCCGGCAGCCCCGCCTTCGCCGGGGCGACCACGCGGATCTTCGGACAGCCGAACAACTGCCGGAGATAGGCCTGCACCCGTTCCATGTCGCTGCGAGTCATCGTCTTGCCGCTCCCCTTGTGCACCGCGCCCCGGTTAGCGCCTTCCTGCGGCGAGGCCAAGGGCTGGCGGACGGAGAGAAGCCATGCGCCTCAAAGGAGCATCAGCGCGGCGAAGGCGCCGCCGCCGAGGACGATGCAGTAGTAGGCGAACGGGTTCAGTGCCCATTCGGTGTGGTTGCGGAAGTAGCGCATCAAAAACCAGGTGGACAGCCAAGCGGTGACCCCGGCCACGAGCGCGGCGAGGCAGGAGATGGCGAACACCCCGGGGGCAACGCCGGCATGCAGCAGCTTCGGCACTTCCAGCACGGTTGCCCCGGCGATCACCGGGGTGGCGATGAGGAAGGAGAAATGGGCACTGCCCTCGTGGTCGATGCCGCACAAGAGGCCGCCCACCATGGTCGCGCCCGAGCGGGAAATGCCGGGGATCATCGCTGCGCATTGCCACACGCCGATGATCAGCGCGTCGCGGGCGGTAAGCGTGGCGAGCGGCCGGCCCTTCAGCGCCCGTAGCCGCTCGCCCACCAGCAGCAAAAACCCATTGACGACCAGAAACACCGCCGCCACCACCGGGCTCGCGAACAGGCCGCGAACGAACTTCTCCAAGGTGAAGCCGACGATCACCGCCGGGATGGTGGCGATGACGATGAGGACGAACGCGAGCCGCGCCTCGTTCACGCTCTGGTTGCTGCCGATGCCGAGGACGCCGCGGGCAAGTGCGAGCCAGTCACGCCAGAAATAGAGGACCAGCGCGGTGGCGGTGCCGGTGTGCAGCATGACGATGAAGGGCAGGAAGGAAGGGGCGCTTTGGTCGAGGTGCCAGTGCAGCAGCGCCGGCAGCACCACGGCGTGGCCGAGGCTGCTCACCGGGAACAGCTCGGTGGCGCCTTGCATCAGCGCCACCAGCAGCGCCTCAAGAATGTCCATACGAAAGAAGGCTCCGTCGCTTGCGATCGGCGGGAAGGGCGAGGGGGTGGGCGCTCAGCGCGGCTCGGCGACGGTGAAACCGGCGTCGGCAATCGCCGCCGCCAGCTCTGCGGCGGGAAGAGCGGAGCCGATTTCCACCGCATGCGCCGCGAGATCGGCGGTGATCTTGGCCTCGGGGTCAAGCGCGCGCACGGCGCGGGTGATGCTGTTCACACAGCCGTCGCACATCATATCCGGGATCGAGAAGCGCATCTTCCAGGGTCTCCACAGCGGGCAGGCGCACAGTATCGCACCCCGGCGGGAAGGGCGAGAAGGAATGCTGCGCCCGAGGCCGGCGCCAGAACGCGAAGTTGTGACCAGCGGCAGGGGCGCCGAAGCGCGACGGCTCTGGTACACTTCACCCTCTCCCGCCCCTGCCTTGGAACCACCACGTCTCATGCCCACTGCCCTTTCCCCCTTGCCGGGCTTGCCGTTTGCGTGCGGCGGCACACGCCGGCAGCGGCGATGAGCCTCTTTCCTCCTCGCGCCCGTCCGGCCGGAGGCGCTCGCCAGCGCCGCATCCTCGTCGTCGATGACGAGGCGGAGCTGCGGGCACAGCTGGCGGAGACGTTGAGCGCCATCGGCTACGAGGTGGCGACGGCAGCGAGCGGCGAGGAAGCGTTACCCATCCTTGCCCGCGACCGGGCGGTAGCGCTGGTGATCAGCGACGTGCGCATGTCCGGCATGTCCGGGACCGAGCTGTCGGAGCACATTGCCCGCCGCTGGCCGGGGGTGAAAGTGGTGCTGATTTCCGGCACGTACGTGCCCCAGGTTGGGGCGGGTCACTTCCTGCGCAAGCCCTTTCACCTGAGCGAGCTCGCGGCGCTAGTGCGGGCGGAGATCGGCTAGCAGCGCGCCATTGCGTCGGCGGAAAATCGTGGCATGCTGGCCCCAGCACGGGGGGAAGGGCCATGTCGCGCGTTTTCGTACGCATTCTGCTCGCGTTGGCACTGCTGCTGCCCGGGGTGGCCCGGGCCGGCGCCGTGCTCGATGCCATCCACCACAACGGTGTGCTTCGGGTCGGCACCACCGGCGACTACAAGCCCTTCACCTTCCGCAACGCCGACGGCTCCTATGTCGGCGCCGACATGGTGATGGCGCGCAGCCTCGCCGCCGCGCTCGGGGTGAAGCTCGAGATCGTGCCCACCACCTGGGGCACGCTTGCCGCCGATTTCGCGGCAAAGAAGTTCGATATCGCCATGGGCGGGGTGACGAAACTGCCGGCACGTGCGGCCCTCGGTCCCTTCAGCGCCACGGTGCTGGTCGACGGCAAGCGGCCGATCGTCCGCTGCGCTGACCGCGAGCGTTACACGACCATTGCCGCTATCGACCGGCCTCAGGTGCACCTGGTGGTGAACCAGGGCGGCGCCAACGAAGCTTACGTCCGTGCCACTTTTCCCCACGCGACTCTCACCGTGTGGAAAAACAACGCCACCGTTTTCGACGAAATCGCCGCCGGCCGCGAGGACGTGATGGTCACCGACGGCATCGAGGTCGATCACCAGTCGGCACTACACAAGGGGGTACTGTGCCCGGCCGCAGTCGCGGCGCCGTTCACGCGCCTGGAAAAGGCCTACTGGGAGCAGCGCGACACCGAGTTCCAGCAGGCGGTGGCGACGTGGCTCGCCCAGCAGATCGCCTCGGGGAAGTGGCAGAAGACGCTCGCCCAAGCGATGGCCCAGCCTTAGCCGGCGCCGCTTTCAGCCGCGGCCGAGGAAGGGCATCTTCGTCGCCATCACAGTGAGGAACGGCACGTTCGCTTCCAGCGGCAGATTGGCCATGTGGACGATGCTTTTCCCCACCAGGGCTACGTCGATGACCGGCTCGGGGCGCATCGTGCCGTCGGCCTGCGGCACTCCGCTTTCCATCCGCCGGGTGAGCGGCGTGGCGGCGTTGCCGATATCGATCTGGCCGCAAGCGATGTCGAAGGGCCGGCCGTCGAGCGCGATCGTCTTCGTCAGGCCGGTGATGGCGTGCTTGCTCGCCGTATAGGGCGCGGAGCCGGGCCTGGGCGTGTGCGCCGAAAGCGAGCCGTTGTTGATGATCCGCCCTCCTTGCGGCCTCTGCTCGCGCATCAGGCGGAAGGCGGCGTTGGCGACGAGGAAGCAGCCGTTCAGGTTCACCGCCATCACCTCGGTCCACTGGGCGAAGGTGAGGTCGCCGAAATTGGTCGCCGGCACGTTGCCTCCGGCGTTGTTGAACACCAGATCGAGCCGGCCGAAGCGGGCGCGAATGGCGGCGAACAGCGTGTCCACTGCCGCGGGACGTGTGACGTCGGTCGGCACGACCAGAGTCCGCTCCGGCGCTTGGCTGAGGCGTGCCGTCTCGACCAGCGCTTCGCTACGGCGGCCGGCCAGCACCACCGACCAGCCGTCGGCGAGCAGCGCCAGCGCCGCCGCCCGTCCCACCCCGCTGCCCGCTCCGGTCACCAGCGCGATTTGGCTCATGTGCTACCCTCCGTCGTGCCCGCACGGCTGGGGGCGGGCTGTCGTTCTTCGTGTCAAGACATGCCGCTGAGCCAAAGCGAGGGTTCAGGCGGGAAGCGGCGTCCAGGCACCACCCGCGGCGGCGGAGGCGCGCGCGGCCTCGATGAAGGCGAGCCCGGCGGCGCCATCGGCCGCGGTGGGAAAGTCGAGCGCTGCCGGGTCGGCGGGCAGGCCGAGGATGGCGGCGGCGATCGCTTCCGCGGCATCGCGGTAAAGGTTGGCGAAGCCTTCGAGCAGTCCTTCCGGATGCCCGGCCGGCAGGCGGAGCAGGCGGGTAGCGGGGGCAAGCCCGCCGGGGCCGCCGCGGGAGAGCGTGCGCACCGGCTCACCGTGCAGGGCGAGAGTCAGAGAATTGTGGCGGGTGTGGCGCCATTCGCGATGGCCCTTGGCGCCGAAGACGCGCAGGTTGAGGCCGTTTTCCGCCCCGGCCAGGGCCATCGACACGGTGAGCGTGCCGCGCACCCCGCCGGCAAGGCGGAGCAGGCAGGCGGCCCAATCGTCCACCTTCCGCCCCGGCACCAGTGCGCCGAGGTCGGCGGCGACGGCGCTGAGGTGGCGGTTGGTGACGAAGCGGAGGAGATGCTCGGCGTGGGTGCCGATGTCGCCCAGAACCAGCGACGGACCGGAACGGGCCGGGTCCAGCTTCCAGCGCAGCTTGGGCGTCAACGGCCCGGCTTCCACCGCCTGGCTCATGCCGGCGTGCAGGTATTCGACTTGCACCGCTCTCAGTTCGCCCAGCATGCCAGCGGTGACCATCGCCCGCGCCTGGCGCAGCATCGGGTAGCCGGTATAGGCGTGGGTGAGGCAGAACACGAGGCCGCGTGCCGCCGCCTCGGCGGCAAGCGCGCGCGCCTCGGTCAGGGTGTTGGCCAGCGGCTTGTCGCAGATGACGTGCAGCCCGGCGGCCATCGCCGTGCTGCAGTCGGGGAAGTGGCGGTCGTTCGGCGTCATCACCGCCACCGCGTCGAGACGCTCGGCCCCGGCGCACATGGCGGCGACGGAAGGGTAGGGGGTGATGCCGAGCGCTGCCGCTGCCGCCTGCGTAGTGGCGAAATTGGAGGAGAGCACGCCGGCGACGATCTCGAACCGGCCATCGAGCGTGGCGGCGCTGCGGTGGAGCGGGCCGATGAAACTTCCCGGTCCGCCGCCGACCACGCCGAGCCGCAGCTTGCGTCCCAGCCGGGGAAATGCTTCGTCCATCGTCGCCATCCTTGCCTTGGGCGGGCGCAGCCCGCTGCCGAGTCGCCCGCGGCCGGTATAGCGGCTTTGCCCCGGCCAGGGCGAGGCTTGTCCCGCCTCTGCTGCGCGCCCATGCTCGCGGCGGGTGCCACGGAGAAGCGGCCGTAGCAGCGCTCGCCGACGGGGAAGGTGACGTTGTCTTCTTCGTGCTTCTCAGGTTTCGCGCTGCTCAGAGCGCGAGAGAGGTCCTTGGTTTCCGTGACCGCGACGACCGCTGCCCGGCCCTTGCTTTTGTCGCCGCCCGGCTCCTAGGCTTGCGCCAAGAACAACGGAGGAACGGCGATGAACGTGGGCGAGGCTTTGGCCGAAATCCTGAAGCGCGAGGGGATCGAGGTCCTCACCGGCTACCCGGTCAATCACCTCATCGAATACGCGGCCGCGGCCGGCATCCGGCCGGTGATCGTCCGTCAGGAGCGCATCGCCGTGCATATGGCCGATGCCATCTCCCGCCTGTCCTCGGGGCGAAAGCTCGGTGCTTGCTGCATGCAGTACGGGCCGGGAAGCGAGAACGCGTTCGGCGGTGTCGCCCAATGCTACGGCGAGAGCGTGCCGGTGCTGGTGCTTCCCGGCGGTTACCCGCGGCGCCTCGCCGCCATCAGCCCCAACTTCAGCGCCACCAGCGCCATGCGTCCGGTGGCCAAAGCGACGGAGACGATCACCATGGCCTCCGAGGTGGCAGCGATCATGCGCCGCGCCTTCAGCCGTTTGCGCAACGGCCGCGGCGGCCCGGTGGTGGTGGAGCTGCCCTGGGATATCTACACCGAGGAACTGCCGGAGGCGCTCGACTACGAGCCGGTGCTCTCCACCCGTTACGGCCCCGACCCCGAGGCGGTGCGTGAGGCGGTGACCCTGCTCGCGGCGGCGAAGCGGCCGCTGCTCTACGTCGGTCAGGGGGTGCATTATGCCCGCGCCTGGCCCCAGCTGCTTCGTCTCGCCGAGCGCTTGGCGCTGCCGGTATGTACGAGCCTTGGCGGCAAGAGCGCTTTCCCCGAGACTCATCCCCTCGCCCTTGGCGCGGCCGGTCTGTCCATGCCGCGCACGGTGCCGCATTTCCTTGCCCGGGCCGATGTGATCCTCGGTATCGGCTGCAGCTTCACCGAGAGCGCTTTTGCCGTGAAGATGCCGCGGGGCAAGACCATCATCCACGCCACCCTCGACCCTGATCATCTGAACAAGGACGTCCGCGCCGAGGTGGGGCTGGTGGGCGACGCCGCCCTGACCCTCGATGCTCTGCTCGCCGCGCTCGACGCCGCGGGCGTTCCTCGCCGCAACAGCGCCCCGGTGGCGGAGGAAATCGCTGCCGTGCGCGCGGCATGGCTCGCCGAATGGGCGCCGAAGCGCGATTCGGACGAAGTGCCGCTCAATCCTTACCGGGTCTTGCGCGACCTCGCCCGCACGGTAGACGTGGCCAATACGATCATCACCCACGACGCCGGCAGCCCGCGTGACCAGCTTGCGCCGTTCTGGCAGTGTACCGAGCCGCTGACCTACCTGGGCTGGGGGAAAACCACCCAGCTCGGCTACGGACTCGGTCTCGCCTTGGGAGCGAAGCTCGCCCACCCGGAGAAACTGTGCGTCAACGTCTGGGGCGACGCTGCCATTGGCTTCACCGGCATGGACTTCGAAACCGCGGTCAGGGAAAGAATTCCGATCCTTTCCATCCTGCTCAATAATTTTTCCATGGCCATCGAGCTCAAGGTGATGCCAATTTCGACGGCGAAATACCGGGCCACCGACATTTCCGGCGACTACGCGGCGATGGCGCGCGCCTTCGGTGGCTACGGCGAGCGAGTCAGCACTCCCGACGAGATCGTTCCCGCCATCCGCCGCGGCATTGCCGCTACGGAAAGGGGCGTGCCGGCGCTGCTTGAGTTCCTGACCAGCAAGGAGACGGCAGTGCCGCGACCCTGAGCTTGGCGCGGCGCGATCGGCACTTCTAGCCGAGGTGGGTCCAGGTCAGCGACCAATTGTGCAGCTGCAGGCGGACGCCCTCGTTCGTGTCGAGCAGGCGCGCGTGCTGGCTGGCCAGCGCCTCGCCATAGGCGGCGAGGGCGGCGATGGCCGCCATCGCTTCGTCGCGTTTCTCGGTGTAGCGAAGCGGCCCGCCCAGGTAGGCGATCGGATCGAGGATCAGCCCGCCTGCCGGCTCGCCGGGGGTGAGGAAGCTTGGCGCGCGCAACAGCGCCTCCGGGCGGTCGCGGATGGTCTCGAACACCTGGTTGTAGTGCACCGACCAGTGGTGCTCGCTCGCCGTCTGGCCGGCGGCGATCACTTTCAGGCGACCGCGCACGTTCTTGGCCAACAGACGGTAGGGCGAGCGGCGCTGGAAATGAGCCAGCGGCAGAGTCTGGGCGAGCGGTGCGGCGAGCGGCTGGCCGTCGCGCACGGCGGCATGGCTGCCGGCCTCGACGGTGACGTTGGCGGCGGCGAGGC
>JABEBX010001855.1_pt1 | contig 10082 bp, 8 predicted proteins | sample 7245971 | NCBI WGS metagenome assembly JABEBX01 (sample SAMN14506365, study PRJNA622280) | hot springs metagenome | biome: hot spring [ENVO:00000051]|acidic hot spring [ENVO:00002120]; feature: spring [ENVO:00000027]|sediment [ENVO:00002007]; material: sediment environment [ENVO:01001048]...
TATACTGCGTTTCGGTCCACTGCACCTGCATGGTCCCGCCCTTGGCCGTCACCGTGCCGAGCGGCAGGACCGACGTGATGTCCACGGTACGGCCGCCCAGGTTTTGCGTGTAGTTGGAATAGGGATTGTGGCGCTGGAAATAGGACGTCAGTCGCCCACTCTCCCGATTTCCTACGACATTATAGGTAGATTCATACACCTGCTTTTCGGCAGCTACCACCGGCAATCGCTCCCGCACATCCCGCACCCAGTGCGCTATCAGGTGCCGCACGACAGGTAGATCATAAGTACCCGCCTGCACTGCTTCCGCCAGGTGTACTGCCTGACCCAGGTGATTGACCTCGACGACATACGGTACGACATGCACCCGGTCTGCCTCATAGACCATGCCAGCACCAAACAGGGCGGCAATGCCGATGGACGCCAGGGCTGCAAGCCGCCAGTTTCGCGCCTGGGCGATGTAGTCTCCGTACCTCTCCAGCCACTCGCGCCGTGCAGCCAGATAGCCGCCCGATACGGGTGTCTCTGTCGATGGCGGACTGTCTTCTTTTCGTCTTGCCATTAGCTAAATCTCCGTGTCTCCTGCCTTGGTATAGCCAAGCGGAAATGGGATAGGTAGCCTATGCGTTCTCCGCTTCGATAGTGGAAGCATCAATCAGTCGGGCCCATGCCCAGGACGATGCCGCCTGGATCTGGGGTATGCCCGTATCCTTCGCCCACCACTCGTTATTGGTCAGCAGGATCACCTGCGGGTGTTGTAGGACGCCCTCCAGCCAGACAAAAGGCAGAAGCTGGTCGTAGCAGATGTTCGCCCAGGCACGAACGCCTTCGATGCTTTGCACCTTTGTCCACCAGAACGCTCGGTATTGCTGGGCAATAAACCCTTCGGGTACGCGCAGCAGGAAGTATTTGGGACCAGTGGCTTGCAAGGGGGACGGGGTGCGCCATGGCATCCACATGGATACTGGGACGGGTAGGGCAGATGCGAACAGCAGGTGAGCGCCATGATCCGTCACCGCCTCGATGCCATCGGCAAAGTATCCACCGGACAACGGGACGGTGGCGCCCACCAGCCAGGTGGCGCCCCTCGGCACGTGCCGCTGGATGGTCCAGGCCGATCCCGCCCACCAGGTCAGCAGCGTTTCCGGAAGCAGCAGGAGTTTGGCCCGGCGCTGGTCTGCGACCTTCATCCATTGTTGCAGCCGGGATGCGGCTGCGAAGATATCCGGCTGTGAGGGTCCCAAGTCGAGGTCCTGCCCGACCCATCCCGCCGGGACAGGATGCGGGGCATGGGTAAGGTTCGCCATCAGGGACAGGGCAACGATGGCTACCAAAACGCTCCGAAAGCGAAGCGCGATGATGGCGAGCAGAAAGAGGGCGAGACCTGCCAATCCCCAGCCAGGGAACAGAACCCCAGCGCCCGTCAGGGGGGACATCCAGTCGAAAAGCAATAGAGGCGGAACCAGTGCGTCTAATAGGATTACTAACGCCACCTTCCAGGGCCGGTCAGCAAAGGCCCAGCCGGCGGCGAGCAGGGCGCTACTGGCGAGCCAGAGGACGATGCCCTCGATCGTGTTCCCTGCGCCTGGGCCGAAGAACACTGCGGATGCCAAGGGGATACCGTGGGAGCCGGCCAGGTAATAGGCGAGGGCGATACCATATCGGCTGCGCCATGACCCTCCTGCTTGCCTGGATTGTGAGAGAACGAGGGGAATGAGGAAAAGGGAGAGGGTAGGCCCTACCCAATGCCAGGGTAGCGCCCAGGAAAGGCCGCAGAGGGCGGAGAGGATGGCAAACAAGGCAGTGCGAAGGACCATGGCAAACCGAAGGAATCAGGGGTCTTGCTCAGGTATAGCTTTCGGGTTTGCCGATACGCCTTGTTTTGTCTCCTCGACATCTTAGGTGGTCCCAGTAGCATTATAAGGCCATGGCAAGAATCCAGTCGATAGTTCCCGAGGTTATCTCAGGTGAGCAGGCAATTTCGCTTTCCACTCGCTCATTAGGATTAATGCACACTCAACGGTTTCGCTATTCCTGACTATCTCCAATTCACCGACCGGCGTGATTTCGTCCCATTGGAAATGTTCTGAAAGAAACGAAAGCGCATTTTGCTTGTAGGCTGTATCGAGATTGTTGAGTTGATCACCCTTAGTTTCCAAGACTGTTATGCGGGTTGATTTTCCGTCTTTCTGCACGGCAAAGATAAAATCTGGATAGATTTTTGCCTTTTTCCACCCTTGGATACCGTACTGTGTTCGAGCGACGTTGCGGTGCCACCATATCAGCGACTTTTCCCCATCAAGATAGACGGCTACTTCCTGCTCATCATTGTTCAGATCATTTTCATAGATCGGAGCGAATAGACTCTTTTCGAGTGGACCGCCTCTCTTATTCAAAAGTTGGCGAGCGTTCTCGGGTTCGTTAGTTTCGATTTGAAAAGGCATTCGCCAGTTGCGGCCATCAAGCCGCAGACGGAACTGGATTGTGCCTGCTACTACTTTAGCCTTAAAAAGTGCTTCGGCACGTTTATTGCGTTCGATCTCCAGTCCTTTGCGTAGCTCTTCCACGATCAGGCTGGTAAGTTGCCCGATCTTGCCGTCATCGAAGCCTCGCGTCCGAAGGGCCGCGATCATCGCTCCAACAATTTCGCGTCCAACGAACGGATTCGGCACGATGTCAGAGATCATCCTGACTGCGTAGGCGGGATCAAAGACAAGTATTTCTGTATTCTCCGTGATCATTTCGCCGACAAACAATTCTTCGCCGTCATCTGCAAGCCTGATCCGCTGAAGTTGGTTTTCCGCCGCCTGCGCATTTTCAGGTACTCGTTCTGCGATATCCTTTGGATCAAAGCCGCGCCAGTCAATTTCTGAAAGTACATCGGTTTCGTAATCCAGGTCTCGAACCTGTCCGCTTTCCACAATCATTACCTTGGGGAGGTAGATGTCCGTCTTGGCAAATTTGGGACGCCGCTTGATCAAGCGATCGGTATTACCTGTGATATTTTCTTCCTGTGTTACTTGCAACACCAGATCCCCAAGACCATCTCGTTCCAAGCCTTCCTTGATTGCGCTAACAACAGAAGCGGTACTGGCATGGTGGGTGATGATGTGGCATTCATCAAGCGCTTCCACCCCAGTTTTAATGGCGTCTGGTTGACGGAGAATGCGTCCGACGAGTTGAGTCATGGCTCTTAGATTGGTGCTGGCCGCAAGGCTGCATAATACATAGGCGAATGGGCAATCCCAGCCCTCTTGCAGCGCTTGCTTCGTGATAATGGCGCGGACGCGATTGTTTGGTGATAACAGGTCCTGATTCTCGGGATCATTCAGATCGTTTTGTTGGGCAGTCTTGATGGCAATTTCGGCCTGATCGAAACCTGCCGTCAGGAGCCAGTGCTTCACGTCTTCGGCGTGGACATGACCGTTTTCCCGCTGATCCGAACCAGTGCGTTCGACCTGAATCAGCATGATGGGCCGAATGTAGCGACCCGTTTCGGCACGCAGCTTCTGAGCTTCGGCGTCGAGCAAGTTTAGCTTGGCAATCGCCGCATTCAAGGTTGTCTTCCAGTCATTACCCTGCCGGGGATCGAGATTGAGTGGCATTTTAATCATGCCTTCCCGGTCTAGCTCGCGTCCGTTCACCTCTGCCAGCACATTGGCATAGCGTGCGTCACGCGGACTGTGACCCCCGCGTGGCTGTATATCTTGGGGTGTAGCCGTCAGTTCCAGTACAAAGCAGGGGTTGAATCCATAGAGAGTACTGAAGGCCAGGTTGGATACCGCCCGGTGTCCCTCATCCAGCACGACGACGGGGCGGATGATTCGCAGGGCGTTGCCAAGGGAATCCTTCACCATCGGGAACAGGCCCGAGTAGGCGGAAAGATTCGGGGTCTGTTCGATGGCCGCTTTGTGCGCCTGTTGCTCCCCTTCAGGCGGGAAGAAGCCGTGTACGTCGCCCCGATCCTGAAACATCTTCAGTGAGTCTTGTGTCTCGCGGTTTGCAGATTGGAGCATTAGCAACATGACGCATAGGTTGGTTTCTACGTCCCGTGCATCGAGTCGGTCAGTCTTCTCCATGATCTTCACGTACCCAGCCGCTGCGCGGTCCAATGCCTGGCGGTAGGGGTGTTGACGATTTTTTAGGTGTTTAAGTGTCTGCGTGTAGATCGCCTCGTTAGGTACGATCCACAACACGAAACCAGTGTTGCGGTTGAGGTAGCGACCCATTATCCGCGACACAGCGGAGATAGCGAGCCACGTTTTTCCCCCACCGGTTGGCACTTTCAGTACAGCGTTGGGCACGGGCCGATTACAACCGTCAATGCGAGGTGAGTAAGGGATTTCGGCTCGAGAAGCAGGCAGCTTTCCCACTGTCCTCAGCGCTTCCCAAGCCTCTTTGGCAAAATCCGGCACAATAAGGCCTAAGTCTGGGTCTTGGGCCGCAAGCGCCGCTACCCTGTCAGCGCGTACTTTCTTTTCCTTTAGAACGTCCAGATAGGCGTCTAGGGTGGAAAGTACCCGCTCCTGATAATCTAGCTGGCGAAACATGGTCTTCAGCCCCGTTCAATGCGGTAAAGTGCGAAGGGAAGAGGAATGAACTCTACCGGGATATTCTGTTCTGTTAACATTTTCTGACTCACAAAGCGCGCTGGGGCAAAGACTAAATGCTGTTTGCTTGGATCGGAGGCGGCGAACGCTCTGGCGCGGGCAAGGGTCAGCGCAGCTTCTGGCGACTTCAACCAGTCGAGATCGGGCTTGTAGACTAGCCAAACATGCTTCCCTTCCGTTGCGCCTAGGTAGAAGTCTTCCTCCCGTATGGCTGCGGGTTCAAGAGCGTGGTTGGTTGCCATGTGGAACAACGCCGAGCCGAGACTAATGAAGGATGGAAGAGTTTCGCCGCTGAGTACCTTGTCCAGCTCGACAGGATCGCCGAGGGTACAATAGGTGAAGTTTCCGCCTAGGCCAGAACGGAAAGGTTCAAGTTCTGCGCCTGGAACACCAGCTTGCACACGCCTTACGCGCTCACGCGTTAGTTCATCCGCGTAATCTTCTCCCTCAATCAAAATGAAACGACGTTGACCTCCGTCTTTCGCGTTGAGGTTCATTACCGAATGGGCTGTCGTTCCCGAACCTGCAAAACTGTCCAAGACCAAAGAATCTTTTCTGGTCGCATAAGAGAGGATTTTATCGAGGAGAAGAGTTGGCTTTGGGTTGTCAAATGCCTTTTGTCGATCAGGGAATATTTGACGAAGCTCATACGCCGCTGTCCGGCCATCCAATTCAATCACGCTGGGCATCTTGTCCAAAAAATCTTTTGCATACACTTTTAATTCTATAATTTTATCGTGATCATCACCGAAAAGAATCTTATTTTTCGCAATAAGATCGCGCATAGTTTCTTCTGGAAAACGATACCCCATCAACGGTTGTTTGCATGGCTTTCCAGTTTTTGGATGGATCACGTCATAGCGATAACCCTCTCTTCCTGGGTTATGAACACTCTGACTCCCGGTGTAGATTCCGTTTGCGTCGATATATTTGTAACGATCCAACGGCCAAAGTTCATTTTTGTGGTCGCGAAACCATGATGCATAGGCTTCCTGCAATTCGTTGGGGTCAGGGTATTTGTCTATGAACTCCGAGCCGACTCGAATGAGCAAGTCCTTGACATCAGAAAATTGGGATTTCCACACTTTTTCAACAGATTCTTTATTCTTGGAAAAGCACACAATATATTCATGCTCAATAGCAATCCGCGTGGGGTTGTTGTCAGTCACATTTTTCCAAACAATAGTTCCGATCCAGTTTGACGGATTCCCTGAAATCTCGTCGAGCATGAGCCGCAAGTTATACAACTCGTTGTCATCTATGCATATAAAAATGACTCCGTTATCGGAGAGCAAATCGAATAGAAGCCGCAAGCGCGGCCACATCATGGCGCACCATTTGTCATGGCGTAGTCCATCTTCGATGCCGATGGGGTTCGATTCCAACCATTCTCGGATCATCGGAGCATTTACGTTGTCACTGTAGCACCAGCTTTCCTTGCCAGTGTTGTACGGGGGGTCAATGAAGATGCAGTCCACCTTGCCGGCGTAGAGCGGCAGGAGCGCCTTTAGAGCATGAAGGTTGTCACCGTGAATAATGAGGTTTCCATTAAGATCGACTGGACCGATCCCCTTCTCAGGGTTCGGTACAAGAGGGCGGAACGGTACCGCAAGGTGGTGATTATAAACAAACTCTTTACCCTTAAAAATCAGATCAGTCATGAGTTTTCCTTCCGTTTTAGGTCCCACCGCTTTGCCCCGGCAGCCCACTATGATCTGGTGGGGTCAACAACAAGTGACCCCGCGCAAGGCGGGGCCTAGTGTCATGATCAGGGAGATCCTGCGGATTACCAGGGCTGGCTGTTGCGACCGGCGGCACGTTCCTGTTCGTTGTACCACCGCCGCTGCCGCTCCTGCTCTGCGCGCTTACGGGCGATACGGGCACGTTCTTCTTTGTTAGCATGTTGCTTATCCAGCCACTTTTTGTGTTCAGGGCTCAAACCAAAGTGGTTTGCCGCGTAGACCCAAACCCAGAACCAAAACCCGATCAAAAGCACACCTATCCAGACGTAATCGGACTTGGGAATCATTGGTGCCAGTAAAGCAAAGGCTGGGATACCGACGAACAGAAACAGAGCCAAGAACGGCAGCTTTTTCATGGATGCCTCCTATGGGCAGCACTCTCGCCGCCCGTATTACTGGTCCCGCCAACCTATGAATTCAATTGAGCTTTATCATAGATCCAGGCGCGGGACGACCGGCGGCCCGCGCCTCTTCCTCGCGCCGCCGTTGTTGGGATCTTTGCTCCGCGATCCTCCAAGCGCGCTCGGCACGCTCTTCTTCGATAGCGCGTTGCTGATCAATCCACTTTTTGCGTTCGGGGGGCATGGAGGGAGTGGCAAGCGCATATCGCGCACCGAAATATAAAACCGGAGCGAATACAAAGAAGGCCATCAGATACTTGCCAATGACTGGCACTCGCAGCCAAACGGGCAACAGGAAATATCCTACCAAAAAAAACCAGAAGACTTTCTTTTTCATTCCTGCACCCCCTGGGTGGTAACAGCCCATATCTTAGCTATACCATAGCGCCCTTCTTTGTCGTGTCAAGTGCCAAACAAGCAGGGACCTTCACTCGCTGTGTTTCAAGTTTGCTGGTCCAGCCGCTATTTCGACCCTGTCCAGCACTCCCGGTACGAACAGAGACTCAGCTTTCGCATGTGCAGCCGCTATTTTTTGGCGGTTCTCCTCAAATCTCTCACCAAAAGTCTTTGGTCTTTCTGGAGAGTCCGCTGCACTATCCTTTGGAGCGTTCTTCATGCTCTCACGGTATATTTTCATCAGAGATTCCATGTCCATTTGTGGCGCGGGTCCCCCCGCATCTCCACCACCCATATCGAAGGACTGTCGCCCCATACCACTTTCTCCCAGGAGCCGGGCTTCGCCAGGCGTGGTGCTTGCTATCTCCCCCGCAGCACTCAGGCTGCCTACACCACCAGTAGCCCCCATGCCGCCTGCAGATCCCAGGGAGCCCGCCGTGCTCGCGTCCAGCGCAGCGGCCTCTACTGCGGTCAGGGCGCCGCCAGGCTGCGTAAGCATATTCTTGAGCATAGCGATACCGGCAGCACCGCCCGTAGCCAACGCGGCACCGGCAAGAACAGCGGCACTGGTGCCGGCGGATACAAGCTCGCCGCCAGAGAGACTGGAAGAACCAGCCAGAACGCTCCCTGCGATAGACGGTAATTTCTTGGTCAACCACCCCAGAAGGAGAAAGAAGATCAAAACTTCACCGTACCCATCCAGCAGACCAATGACACTTGATCCATTGGCAGACGCGATGTTAAGAATGTTGGTCACGCTGGTCCCAAGATGCGTCATTACGAAACCGATCCAAAGGGTTAATACGAGTAGACGAACCCCAACCGACAATGCATATTTGAAAAATCCTTCGGCATATTGCACGGTCCAACGGCTACCAGAAAAACCCAACATCAACGCGCCAATAGACCCTACCAGCAAAGCTTCCATCTTGACCGCAAAAAACTCGATGGCGACATACACCACGACAAGTAGCACGATGAGCGCAGTAATCCCGGCAAACATCACACCCAAAAGCCCACTCAGCGCTACAGTAGTCAGGTGCGTTATTTCGAAAAGCCAGCCGTGGCCACTAGAAGCCTTTGGCCCATGGAGTAAAGCTGTCCACACCTGCATCAAAACATCAAAGAGAGAACTGACAGTTACACTCTGCGATCCACCAGCCAGTTCCCCTGTTTTCTGGAAGCCCTGAAGTACCCATTGTAGCAATTGCTGACTATGCAGCAGCACCGTGTAAAAGAACCCGATAGTGATCAGCTTTTTAATAAAGGATGAAAAAATCTCATGCACGTCCTTCCCGCCAATGAGCCATTGGGCGACAAGGTACACGAAGTCAATGCCGAAGAGTGTATAGAAAATCTCCTCGGATACGCCGAGGATTTTAGAATACCAGCTGGCAACTACATTGCTGTAAGCAGCTACGAACGGCGACACCGTACCGGTAGCCGCCTCCGCAGGGAGTGTAAAACCAAGTAATAGAAACCCCAGAATTATGATGGTGAATGAATTAATGAGTTTATTTTTATTGCACATGGTTTCTTCCCTCAATGTAGCCATCCAAAAGACGGGTTCCCGTAGGTAATAGGTTTATTGTTCTTTTTCCCGGAGAATGACTGTGTTAGTTCAGCATTCGCGGCATTCTGGCAATCCTGCTCCCTTCTCCGGGAGACTTCCTTGTGTGTCTGACAGTATTGGAGGGCTTTAGCAGCTGCTTTAGGGTGTTTGCTGTAGTATGCCTGTGTAACTACCGGCTTGTGTCCACATCCTGCCAGGCCTGTGGCAAGCGCAAAAGCCAGAAACGCATTTCGTAATTTCATCCTTTCAATTCCTCCTGTTAATTTAGCCACCCAAAAGACGGGTTCCCATAAGTAGGCGTCTGTCCAGACCCATCCAGCGCGTCGTTGAGCTCCTGGTTAGCCTCCTGGTTGGCGTTTTGCGCAGCCAACTGCTTTTTGGCGATGCTTGCCTGCAAATTGGTCTGTGCTGCAATCGTCTGCTGCAATTGCGCCAATTGGGTCACTTCTGCCTGGCCCACTTCTGCTCCGGCCTGCAGGATCGCATTGCGACTGTTGGGATTCTGTAGTGCATTGGCTACTGCCTGCTGGGCCTGCGCCACAGTCGAGAAATTCGCCGGGTTCAGGTTGGCGGATGCCAGGGCGTTGTCGATGGCATTGCTCAGGTTCTGGCTGATCTGCTGATAGTTCTGGATGTAGTTTTCCATCTCTCCGCTACTGTCCGGGGTCACATTCAGATTCTGGAACTGGCTGGCGATGTTTTGCGCCTGGGTGGACAACTGCTGTGCCCGACTCGCCACCTGAATCATCTGGTCGAAGGGCTGCTCAATCTGTCCCAACAGGCTGCTGGGCAGATTCACCATGTTTTGCACCATGTTCTCGTATTGCGAGATCTGCGTCTCTACTTCCTCTGCCTGTTTGGCAAGCTGTTCTACCGCCGTACCTTCCTGCACGATCTGCTCAGGAAGGGTAGCGCCACCAGTAACACCGCCTGCAAAGGCAGGTACCGGAGAGCCAGTGAGCCACAAGGCACTGATCAGAGTGGCTAACAGTTTGATTTTGGGGTTCATGGGTTTCTCCTTTACTGACTGCTGGACAAGGATTGCGTGACCTGATTCGCCTGTGCCGCGAAGGACTGGATCGCCTGGGTTACGGGCGCCATGTAGTCCCCGATCCGGGGCAGATCGGCGCCCAGCGCCTGTACCAGTTGCACCCGCGCCTGGTAGTCCGCGGCGAAGTACGGGTCGAAGATCTCCGGCGCTGTCCAACTGGACCCGTTGGACACGGAAGGAATGACCTGTGCGAGTTCGGGTTCCTGCTCTTCGGCCATCTGCACTGCCGACAGCGTGGTCGCATCCGATTCCTCCGGGATCACCGCCGTACCCGTGGGGCACACGTCTACCAGACGGGCGAGTACCGAG
>JABEBX010018263.1_pt1 | contig 10068 bp, 9 predicted proteins | sample 7245971 | NCBI WGS metagenome assembly JABEBX01 (sample SAMN14506365, study PRJNA622280) | hot springs metagenome | biome: hot spring [ENVO:00000051]|acidic hot spring [ENVO:00002120]; feature: spring [ENVO:00000027]|sediment [ENVO:00002007]; material: sediment environment [ENVO:01001048]...
GTCGGAAGCAGCGGATGGCAATCCACTCAACTGAAGCTCACCACCCAGAGCATCAATGACCCTCAGCACATTTTCCAGCCGCAAGGTGGGCTTGCCTGCTTCAAGGTCGACAATGAAGCGCACGCCCACCCCAGCTGCCAGCGCCAACTGGGGCTGGGTCAGCCCGAGTTGTTTGCGAGCTCCACGCAGTGCATCGCCGAGTTGTTGAGGTGATCGAATGAATGGCATGGCTGACTCAGTTTCCTGTTCGGGAAATTGTCAGTCAAAACCGGACTAAGTGCAAGCGATATTTCCCGATCGGGAATGTTTAGTGCGGTTAGGGCATGATTCGGTCTGCTATTTCCTGATCGGGAAATTTGGAAGGAGACCAAAATGGAAGTCGTTCACCGCAATCAGAAACAACTGGCCGCGCGTGAGTACGGTCAGGGATATTGATGGTTTTAGAGGCGCTGATGGTCACGTAGCGTGAGGGGCTGGGGGGGTAAACCCCATACCGGGAGCATCCAGGCTGGACCGCCCAATTGCACTACAACAACCTGCAGGCCGCCCTGCGGGGGCAGGTTGTGACGCTGCCGTCCTACCCGACAATCCGCCGCTATTTTCAGGGGCAGGGCCTGTTCCAGCCAATGTGGAAGTCCGCCCCAGCGAATTTGTAGAGTTAGTGAAGCTGCTGACACCGCTACGCGGTTAGTGGCAGTGGACTCCTCAAACGAGGGGTATATGGCTGAGCCTCATAAACGCAAGTGGCACCTGGAGTAGCCGCACACCCGTTAAAATTGACTTGGCTTGCAGTGGACAGCGCCAGCGTCAACCGAAAACCAAAGGTAGGACGCGGCCAGCTGCGGGCCTGCGGGTGTTTCTCACCGAGAGAGCAGTTCAACGTAGGCCTGGTAGCTGTAACTCCGGTTCTTTTTCTGCCCGGTCATCTCCGTCACGACGCCCAGATCTTCCAGAAGTTTTACGGCCGCCGTTGCTGTGGGAAAGCTGGTGTCCAGCTGCTTTCTGACGCGTTCAATGGTGAAGCGCGGCATCATCGGCAACATCTCGAACAGCCGGTAGCTGGCCGGGCCTGCCTTGGCGGATTGCAGCAAGCGCCTGCGATCTGTAGCCACCAGACTGGCGACCTCGATGATGTTTTTTTCCGCATCGCCAGCGGCTGTAGCGACACCTTCCAGAAAGAAGATCACCCAAGACTCCCAATCCCCATCTGTGCGGATAGCCGATAGGCGACGGTAATACTCCGTCTGGTGTTGCTTTAGGTAGCCGCTGAGGTACATCAAAGGCTCGGACAGCAACCCCCAGTGTTCAAACAGCGCCGCGATCAGGAGGCGGCCAATGCGCCCGTTGCCGTCAAGAAACGGATGGATGGTTTCAAACTGCGCGTGGATGAGCGCCACCTTGACCATCGGTGGCAGGTCCTTCGCTTCGTCATGGATGAAGCGCTCCATGTCGGCCAGCAGGGTTGATATGTGCTCCGGCGGCGGCGGTACGAAAACCGCATTGCCGGGCCGTGTTCCACCAATCCAGTTTTGCGACCGACGCAACTCCCCGGGTTGTTTACCTGCGCCGCGCGCTCCATCCAGCAGGCGTCGATGCACCTCGCACAACAGCCGTACGCTGATGGGCAGCCCTTTCGGATCGCGCAGTTGCTCCTGTGTCCAGCGGAATGCACGCAGGTAGTTGGTCACTTCTTCCACGTCGTCGGTGTTGCTGACTTTGAAGCCTGCTTCTTCATCGAACAAGTCGGTCAGCGTGGCCTGCGTGCCCTCGATCTGTGACGTAAGCAGGGCTTCTTTGCGGATGGCGCTGTACAGCAACCAATCTGCCGACGGCACCAACCCTGACACACCCGCTAAACGCGCAAGCGCCAGTTCTGCCTGCCGATTGAGGTCAGTGAACACCTCGGGCGACAGGGCTGGCTCAGCTGGCGGCAAGGCGTGGGGCACGAAGGCGCGCACCGACTCGCCCAGTGTCGTGGAAATTGAGTAGGTCCCAGTGATGCGTGTCATTGAAAGCTGTCTTTAGTTGAATGCGATCACATTAAAGCATTCCTTAGTGTGAATGGCAACGATTAAAGACCGCTTTCATATTGTGAAAGAAATGCGGCCAAGATAAAAAAATAAAGCCCCATAATATCAGGGGCTTACTTAACTTCATTGGTGGAGGCGGCGGGAATTGAACCCGCGTCCGCAGTACCTAGACCACCGGATCTACATGCGTAGTTTGTCTATTGGCTTTAACCGCGCCACCCTCCGACAAACAGGATGATGCTACGGCGATTCTGCTTTAGTTTAGGATCGGTTCCACAGACTAGAACAGACCCGATTCCGTGTTTTATGACCCTCCGCGCGTCTTTCGACTCCGGATCCACGAACAAATCCGGGCAGAGGGCTCACTGCTTAAGCAGCGAGGGCGTAATTGCTGTCGTTGGCAATTATGAATCTGCGACCAGTTTTAAGAGCAAACCGCAGCTCTGCATGCACCGAAGGCTTCGCGACCTGCGTCGAAGCCGGTCGCCCCCTACACCCTCTGTTAGACTGGATATGACAGACAAAGTTTCTGTCAGTCAGTCGTCACTGAGGATTGGCAATCATAACGTAGAAGCAGCCAGAGCACCAATCAGGAAATTCTCCTCAGGGGACACAAAAATCAGTGCAGAGGATGTTCCGGCGCAAACATCAAGGCCACGTCTTCTTCACCAAAACGATATACTTCCTGGCAATATTCGCAGGTCACCACTATCTCTCCCTCACTTTGAAGAGTCTCTTCCGCTTCTGTTTGCCCCAACGAAATCAGCATGCGTTCCACTTTTTCGGGGGAACAGGAACAGGAGAAAAACAGGGCTTGTGGCGTATGCAGTCGTACCGCCGAATCGGGGAAGATTTCCGGCAGGAATTGTTCCGGTTTTGCCTGTAGCAGTGACTGATCTGAGCCAATGGCTATGAATTGGGTCGCCAGTTCCCAGTCTTCCGCAGCCAGCACGCCAGGCAGGCGTTGCAGAAAATAGCCGCCCGCCTGCTGCCGTTGGGGATCAGCGACCAGGCGAAAATACGCGGGGGACTGCACTGATTCAGCAAAATAGGCATTCAGGGAAAGGGTGAGACTTTCGCGCAGCTCAACCAGTCCCTGATAACGCTCCCGATCCATGCCCATATCCACGGTAATAGCCAGCAGGGCATCAGGCAAATGTGACAAGTCCACCGAGACGCCCTCCTCCCAATTACCATAGGCACGCATACCTCCGGCAGCCGTCATCTCCGCGACCAGAAGTTTGAGCGGACCTTTGCTTTGCGCCTGAATAATCAGACGTTCATAATTTTTCTGGGTGGTAGCCAGTAAGGCCAGACCAACCAGCGCTTCGCCCAATAATTGAGCCATGTCATCCTGTCCCTTGAAGTCCCGTAATACCCGGGCATAAATCTCGTCAAGGCGGCAGCGCGCGCCGCGTAATGGTAGGGTTTCCCAGTAAAAGACTTGTGAAAAATCAGTCATGCTCATCCTCAAAATGCAAATCTTCCAGACCCGTTCCCATCAGCGGCTGCAAGGCGCGCTGAAGCTGCTTGAACAAGCGCGGATCATGGGCTTCCTGTTGCGCCAGCAGTTCTTTCATGTGTTGGCGTTCTGTGGGCTTGCCAAAACAGGCCGGACAGTTCTCATAAATGACGGGTAATTTTTGTTCTTCAGCATGCTGGCGCATCTGTCGTTCGCGACAATACACCAGCGGACGAATGACCCGTAAATCCCCTTCCCTGACGCGATAATGGGCTTTCATGGTCCGCATCTCGCCATTATAAAACATGGACATGAAAAAGCTTTCGGCAAAATCATCCAGATGCTGCCCCAAAGCGAGAACATTGTAACCTTCGCGGCGGGCGCAGCGATAAAGGACTCCCCGGCGCATGCGCGCACAAAAGCTGCAGTAAGAGGGACGCAACAGATGCTTTTTGGCCCGCTCGTAAATATCCTGTCGTTCCAGAAAATAAGGAATACCCAAGGATTCGATGTAAGGCAGCAGCACTTGCGGATCATAGTCGGGGCTCATAGGGTCAACGGTCGCCACCCCCAACTCAAAGGTTACCGAAAATTGCCGCTGCATGGCACGGAGCATGTGCAGCAACGTGAGCGAGTCCTTACCCCCCGAAAGCGCCAACAGTATGCGGTCACCGGGCTGGATCATGCGAAAATCAGCCACCGCACGGCCAATGCGCCGCTGCAGCAACTTGGGTACAGGCAGACGTGGCACGACAGAAGAATCGGGGTCTTGCTTCATTCGCCGCCCTGGCGCCCGGGCGGGATGATGATGAATGGCATTTTCGGTGAACAGGGTCATCCCCTCCTCGCCGCGTGTGACCAGGAGCGCTTCCAGCTGCAATTTCTGGCGCCATTCCCGGCCCAGCGCCAGAAATTGTTCTTCACTGGTCCAGGTCCCTGCCACCGCCTGAAATTCATTCAGATTGGGCGTAATAATGGTTGCTCCGGCATAGGGACGATAATCCCGCCCTTTGGGATCAATCAGCACCGGCAGGCCTGCCGCCCGCCCGGACGCAATCAGGGATTCGACCGCCTGCAAGGCTCCTTTTCCATAATCGGAAAGCAGCAAGGCACCCGCACCCGTCAATATTTCATGGGCCGTGGCGCGGATATTTTCCCCATGCTCGGGGCTGGGTTGTGATTCAAAATCCATGCGCAGCAACTGCTGTTGATGGCCAATAACCCTTAATTTCACCGTGGTCGGGTAACTGGCATCAGCGATGAGCCGGGTTTTGACACCAGCCTGCTCAAGAAGGCGGGTCAGCTGAGCCCCCGCAGCATCCTCGCCGACTGGTGCCAGCAAATGCGCCTCGGCTCCCAGGGAAAGCACATTCAGCGCCACGTTGGCAGCCCCGCCCGGACGCTCTTCTTCACGACGAACCTGCACCACGGGTACCGGCGCTTCCGGCGAAATCCGCTCGACCTTGCCAAACCAGTACCGATCCAGCATCACGTCGCCGATGATGGCAACCCGGGCCTGAGCAAGATTTTCCAGTGCATTCAACATATCAAGGCCGTCCAATGGCAGAATAGACAAAGCCCTCTGCCCGCAGTACCGTCGGTTCATAAATATTGCGGCCGTCGACAATGACCGCCTGACGGAGAAGCCGACGCATTTCAACAAAATCCGGACTGCGAAACTCCTGCCATTCCGTACAGATAACCAGGGCATCCGCGCCCTCGCAGGCCGCATAAGGATCGACGCAAAGGGTCAGTGCTGACTCCCCGGCGTACACCCGCCCAACCTCATCCATGGCTACAGGATCATAGGCCTGCACTGTGCCACCTCTTTTCAGGATACCCGCAATCAGTGCCCGGCTGGGGGCTTCGCGCAAATCGTCGGTATTGGGTTTGAAGGCCAGGCCCCATATGGCAATTTTTTTTCCTTTCAGGTCTTCGCCGAGGACTGCTACCAGTTTTTTTTCCAGAATCTGTTTCTGGCGATTATTGACGGCTTCTACTGCCGTAAGCAGCGGGGCGTCAAAATCATGTTGCCTGGCGCTGTACGAAAACAGGACCCCCCATAACCACAGCCTGGATAAATAAACGAATAACCAATGCGGGGGTCCGCACCAATGCCCCGACGTACCTGCTCAATATCCGCACCTACACATTCGGCCAGTCCTGCCAGTTCGTTCATCAACGAAATTTTGGTGGCCAACATGACATTGGCAGCATATTTGGTCAGTTCGGCGGAAGGTGGGTCCATGATAATGAGACGGTCATGATTACGATTAAAGGGTGCATAAAGAGCGCGCATTTTTTCGGCAGCAACGGGGTCATCGGTACCCACCACAATCCGGTCTGGTTTCATGAAATCCCCTACCGCCGCACCTTCTTTCAAAAACTCCGGGTTGGAGACCACCACGAAGGGGATATCCACCCCGCGCTTTGTCAGGGCGGCCGCAATATGATCCTGTACTTTGCGCGCTGTTCCCACCGGGACCGTGGATTTGTTGATGACAATCACCGGATTCTGAAGATGCTGACCAATTTCACCCGCGACAGCCAGAACATGACGCAGGTCCGCAGAGCCGTCTTCTTCGGGTGGAGTGCCTACCGCAATGAATACAAAATCGCCATGCGCAACACCTGCAGCAATATCCGTTGTGAACTGCAGTCTTCCACTTTTGACCCCATCCTGCACAATGCCCGGCAAGTCGGGTTCGTATATGGGGACTTCAGCCTGACGCAAACGCGCTACCTTATCCGCATCAATATCCACGCAAAGTACCTGATTACCGACCTGGGCAAGGCAGGCTCCAGTGACCAGACCCACATATCCGGTTCCAACAACCGTTACTTTCATGCGTTAAGCTCCTAATTCCAGAATGACCACCGCAGTGGCATAACGCCGTTCATCACTGATGGAAAGCCAGGTACGCACCTCCCTTCCCCATTGCGCCAGCAATTCTCCGGATTTCCCCTGCATCAGCAATTGCGGGCGGCCGGCAGCGTCGTGGGTGACCTGGACGTCCGACCAGCGCATACCTTCACCCAGACCGCTTCCCAGCGCCTTATAGGCCGCTTCCTTCGCGGCAAAACGACGTGCCAGAAAAGCCGCCGCAGCGGCCGCTTCACCAGGCAGATCAGTACGCTCCAGAGGGCCCAGAATGCGTTCATTCAGACGCAGACCATAGCGGGCGTGCAGACGGGCCATACGCTCCACAGCCACAATATCGGTGCCCATTCCGACAATCATCCACGGGCCTCAAGCATCAATCGCTTCATTTCCGTAACAGCAGCCCCAAGACCGCTAAATACTGCATGGGAAACAATGGCATGACCAATATTCAACTCACGAATACCCGGAATGGCAGCAATCGCCTGGACATTATGGTAATCCAGCCCATGCCCGGCATTCACCTGCAGCCCCAGGCTTTCTGCAAAATTGACCGCACTGCCAATCAAACCCAGTTCTTCAAGACGTTTTGCCGTATCGGTCGCATTGGCATAGCGACCAGTGTGCAATTCCACCACCGGGGCACCCGTTTCCGCCGCTGCTTCCAGCTGGAAAGGGTCCGGATCAACAAACAAAGACACTCTCACCCCGGCCTGGGCCAGACGCTGGCAGGCTTCCTTGATGCGTGGCATTTGTCCGGCAACATCCAGTCCGCCTTCGGTCGTCAGTTCGGCGCGCCGTTCCGGCACCAGACAGCAATCACTGGGAGACAGTCGCTCGGCAATGCGCAGTACCCCTTCTTCCACGGCCATTTCCAGATTGAGGCGGGTCTGCAGGATCTGGCTGAGAATCTCGATGTCCCGATCCTGAATATGGCGACGATCTTCGCGTAGGTGCGCAGTAATGGCATCGGCTCCGGCGCGTTCTGCGACAAAAGCCGCTTCGATTGGGTCGGGATATCGGGTACCCCGCGCCTGGCGCAGGGTGGCCACATGATCAATATTAACACCCAAGGCAATCATGGATGATGCTCCTCATGGTTCAGGTTGATGCGCTACGCTTATGGCGTTGCAAGTATGCCGCAAGGAGGCGTCGACTCTCCAGTGCCTTGCTGCCGAGATGGACCTGCAGTTCACGTTCCAGGTAATTTCTCAAGTGCGCATTATAGCCTGAAGCCGGCGCGCTGTTCATCGGGCCAGCAAGCCATTGCAAGGCTTCTGCAGGAATGGTTACAGACCCTTGTTCTGGTACATGGCGAGGACAGAATACCCCTGCTTGAGTCAGGTAAGACCATTTGCTGTCGGGTGTCAGGGTGATACCACATTGTCCACAATGGTTCAGATCTGCCGCCCAGCCCAAGGCTTCGAGCAGATGCCGTTCGTAGCGTCGCAGATTCCAGGCGATTGCTGCGACATCTTTCAAGCCCTTGATAGTGGTTTCGTACTGGTCAAAAAACTCGGGAAATGGATCAGCACGCTGAGTGAGGCGCAACAGTAACTCGTTCATATAAAACAAGCTCAGGTTTTGCAAGGTATTCAGGGGATGTACGGCAGCCAGTTCTTCGGCCTGGATCAATAAGGGGAGATCCCCTTTCCCTTGCCAGCGAATCCACAGCGGTCGCCCCGCTTCAATTCTGGCAAGTGGCGAGCGGGGACGTCGTGCGCCCTTGGCCAGCAGCCCCAGACGTCCTTGTTTTCGGCTGAAAAACTCTACCACCAGGCTCGAGTCCCCATAAGCATAGCGGTGCAATACCCAGGCCCGATCACCGGACTCAGTCGTCATACCCCAGCTCACGCAAAATATGGGGATCGTCCGTCCATTGCTCTTTTTGTTTGACCCAAAGGCCCAGCCAGACACGTTCTTCGGTCAACTGCTGCAATGCTTCCCGGGCACGACTACCAATAACCCGCAAGCGACTGCCACCCTCACCAAGAATGATGGCTTTTTGACCTGAGCGCCGACAGTAAATGGTCGCCTCAATACGCTGTTGTCCGTTTTCAACCTGATAACTATCAATGGCAACAGCCGTGTCGTAAGGTAATTCTGCGCCTAACTGCCGGAAAATCTGTTCACGAATAATTTCCGCTGCCATGAAACGCATATTCCGATCCGTGACCTGATCTTCAGGAAACACCGCTTCCGAAAGGGGTAATAACGGAATCAGTACATCAGCCAATCGTTCCACATCCCCGGTTTTACGCGCTGACAGAGGAATGACTGCGGCGAAATCAGCGCGTTCGGACAAACTCTGCAAGTAAGGAAACAGACGCTCTTTGGTCTTGATTTTGTCTATTTTATTGACCACAGCCAGTATCGGAATGCCACTACGCTGCAACCAGCGCAGGGCTTCTCCATCATCAGCTGTCCAGGCTAGGGCCTCCACCACCAATACACCCAGATCTGCCGACTCCAGGGCGCCTCGCGTTGCTCTTAGCAGGTGCCTGTTCAGGCTACGGTAACCACTATGAACACCCGGGGTATCCAAAAACAGGGCCTGACCATCAGATCGGGTTAAAATGCCCAGAATCTGATCACGGGTAGTTTGTGGACGGGGGGCCGTAATACTGATTTTTTGCCCCACCAGATGATTGAGCAGGGTAGATTTCCCCACATTGGGGCGGCCCAGCAGGGCTACATAACCACTCCGGTAGGTTTCGACGCGGTCCTGATCAGTATTTTCAGCCACGCGGCGTGTTCTGCAGTTGCGTAAGCATCAATGTAGCCGCCTGCTGCTCGGCTTTGCGCCGACTGCCATCTTCTGCTTCCGTCGGCTCAATCCCGGGAACGCTACAGCGCGCCACAAACCGCCTTTCGTGGGCCTGCCCTTTTTCTTCAATGAGCGTATAAATCGGCAGGGGTCGTCCTCGACCCTGCAAAAACTCCTGCAAACGGGTTTTGGGGTCGCGTAATTCAGCATCACCCAACTGATCGGTAATACGCGGTTCCAGCAACTTGAGGACAATGCCTTCAGCAGCACTGAAGCCTCCATCCAGAAAGGCCGCACCGATGACGGCCTCCAGGGCGTCGGCGCGAATGGAATCGCGCCGCGCGCCACCACTGCGCACTTCGCCCGGACCCAAAATCAGATAATCCGCCAGGGCAATTTCACCGGCAATTTCCGCCAGAGTTTCTTCGCGCACCAGCCGTGCGCGCATACGGGACAAATCCCCTTCGCTCACCTTGGGGAAACGACCAAACAATCGGGCCGCCACCACAAAATTAAGGGCAGCATCACCCAGAAATTCCAGTCGTTCATTATGTGCAGATCCAGCACTACGATGCGTCAATGCCTGGGTGAGCAAACCCATTTCGGCAAAGCGGTATCCCAGCCTTTTTTGCAGTATATCCAGCGAACCCATAACCCCATTCTCAGTTATTTTGAAACAAAAAAAGCGCTATCATACACGGAAAGAACAGGTCGCGAATACTCCAAAAGAAACTACAGAGGCTGGTGATGCGCTGAGCTGATCTTGAATATTCCTGAAAGCGGTCGTGGTCCGGGAGGCTTTGCAGCGACTTTTGTTCTGAGCCGTTGTTGTTCTTGGCGAAATCCTGCGCCCGTCAGGAGAGCTGTTTGAGCCCGTAGGGCGAGTTCTCTCCTGACAGCAGGATGAGCCTTAGAACAACAGGCAAGG
>JABEBX010018277.1_pt1 | contig 10059 bp, 7 predicted proteins | sample 7245971 | NCBI WGS metagenome assembly JABEBX01 (sample SAMN14506365, study PRJNA622280) | hot springs metagenome | biome: hot spring [ENVO:00000051]|acidic hot spring [ENVO:00002120]; feature: spring [ENVO:00000027]|sediment [ENVO:00002007]; material: sediment environment [ENVO:01001048]...
TTCATATGGGTTCTGCGCAAATCCGTGCATTGCCCTTTATCCGGTGGAGAAAATCCATGTCCAGATCTTCCGGGCCGGCATCCCAGGCTTGGCACTTTACCCGCGAGTTTTTACGCGACCCCCAGGCCATAGGCGCGGTACTGCCCAGCTCTCCTTTTCTCGCCAGACGCATGGCCGCCATGGTCCCAGACGGACCGGGACTGGTGATTGAACTCGGACCCGGCATGGGGCCGGTCACCAAGGCCCTGCTCGCCCGGGGTATAGATGCCAGTGATCTGGTGTTGGTGGAACAGGCGCCAACGATGGTCCGCCATCTGCGCCACCAGTTTCCGCAACTGGAAGTCATCGAAGGCGATGCTGCCCGACTCCAGGAAATGATTGCCCATCGTGGCAAGGTCCGGGCTATTGTTTCCAGCCTGCCGCTGCGCACCATTCCCCGGGAAATCGTCGATCGTATTTTTCAGCAACTGCCGGCAGTCAGCCAGCAGGGCACGGTATTTATTCAGTTCACCTATCATTTCCGCAGTTCCTGCCAGGGCTTGCCCACTGAATTCCGGCGCGGACGCCCCGCCATGGTGCTGCGCAATTTACCTCCCGCCCGCATTGATCAGTTTATTTTTCACGGCAAAGGTTCGGTCTGATTTGCCCCGAATCATGGCTTACAAAACCGCAGCACTGAATCATGCGCCCAGGCATTTATGGCCCTGGTTGGCGCTCCCGGCATCGCTGACTGCAGCACTGCAGCGCGCCTATGGTCATACCCATCGGGTCACGGCGCTGCTTATGGGGAGTGGACGCCGGAAACCGACTTATAGTGAACAGCGGCTCCTGCATTTAAAGCGGGGCGAGCGAATTTTCTGGCGGGAAGTCCTTCTCCACGCTGGTAATCCGGATCGGCCCGCCATATGGGCTATGACCACCATACCGCTTTGCGGTCTGCGCCATGGTCTGCTTCCCCTGGCGCGCCATGGTTCCCGTCCCATCGGCAATACTCTGTTCCGGCATCGCCGCTTGCGCCGTTCCTCCATCACCATGGAGGCCTTGCCGCGCTTCGGCCAACGCGCCTGGCGACGACGCTCCATTTTACGCCGGGGTCATACTGAAGTGTTGGTTGAAGAACATTTCCTGCCGGACTTACCCCCTTGGGCGGGTCGAGGTCGACGCTGATGAATGATTTCATCCCGTTTCGTCAGCGTTTTTCCGCCTATCTGGCGCTGATGCGCATGGACCGCCCCATTGGTACGCTGTTATTGCTCTGGCCAACTTATTGGGGACTCTGGCTGGCGGCCAAAGGGACGCCTTCCCTGCGCCTGTTTGTGATTTTTACCCTGGGAACATGGCTTATGCGCTCGGCAGGCTGTGTCATCAATGATTATTTTGATCGGGATTTTGATAAACAGGTAGCACGCACCCGGCACCGACCACTGGCAGCAGGACTTATCAGTCCCGCTTCAGCTTTACGTCTTTTTGTATTGCTCTGCCTGATGGCTGCGGCTTTATTGCCCTTTTTGAATCTGCTCAGTCTGGCTTTGGCAGGTGGCGCGGTATTCATTACCATTACCTATCCCCTGTTCAAACGCTTCACCCATCTTCCCCAGGCTTATCTGGGCATTGCCTTTTCCTTTGGTATTCCCATGGCCTTTGCGGCAAGCACAGGGACCGTTCCGGCTATTGGCTGGTGGCTGATGCTCGCCAATGCCTGCTGGGTGGTCGCCTATGATACGGCCTATGCCATGGCGGATCGTCCGGATGATCTGAAGGCCGGTATCAAATCTACGGCCATTTTGTTTGGCCGCTGGGATCGTCATATCATCGCCGGTCTGCAACTGACCATGCTATGCATATTTGTCGGCATTGGCGTCAGCACGCAAATGTACTGGCCCTTTTGGATTGCCTTGCTCCTGGTGCTGCTTCTCGGCATTTATGAACAGAGCTTGCTGGGGGGAGACAGAGATCTGGCTTTTCGTGCTTTTCTGCACAACAACTGGATTGGGCTGGTGCTGTTTTGGGGAATAGTGGCCGGTTTAGCGCCATCAAGCAGCTTGCCCATACCGGGAGCCTGGGGCTGAAACGGAGCATCTTGTGCGTTTTTGAAAAACTTATACACAGTTTACTCATAAACCGACAAAAGCCAGAGCAGCACCGTTAAGTTGTTGTTGAAAGTCATCATCTAATTGTTTTCATTTATTGCAACTTTAATGCCCGCTGCGACGGCCTGCCTGCAAGTGGCTGTTTTGGGGCATCTGCCCCGGATATTTTCCTATGCCCTGCCGGAAAACCCGGAACGCCTGCCTCCCGGCGTACGCCTGCGTGTCCCTTTTGGTCAAAAAAGCCGTATTGGTATTCTGGTGGGATATGACCACTGTCCACCGGAAATCACCCTGAAACCCATCGAGGCTGTTCTCGATACGCGGCCCCTGCTGCCGGAATCTCTGCAGCAGCTTCTGAATTTTGGTGCGCATTATTACCAGCATCCCCTGGGCGATGTCTGGGCTGCCGCCCTCCCAGCGCTACTCCGTCAGGGTCGGCCTTTGCCAAGGCCCGCAGCACAGGCTTATCAACTCACCCGGCATGAACAGACGCCTGCCCGTCCCGGCAAACTGCAGGAAGCCCTGATAACCGTGCTCAGCACCTCAAGCCCTACTGCTGAAACAGAAGTACCAGCACGTTTACGTCCGGTCCTTCGCCAGGCACTTCACAACGGCTGGGTAGAAGCCCTCACTCTTCCCGCTCCCCGGGTAACTGTGCAACCGCTTCCCTACCCTCTGAATGCAGAGCAGCGCATTGCCATCACCCAATTACGGGCTACCCAAGGCTTTACGTGCTGGCTGCTGGATGGCGTTACCGGAAGCGGCAAAACCGAAGTCTACTTCGAAACAATCCGTCCCCATCTGGAAGCCGGTCGGCAGGTGCTTATTCTCGTCCCGGAAATCGGTCTTACCCCACAGCTGCTGGCACGCTGTCAGGCCCGCTTTGGCAAGGCAGCGGTCGCCGCACTGCATTCCGCCCAGACCGACACCGAACGTTTGCGCATCTGGGCATTGGCGGCCATGGGGCATATTCAACTGCTCATCGGCACCCGCTCCACTCTTTTTGTGCCCATGCCGCAGCTGGCCTGTATTGTCATTGATGAAGAACATGATCCCTCTTTCAAGCAACATCGGGGCTGGCACTATTCCGCCCGGGACATGGCCATTCAGCGGGCCAAACTGGAGAATATTCCGGTCATTCTCGGTTCGGCCACGCCCTCTCTGGAAAGTCTCTACAATGTCCAGCAGGGACGTTATCAAAGTCTGCAATTACGGCAACGCGCTACCAACGCGCCCCTGCCGGGCATCACGATTGTTGCTCTTCGCCGCCAATATCTTCAGGGGGGGCTCTCCAGTGATCTTCTGAACGCCTGCTCAGAAACGCTCGCGGCGGGAAATCAGGTCCTGCTGTTTTTGAACCGGCGGGGTTATGCACCCGCCGTACTCTGCCATGATTGTGGCCATGTCCTGCACTGCCCACGCTGTAGTGCCGCCCTCACCTGGCACCGCCACCAGCAACGCCTGCGCTGTCACCACTGCGGATACGAGTCACGCTGGCCTGAAGACTGTCCGGAATGCCACAGTACTGCGCTGATCACTGCCGGACAGGGAACCGAGCAACTGGAAGAAGTCCTGCGCCAACGCTTTCCCGATACGCCAGTCTGGCGGATTGATCGGGATGCATTACCCGGTCGGGAGGCTTTTTCCGCCGTACTGGAGCAAATCCATCAAAACCAACCTGCCATCCTGGTTGGCACGCAAATGCTCGCCAAAGGCCATCATTTTCCAGCCGTCACCCTGGTCGGCATCGTCAACACCGATCAGGGCCTGTTCAGTGCCGATTTTCGGGCTCCCGAGCGCTTGCTGCAGATGGTTCTGCAAGTGGCGGGACGGGCGGGTCGCGAAGACCGACCCGGACGAGTCCTTCTGCAAACACACCTGCCCCATCATCCCCTGATCCAGAAACTCAGTGAGGGAGACTATCAGCAAGCCGCCCGCTTACTCCTGGAAGAACGCCTGCAAGCAAGTCTTCCTCCCGGCACAGCCCTGACGCTGATGTGTGCTGAAGCCCATCAACGGGCAGCCATTCAGGCCTTTCTGGAAGCGGCAAAAGCCTGCGCTCCCGATTCGCTGGTAATCAGCGGACCGCAGCCTGCACTGCTGGAAAGACGGGCCGGTTTTGAGCGCGCTGAACTGTGGGTGGAAGCACCCACCCGCCAGATCATGCAGAAGGCTCTTAAAACCTGGTTACCCTGCTGCCAGCAGCTGCCAGAAGCCCGGAGGGTGCGCTGGTTTGTCGATGTCGACCCGCAATTCATGCTTTGATTCCGGCGTGATGGGTAAAAGCGCCTATATATTTTGGGTATGCGTGAAATTTATGCGACACTCGTAACAAATTCGAAGGAGTAAACATGCCCAAAAATGCCAAGCTCAAACTCTCCGATCCGTCAATAGAACGCAGTGTATTGTATGTGGGTGAAAAAGAGATCATTGCTGCCTCTACAGGAATTTTGAAAGAAGAAGGCTGGAGTATCATTTATGCACCCTCTTTAGCAGAGGCTCCCCAATACGCCAGCAAAAGCGGCGCGCTGGTTGGCGTAGTCGGCTTCAGCCAGAAAGAGTTCGTGGATCATGCGCATCGTGTCGAACTGATGCTCGCCCAGTCCACCATGCTGAAATGGATTGCCTTGATCCCCCCCAATGCCGCTGAACAACCGGCTTTCCGTCAGCTGATTGGTAGCGCATTTTATGATTATCACACCTTGCCTTTAGATGCCCTGCGTCTGTCCATCACCTTGGGACACGCATTTGGAATGGCAGAAATGACGGCTGACACCTTTCAGGGCGGACAGTGGGATCTTCACCATCATCCCGAAAGCCAGATGGTTGGCGCCAGTGACCAGATGCAGAAAATCTATCAGGAAATTCGCAAAGTCGCTGGTGTAGAAGCGCCCGTTCTCATCACGGGCGAAAGCGGGACGGGCAAAGAACTGACAGCTCAAGCCATTCATGAAAGGTCCACGCGTAAAGAAGGGCCCTTTATAGCCGTCAATTGTGGTGCTCTTCCTGCCAACCTGATTCAATCAGAATTATTCGGGCATGAAAAAGGTTCTTTTACCGGTGCCCATGAACGCAAAATCGGACGCATTGAGTCTGCCACTGACGGAACCCTTTTTCTGGACGAAATTGGCGACTTGCCGATGGACCTGCAAACCAATCTGCTGCGTTTTTTACAGGAAAAAACCATTCACCGCGTTGGTGGCCGTCAGGATATAGAAGTCAATGTCCGCGTGCTCGCTGCCACCCATATTAATCTGGAAGCAGCCATCAAGGACGGACGTTTCCGACAGGACCTTTACTACCGCTTGAATGTGTTGCAGATAAAAATGCCGCCTTTGCGTGATCGTGTGGGTGACATTCCCTTGTTGGCGCAATATATATTCACGCGCTTTTCGGATGAAAAAGCGCATCGAGTCAAAGGATTCAGCGAAGAAGCACTCCATGCCATGAATCATTATGACTGGCCGGGCAATATCCGGGAACTCATCAATCGTGTCCGTCGAGCCATGGTCATGTGTGAAAAATTCCTGATTTCACCGGTTGATTTAGGTCTGGAGCGGCGCACCAATTCACGCATGCAGGTCACCCTGAATGAAGCCCGTGACAGTGCCGAAGCCAGTAGTATTCGTGGAGCACTGGCACAAAGTCGCGGCAGCGTCAGTATGGCTGCCCGCCAGCTGGGCATTTCGCGGGTGTCTTTATATCGCCTGATGGAAAAACACGGCATTTCCAAAAGCTGAATATACGCTAACAGGCTGATCAGCCATTGAAGGTACGGGTTTCAAAACCCTGGCTGAAGGTGAAAGGGTCAACTTTGAAGTCACTCGTGGACCCAAAGGTCTGCAGGCCGAAAAGGTCCGCCGGGCTTAATTAGGGCTCAGCGTTAAAACCGGATGTTTCGCGCATCCGGTTTTTATATTTTCTAACTCTCTCTCGTTGGCTTTTTGCGCTTGCCAGCCGAGTTACCACGCGGTTTACCCTCACCTTTCGATGGCTTGGTAGTTGCCGACAAAATCTTTCTGGATGGTTTCGCGTCTCCCCCGGTACGCGCACGTGGTGCTGAAGACCGACGGGGTGCTCCCGATTTATCGCCTCCAGCTTCTTGTGGGGCAATTTGTAACGGCCGTCCCGCCACCCAGACTTTCTGCAAATGCTGCAAGGCGGCCGCAGGAAGATCCGCCGGTAACTCTACCGTACTGTACTCGCCGTGGATTTCCACCTTGCGGATATTGCGACTGGGAATCCCTGCCTCATTGGCAATAGCGCCGACAATATTTTTGATCTGGGCGCCGTGATCTTCGCCGACATCCAGACGGAAGCGCCGCATCGGCTGATCATCAGCAAGGGGTTTACGGGGTGTGCGGTTAGCACCGCGATCACTGCGCACTGGCCTTTCGTCATCGCCGCGCCGCCGTGAAGGACTTGGCCGCCCCGATCCTGAGGACTCAGTACGCATGGGCCGGGTGGGTTCTTCAACAGGCACCAGTGGCCGTTCTTTTTGCACCATGTAGGCCAGAGCTGCCGCAATTTCACTGAGGCCCACGTCATGTTCCTGCTGATAATCGGCAATGAGCGATTCAAAAACCGACAAATCCTGAGCATTGATCACTTCCGACAATTGGTCCTTGAACTGGGTCATGCGGCGGTCGGCCACATCTTCGATGCTCGGCAGATGCATAGCCGTAATCGTCTGGCCGGTAGCCTTTTCAATAGCCCGCAACAAATGACGCTCGCGCGGCGCCACAAAGAGGATGGCATCACCGGTTCGTCCTGCCCGTCCGGTACGCCCAATCCGATGCACATAAGCCTCGGTATCATTGGGAATATCGTAATTAATGACGTGGGTGATGCGTTCCACATCCAGGCCCCGCGCCGCGACATCCGTAGCAATCACAATGTCCAGAGCACCGGATTTCAAGCGTTCGATGGTTTGTTCACGCAAGGCCTGGCTCAAGTCACCATTCAGGGCACCGCAGGCATAACCACGTGCTTCCAGACGCTCGGCGAGTTCTACAGTCGCAGTTTTGGTGCGGACAAATACAATCCAGGCATTACTGTCTTCGACTTCCAGAATCCGCGTCAGCGCATCCAGCTTGTGGGTACCACTCACTTGCCAGTAACGCTGACGAATAGTGGCTACGGTGGTCGTCGCCGACTTGATTTTGATTTCAAGAGGGTCCTTGAGATAGGTTTTTGCAATCCGGCGAATGGCATCGGGCATGGTCGCCGAGAACAAGGCCACCTGCCGACCATCCGGCGTGTGCTGCAGGATGTCTTCCACTGCATCAATGAAGCCCATGCGCAGCATTTCGTCGGCCTCATCCAGAACTACCGCCTGTAATTGGTCAAGGCGCAGGGTTTTGCGGCGCAAATGATCCTGAATACGCCCCGGAGTCCCTACCACTACATGTACCCCCCGCTGCAGTTGCTTCAGTTGCAAGCCCATGGATTGTCCACCGTAAATAGGCAATACATGAAAACCCGGCAGAAATTTGGCGTAGCTTTGCATGGCCTCGGCAACCTGGATGGCCAATTCGCGAGTGGGAGCCAGAACGAGCAATTGCGGAATGCGCAGGCTGATGTCGACGCGACTGAGCAGTGGCAAGGCAAAAGCCGCCGTCTTACCCGTACCTGTCTGGGCGAGGCCAATGACATCACGGCCTTCCAGCAGCGGCGGGATACTTTGCTCCTGAATCGGGGAAGGCTGTTCATAGCCGATCTCCGCCACCGCCTTCTGCAAAGGTTCGGCGAGAGCAAAATCACTAAAACGGAGATCAGATTGTTGAGACATGGACACACCCGGAAGAGAATTCAGGGTCAGAACTATACGCCAATTATCGCGAATTTGCAGTGTTTTCTTGTCGATAAATGCGCTTCGGCAAAATCAGTCGGCGTCGAGAGCCGCCTGCAGTTCTGTTTGAATCGCCAGATCTGCCCCGGGACCAACGGGCGTCCTGTCTGCCACAAAGGTATCTGTGAAGGCATATTCAAAATGCACATCCTGAAGACCGAGGCTGCCGAAAATGCGGGTTTCCCAGGAATGATCATCGGCATGGGCCAGCAGGGTCGGCCACTGGTCCGGACTGGCACATTCGAGGATGGGACCGAAAAAAATGGCACCCGGCTTGTTTTTCAGGCGTAAAGCACAACTGCCGGGAGTGCGGCCGGACATGGGCAGAAAATCAATGGTGCGCGTCAGGCGCAACTTGCTATCCAGGGCAATATCAATGGGCGTGTTCAAAAATTGGGCCTCGGCGGGCTGCGCCACCAGCTTGCAACCGGCCTGCTTCCAGAGCAACACATCCTGAGCCCCAAAATGGCTGGGCAAAAACAATATCTGCAGCGGAGCCAAAGCTTCCAGTTCTGCCTTCAATACCTCGGTATATTCCGGCGCGTTGACGAGAATGCCCCCGGCATCTTTATCGGCAATAAAATATACTGCTGGCTGTACGCCCCCACCTTCTACATGGTAAATATCCCGATCGAAGAAACTGCACAACTTTTGCATACTCTGCTCCTGCCTCGGTCATTCCAGATGATATTTGCAGTATAAACATAATCCACGCTGAAACTCATCTTGCGACTGTTTTTTGTCGTTGTGGATACAGACCACTGTGGCATAATCCATTCATGAATATACTCCTGCTGATTGCTGCCCTGATCATCATCCTCGCCGGGGCCGAGGCGTTTACCAATGCCCTGGAACATCTGGGTGACCGCCTCGGCATATCCGAAGGCGTCACCGGTTCGATATTTGCCGCTGTAGGCACGGCACTGCCGGAGGCCATGGTCCCCATCGTCGCGGTATTTGCGGCCGCATCGGGAAAACCCGCCCATCTTGGTGAAGAAGTCGGTGTCGGTGCCATTCTGGGCGCGCCCATGATGTTATCCACCCTGACTTTATTCCTGATGGCCGTTTTTGTGTCTCCGCAACGGGGCTGGCAGGGTGCCCTGCAGCCAGAACCCAGCGGAATACGCCGTGATCTGGGATGGTTTCTGGCGGCTTTTGGCCTCTCCTGCGTCGCCTTGTTTGTGCCTCATCATATTACTCTGGTACGGGTCGGCATCGCCCTGATTCTGATCACCCTGTATTTCTTGTATGTGCTGGTCACCCTACGCGCTTCGGCAGCCCTGGTTGCCGAGGGTCATGGCACAGAAGCTGGTCATGCCTTATACCTCAGCAAAGCGGGTTTGCCCGTGCAAATGCCGGTGATTCTGCTGCAACTGGCGATCGGCTTGGGCATGATTGTGTTCGGTGCCAGTTTATTTGTGGATGGTATTGAAGGGTTATCCCACTGGCTGGGCATCTCGGCGCTGATCCTGTCGCTGCTGGTGGTTCCCATCGCCACTGAGCTTCCGGAAAAAATCAACAGCATCCTCTGGATTCGGCGCGGCAAAGATACCCTCGCCTTTGGCAACATCACCGGTGCGCTGGTTTTTCAGGGCAGCCTCCTGCCTGCCATTGGCGTATTACTCACCCCCTGGTCGCCCTCCTTCCCCGTACTGCTGGGTGCGGGACTCACTTTGTTGGCCGGCACTTATACCTACTTGCTGGTCATCCGTGGAGTCGTCCTGCGTCCTTATCACTTTGCAGTAAACGGTTTGTGCTATGCCACGTATTTTTTTGCCTTAACCTGAAAGCATCTGCTTGGCTGCTGCGAACAAACCGGGGACTCGCCGCCGGTAACCTGCTTTTGCTAGACTGGACCCATGCCCCGGTAGCTCAGTGGATAGAGCAACCGCCTCCTAAGCGGTAGGTCGCGCGTTCGATTCGCGCTCGGGGCACCATATAAAACAATACCCTGACGCCATACTTAGGTTACAAACTGATGTGGCAAATATGGCTACCATCCGCTCACGCGAAGACCAGGACGGTTTCACCATCGGCTGGCAAGCGCAGATCAAACGCAAGGGATTTCCACTCCAGGTCAAGACATTCAGAACCAAAGCTGAAGCCAAAGAATGGGCA
>JABEBX010024404.1_pt1 | contig 10056 bp, 10 predicted proteins | sample 7245971 | NCBI WGS metagenome assembly JABEBX01 (sample SAMN14506365, study PRJNA622280) | hot springs metagenome | biome: hot spring [ENVO:00000051]|acidic hot spring [ENVO:00002120]; feature: spring [ENVO:00000027]|sediment [ENVO:00002007]; material: sediment environment [ENVO:01001048]...
GAATTTATATAAAGAAAGTTACTACAAAATGATAATAATGGCTATTGGTAAAATTCCTTCGAAGATGGTTAGCTGGGAGGAAATAGAAAGATGGTCAGAAATAATTGTGGAAAAAATAGGTGATGAAAGATTTGACTCAATAGTTTCAGTAATAAGAGGTGGTCTTGTTCCTGCCAGAATAATAGCAGATTATCTTAACATAAAGGATCTTTTTACATTAAAAACTGAGCACTGGGGGGTGACTGCAACTCCGGATGGTAAGGCAAAGATAACACACCCTATAGTTATTGACCTCACAGGGAAGAAAGTACTGGTTGTAGATGATATAACTGATACAGGTCAGTCGCTTAAACTAGCAATAGATGCTGTCAAATTAAAAAATCCGAAGTATGTAAAAACAGCAACTCTTCTTCATATAAAAAGATCGGAAATTATACCTGATTATTATGCGGAGGAAATAACAGCTGAGAACTGGAAGTGGTTCATATTCCCTTGGAATAGAAAGGAAGACCTTAGGAATCTTGTAGCTGGTTGTATAGATGGTGAGTTGACAGAGGATGATATTTATTCGTGCTTAGTTAAGAAACATGACCTATTTATATCAAAAAGGGAACTTAATGAAACTTTGGACTGGCTACAAACAAATGGAAAAATTGAGATTGGCGAGAAAATAAATAAAATTTAAGGTACTATAATAGTACCTTCCTTTTCCTCTAGCGCAGGGTACATATTCTCTGCATTAGTTATTATAGCTTTATGACCTGTTTTTTCAACGAAGTTTATAGCTGCATCTATTTTAGGGAGCATACTGCCAGATGCAAAATGGCCTTGATCTCTAATTTTCTTAATTTCTTCAAGTGTTATTTTACCAACTCTTTCTCTATTTGGTTTGTTAAAGTTTATATAAGCTGCATCAACGGCCGTTAGAATAATGAAAATATCCACATTTAATAATATAGATAAAAGGGATGACGCCAGATCCTTGTCTATAACTGCCTCTATTCCCTGGAGCACACCATTTTTACTGATAACAGGAATACCTCCACCACCAACTGATATTGGAACAAATGAATCGTTAAGCAGAAATTTAACTGCATCAATCTCCAGTATATCTTTTGGAAGAGGGGATGGAACCATTCTTCTATAACCTCTTCCCGCGTCTTCTTTCATTATATATCCGTTATTGCGCTGGAGAATCAATGCTTCGTCCCTTGTGTAATACTTCCCGACTGGCTTCGTAGGGTTCTTGAATGCTGGATCATTTTCATCAACCAATACGCGTGTGACCAATGTAACAATTTTCTTGTTTACATTCTTCTCATTGAATACTTTCTGGAATGAAGTCTGGAGAAAGTAACCTATACTTCCCTGGGACATTGCATCACATACGTCAAGGGGCATCGGTGGGGTGATAGAAGCAGAAAATTCATTTTGCATCAAAATAGCTCCAACCTGAGGACCATTGCCATGGGTCAAAACAACGTGGTTTTCTTTGAAAAATTGATATGTCTTAAGGGCAGTTATTTCGGCCCTGGAAATCTGTTCGTCTGCTGTTCCCTTATCATATTTTTCAAGTAGAGCGTTACCACCAACAGCAATCGTTGCTTTCATATTAAATCACATTGAGACGCCTAAAACGCATAAATGTTAATTAAAATTGCTATCTTATTTTATAATTTTACCTGTCATTGCATACCAAACAATCAAATCCATTATCCCTGGTTCAAAGCCATAATCATCTGATAGTTTGAAAAATTTCTGCTCAACTAGCTTATACTCTCTAACATTTCTAACCCTTATGCTTTCTGAATAATACTTAGATAAAAATTTTTGAACGTGCTTGTCAAGTATCGAGTACTGAAAATAACCAATATTCCTGAGGAAGTGCGATGCCTCCTTCATTCCTATCCCCATGAAATTGTCTACCAGAAGCTCTCTTCTGTTATCATCTTTGAGGATATTATCAATCATCCAGATATTATGATGGTTCGCCTCAATGTATCTAGCCCTGGTATTTTTAAATCTATACCTGCACTCAACTAATTTAGCCTTTATATTTTCGAGGGTAAAGTCCCTAATTTCTTGTATGCATTGCTGGCATCTGAGTCCCATTTCTGCGGATGTATTTGCTGTTAATGTGCAAAAGGTGAGTTCAGAAAATTTTATTTCAGGAGATGAATCCTTCAATGCAAGGAATTCTTGTTTCTTATGCATTATTTTCCGAATGACTTCTTCATTTTCGACCGTTTTCTTTAAGATACTTTTCACATCATCATTATCATTCATCTTTTGCCTTTGACTCCATTCCCTTTAAGATTCAAATTCTATTTATATTTAATTGTTATACATTATACCGGTGTATTAAAATGGGAGATCTAACTCCGAACGCTCAAAAAGTATATGATACATTAAAAAAATTAGGTGCAACAAGTGAGGAAAAACTAAAAACTGCTGATGATGTAATGAAGGCAAGCCAAATGGGTAAGGGCTTGGTAAACAATGCTTTACAAGAGTTACAAAATAAGGGGTACGCCAAAAGAGTAGCTAGACAAAAAAGCGCAGGATATTTTATTATTAAGTAATGAAAACGCTTATATTATGTATTGACAGAGATAACGATTTTGGAGAGAAGGCGGGAATTAAATCTCCTATGATCGGAAGGGAGGAGAATTTAAATGCCGCTATTTCTCTTATATTGAAAGATGCGGAAGATTCGGATGCAAATGCCGTTTTTTCTGGAATATCTACTTATGATAATCTTTTGAAAGCGGGTGAAGATGTTGAAATCGCCACTATATGTGGGAATAAAGATGTGGGTGATGTTTCAGATAGCATACTGATGAATCAGCTTGAATACGTTATATCTAAAGTTAAACCAGATAACGCTATAGTGGTAAGTGACGGGGCAGAGGATGAGTTTGTAATCCCCCTGGTGATGAGCAGGGTTAAGATAAGAACTGTTAAACGTGTCATAGTAAGACAGGAGAAGAACATTGAATCTTTGTACTATATAATAGTTAAAGCCCTTAAGGAAGAAAAATTTCTCAAAAGGGTTCTGGCCCCAATTGGAGTCGCCCTTCTTGTTTTGGGGGTTTCTATGTTTATTGTGATGGCAATTAGAATCTATCTTTTTGGATGGGGAACACTTGACCCTGCCACTTCTGGCTTTATTGCTGTCGTCACAGCAGTAGGTGTATACTTTCTGGGAAAGGCATATTCATTAGGAAAGAAAATATCTTCAGGATTGGACAAGATTACAGAAGAATTCCTTTATACCAGGATAACAGTGTTTTCATTCTTGATTGGTGCATCTGTTTTTTCGTATGGGGTATACCTAGGATACATAGCTGCTCTACAATCTTATAACCTGGGTCTTTCGTTAATACTTCTCCTCTATAGGGTGATACCTTTCACTATAGCAGCTATTATTATATATGACCTAGGTAGGATAATAGAAAGCTTTACACTTTATGAAAAAGGTAGAAGAAGAGAGGTACTCCTCACCTATCTTTTGTCGGCAGGTTATTCTGTTAGCTTTGCTGTGGCAGTATTGGGCTTAATTTCATTTGTGACAGCAGGATTTCAGCCTTTAGGCGTGAAATTTGAATACGACAAGATAGCATTGCTACTTACACTTGGAGGCATTGCCTCTGGAGTAATTATTTCCATAGAAAGGAAGAGATATGAAGCAAGACACGGAGACATTTTACAGCAAAATAGAACTGCACAGAAAGATAGTGACAAACTTTAGGTACAATCCATTTCTCGATTTCCTTTCGGGAATAATATTATCAAATCTATTAAGTTATGATTTTTGGTCTTCACTCCCCAAAATGGATGTTGTTAATGTCATTGGGCCGTACAAATTATCTCAAAGTCCTGAGGGATTTAACATTGTAGCAGATTCCGCACTTAATTATTACCCTGGAAAAGCTGACATGATAGTATCTGATCTTGATGGGCCACTTGACAAGATCATAAAATATAAAGATGCAATAAAAGTAATTCATGCTCACGGAGATAATATAGATAAAATTATTGACGTGGTTCCCAGGTTACAAGGGCCTATACTGGGAACCACTCAATCTATTCCTGTTAGAAATATCAGAAATATAGGCGGATTCACTGATGGGGATAGAGCTATAATAATGGGTAAAATTATGGGGGCTAAGGAGATAAGAGTATACGGCTTTAATTGGGATACTCCAGTAGATGAACCTAAATTACTGAAGAAGAAAAAAATGATTATCGGGAAAGAAATAGTTGAAAAATTAACAAATATAAAAATTACATACATGGAAGGGAATGATAATAGCAGATAGTATGCTAGGAAAACTTGCGAGGTATTTAAGAATAATGGGTTATGAGGTTATGTATATAAATCCAGACATAGGTGACGACTCCATAGTTAATATGGGGGGAGAAAATATTGTCCTTACCAGAGATAAAAACTTGCATTCAAGAATAGAGAATTCTATTTTAATAAAATCTTACAGTGCACTGGAGCAACTTGCTGAAATAAAGGATAAACTCCCCAGTCCAAAATTTAAACCCTGGGAGCTATGCCCCATCTGCTCTGGAAAACTCGTTAAAATAGATAAAAAGGGGAATCTGCCTGATTATGTGTCAAAATTTGCCCAAGAGATTTATTACTGTGAAAAATGCGATAAATATTACTGGAAGGGTTCCCATACAAAAAATTTTAAAAAAATGATGGAGAGTATTGGCCTTGAAATTTAAGGAAGAAAACGGAATATTTATCGTTGAGATTAGAACTGATGAGGATCTCTGGTATATTTCCCTTGCAATTAAGCCAGAAGATATAATGATTGCAGATGTTTTAAGAAGAGTGGAAAGAAAGATGGATTCAATAAGAAATAAAAAGACGGAAAGACAGAAAGTAAAAGTGACAATTAAAATAGAAAGTCTCGAGTTCCTTGAAATTTCAGGGAGGGTCCATATATTAGGAACAGTTGTTGATGGCCCAGAAGATCTCCTGGGTGATCATCAGTCAATAAATGTGGAGAAAGGTGACATAATAAATATAGTACCACTTGATGCAAAAAGTTTCAGGGATTCCCTACTTGAGTCAAAAGGGATCAGCGAGAGTTCAGTGCTGGTACTATCAATAGATGACGAAGAAATAGCACTGTATTCCATCAACGAAAGCAGGAACGAATTGCTGTGGAATTATAAAACAGGACACGGTAAAATGTATGACAATGATGCCTCAGATTATGTAGAAGAAGTTAAGAGACTACTGAAAAAGGAAGGAAGCAGAGAAATTTACATAATAGGGCCATCATTGTTCAGAGACTCATTATCTAAGGTTCTTGTAAAGGAAGGGATAAGGGCCATAAATACTCAGATCAGTGGCTCTGGTGAAGAAGGTATTAGGGAAATGCTTCAGACAAATATTCTTGATTTTAGGCGCAGTGCAGAAAACAGGACTATTTCAGAATTTTTGAAGAAAATAAATTCAGAATTATCCGTATATGGAATAGAAAAGATAAAAAAACTCCTTGATTTAAGGGCTGTAGACGTACTGATAATGACGGATAAATTTTTCAGGGACAGTCAGTCAAAGGAATTTTTATTGAAATGTCAGGAAGGCTCTTGCAAATTATTCATAGTCCACAGCGCATGGGAGACCGGGAAAATTATACATTCATTCGGTGGTATTGTTGCGATATTAAGATATAGAGTTAATGACGGATCATCCGCCTGAGAATGATCTTATTAACGTAATGTCACTTCCATCTTCTATAACTTCGTCCTCTGGAACAGGTTTTCCATTCTTCATTATTATGGTGCTGTCTAATGCTAACCCAAATTCCTTAATCAGATCGTATCCATTTATATTTCCACGTACCTCCTTTTTTGTATTTTCACCAAGAACCTGAACTGTAATCATCACTTATCATAGCCCCGGGCAGATTCGAACTGCCGTCAACGGGTCCAGAGCCCGCTATGCTTGGCCACTACACCACGGGGCTTCAATTCTTGAATAACAAAGATGTAGATATTGTTTGCTATTCTTATATCGCTTTATGAGCAGCTTAAAGAGTCTAATTTTTAATGGTCATTTAATTTTATTGTCTAATTATAATGCTTAATGTATTGCCAAACTCTGTCTAACAGTAGATTGAAAAATGCTTATATCGGTCCGTTTAATTGAAAAATAGTTATAAATATTGGATATTTAATTAAAGCGATTAGGTTAAATAATTTTTCTTGTTATCGAAAAAGAGTGAGTTAAATGGAAAACGGCGATATCATAAAATTACAGTTCGACAGCTTTACGGATGATGGCAAGCTAGTTGAAACCACGGACGAAAAGAAAGCAAGAGATGCTGGGATTTATGATGAACATACTGTATATAAACCAATGGTAACTATTATAGGGTCAGGGCGACTCCTAAAGGGGTTAGAAGAGGATCTAAAGAAGGCAAACATTGGTGAGGAGAAAGAAGTAATACTACCTCCAGAGCAAGCATTTGGTATTAGAGATACCAACAACATAAAGGTAATGTCGATGCGTGAATTTGAACGCAAAGAAATTGAACCGGAAGTTGGAAAAATAGTTAAAATAGGTGATAAATACGGGAGAATTGTAACCGTTACTCCGGGAAGAGTCGTAGTTGATTTTAATCACCCGCTTGCAGGTAAATCAATTAAATATACCTACAAAATACTTGAAAAAATTGAGAATGAGGAAGATAAAATCAGGGCCATAATTGAAATAAATTTCCCGAAGGATGTAGAAAAATTCAAAATAGAGAATGGTGAGGAAATCGTTATAACAGTACCTGATGCTGCTAAAGTTGATGATGCGTGGTTACTTGCAAAATTTGCCATTGTCGGTTCAATAAGAGAGTATGTAGCAAATAAAACAATCATTATAAAGGAAGTTTTCGAGAAGAGGGTAGAGGAAAAGAAGGAAGAATCAAAGGAGGGGAATAAAGAAGAACCTAAGGAAGCGGTTACTTCTTAAACCTTCAGTGGGGAATGAATGTCTCAACTTGACGAAAATAAAAAGAAAATAGAAAAGGAACTTAAGCAGTACCAATTCAAGAAATATATAGATGAAATTAAGAATCTTGAAGGTAGAGGAACTGAGCTCATATCAGTTTACATCCCTCCTGAAAGGCAAATATCTGATGTTGTTGCATACTTGCGGGATGAGTATTCAACATCTACAAACATAAAAAGCAAAACAACAAGGAAAAATGTTACATCTGCAATTGAAAGTATAATGAGCAAACTAAAATATTATAAAATGCCCCCAGAAAATGGACTAGCTATTTTCGTGGGTTACGTCCCTACTCGAGGCGATCAAAGCAGAATGGTATCATACTTTATAGAGCCTCCACAAAAGATAACTAGTTTCCTTTATAGATGTGATTCAAAATTCTACCTGGATCCAATTTTGCCCATGTTGGAGCACAAAGACGTTTATGGTCTTATAGTCATAGACAGAGCAGAGGCAACCATTGGTCTTCTCAGAGGTTCAAGGATAGAAGTCATAGAAAACAAGGAATCTCAAGTCCCATCTAAACATCATCAAGGGGGTCAGAGCTCCAGAAGGTATGAAAGATTGATAGAAATAGCTGCTCACGAATTTTTTACTAAAGTAGGTGAAATTGCATCTAACGCTTTTCTGAGAGAACCTGACCTTAAAGGGGTACTTATCGGAGGACCTGGGTCTACTAAAGAGTTTTTTTACAAGAAGGAGTATTTGCACTATCAAATACAGCAGAAGGTAATTGATCTTTATGATGTTGGATATACCAATGAATATGGATTGAAGGAACTTGTAAATAAAGCGATGGAAACATTGGATCAACTAGAAATAGCAAAGGAAAAGAGAATTATTGAAAGATTTTTGTTGGAGATTAGGAAAGGAACAGGCCTTGCTGCGTATGGGGATAATGAGGTTATGAAGTACCTATCAGAGGGGCGCGTTGATACTCTTATAATATCAAAAGGTTTAGAAAAATATCAATTCAAGTACAGATGCGAGTTAGATAATGAAGAAATAACAGAAGTTTCGAAAGAGGAACAGGAACACAAATGTCCTAAATGTGGAACTTTAATGGTTCCAGTGGAGAAAATAGATATTATAGAAGAGTACATAGAGCGAGGCCAGAGCATAAATGCAAAAATTGAACTTGTGAGTGATGAATCTGATGAGGGTGCGCTGTTTCTTAAAGCATTTGGCGGTATTGGTGCCATATTGAGATACAATTAGAAAACTATTATTTCATTTTGCAATTCTAAAACTAAAAATTTAAATTAAAAATAATTAAAATATTAAAAATAGTTTATTTTTTATTCTTTCTGCTTATAGCTATTGCGGCAACAATTATTGCAATGATAGCCACTGCCATTGATCCTATTGCTAGATCATAACTGTTTGATGCTGTGCTTACTTTTGAAGAAGTCTGAGTCAATGATACTTCTGTGGAGTTTAGTTTTGCCTTAAGATTATTAATCTCGTTAGTTATATTTGTGAGCTGAATTCCAAAAGTAGTTTTTAGAGTGTTGGTTTCAACTGTTAAGTTGTTCAGTTCATCATTTATTGCTGTAAGATTTTTTGATTGAATATTGCTGATTGATGTACTTAACGAGTTAAGAGTGACATTTATTGATTGAAGCTCATTTTCTATTTGACTTATCTGCGGTAAGTACAGGACTGAAATTGTGTACTGTGTCACTCCTCCCGAGCCATCTATCGCTTCTACGGTAAATGTATTGATTCCTTTGGTTAGATTTTCTGATACAGAGAAGGCACCATTATTAATCTGAACTGGTACATTATTGATCATCACTTCTTCACCAGAAGTAGTCCCTGTTATTGTTACGACAGAATTCGTTGTTAGATGCTCAATTCCATTTGACGGCGATATAATATCGAGATAGGGGCCATCGAGTAATACGAATGGCATTGCAGTTGAGGAGGATGTATTTGTTGGTATACCATTAGACGATTGCCCGGCCACAAATATATTATATGTTCCGGGGAAATAGATACCAAGTGGAAGTTCAGGACCGTATAATCCCGTTAGAACATTTGAATTATAACCACCTGGCATTTGTGCTACTCCAGTCCAGGTATTTGTAGCTGCATCATAGTAAAGTGGAACTTCTATATAGAGAGTAAGAGTAGAGTAATCGCTTGCCAGTTGAACAGGGTAAACTGTTGCTGAATACATCCCGAATTCTGTATTAACTCCGTTAGGCATTGGAACTGTCACATTGAATGTAACATTTTGTCCCTCATACACGGTAGGCGGGAACATTATACTTGGCATAGAACTTGTAGATGAAATGTATATCTGTCCATAGAATGATCCGTTTATATACATTCCCAAATTTGGATCATAGTAGCTAGATTCTATAAGGATATTGTGATAGCCAGGGGTTGTATTATACGGTACATACAGGAGGCTAAATGGTTGAGTACTCTCCAAAAGATTATTTGTGGCACTGCTAATGGGTACGTTATTCGAATTCAGGAGATAGAAGGTAATTGTAGAACTATCCGTTACCTCAAAAGTAGCATTTGGATCTGGACTTAGAATTGGCCCCATAGCTAAACCTTGGACGAATATATCGCTTCCTGGAGCTGCAACTCCCGGCTCTGCAACTATATTTCCTAAAATTATCGAGTTCTGTAGCATGGCTCCATTATAAAAAGGTATCGTTCCGTATGCACCTTCTGTTTGCAGTAGTGCTACCCCAGTTGGAATGTTAGCCTGCAGGAAATACATCAATGAACCATTTACCACGGTCACTGGGGTGCTAGGCATTGTTGTATAGTATGTATTATTTAGATAAGAATAAGATTCTATTGATATATTGAGAGAAATGCTCCCCATAATAGGATTACCATTAATTAATGTTACGTTACCCAATAAAGGAATACCTGTTTGCAGAAGATAAGGCATTGCAGATGGATCATAGTAATTTACATAGTATCCTAGGAATAGCTGAGTGAATCCAAATCCTTGAATACTTCCAGATTTTCCAGATACATATAAGAAAGCCATACCC
>JABEBX010022616.1_pt1 | contig 10054 bp, 10 predicted proteins | sample 7245971 | NCBI WGS metagenome assembly JABEBX01 (sample SAMN14506365, study PRJNA622280) | hot springs metagenome | biome: hot spring [ENVO:00000051]|acidic hot spring [ENVO:00002120]; feature: spring [ENVO:00000027]|sediment [ENVO:00002007]; material: sediment environment [ENVO:01001048]...
CATCCTTTTTTCAATATCGCCACTTACATTTTGCAAACCTCTTTCAATAATAACTATTGCGTGATCTATCATTGCTCCAATTGAAGCGCAAATACCACCTAATGTCATTATGTTCAACCCAAAACCCATTAGATATAAGGCAATAAAAGTTAAAGACAAAGAAAGTGGTACAACTAAAAATATGCTTATAGCGCCATCTATTCTTCCGATAAATAATAATACAACAATTATAGCTATAATACTTCCAATTATAAGCGCTATCCACACATCACTTAAGTTGCTGGTTATTAAATCGCTTAAATTATAAATTTTCACAATATTGATATTAGAAGGCAGCTCAGCTTTAATTTTATCAATAATATTGTTAAGATTTTTTGATATTTCAACTTCATTAGCTTTATTTTGGGAAAGTATATCCATAATAAGCGCGTGTTTGTAACCAGATACCTTAGCATCCTTTATTAAAGGCGGCGGACTTTCAACTATATTAGCAATGCTTCCCAACTTTATAGGAATATTGTTTGAATTTTTTGTTTTAATGGGTATTGTCATATCAAACAAACCTTTGATATCGTTTGGCATGTTTGTTGCAGATAAAGTTAATTGTTGGTTAAAATAATTCATTACTCCGGAAAAAAAAGGCCCTTGATTTAGAATAAGAGACTGCATAACATCTTGAGGCGATATCCTATATTGCAGTAATTTTTGCGGGTTTAGCGCAATATTAATCTCAGGCCACCCGCGAGAAGTCTCTTCTACTTTATAAACACCATTTATACTAAGCAACATGGGTTTTACTTGAAAATAGAAGTAGCTCATCATGTTTGAGCTGTTAATTGTGTTTGAAACAAGCGCATATTCTGCAAATGGATATATATTGGGCTCCATCAGGCGAACGCTCACATTTGAGTTTGGAGGTAAATTTACTTTGGCTATTCTTGTTTCCAACATAAGATATGCTGTTTTAGGGTTAACATTTGAATTAAAATAAACATGAATTTTTGATAAACCATTTCCAGTTTGAGACCTTACAAGACTTACGCCAGGCTCAGATCTTGCTATTTCTTCAAGTGGCCTTGTTACGTTAACAAGCATATACTTTACAGGCAGATCTTGGTTATGCACAAGAATAGACACTTTGGGAAAGCTTATGTTTGGTAGAATACTTTCAGGCAAATAATTAAAAGCTAATATACCTCCAATAATAATCAAAACTCCGCATAAAAATATTGTAATCTTGTTGTTCCATAAGAAACTCAAATAATTATTCATTTTACAACTTTTACTTGAATTTTGTTTTTTAATCTTTCTACGGCACTAATAGCTATTGGTAAATTTTTATCAATACCTTCGACATAAGCAGTACTACCAGATATATTAATTAATTTAATTTGCTTTTCATAGACAACGCCATTTATTATATTATATACATAAGTCTTAGAACCCTTTGATACAATAGCACTTTTTGGTATACAAAAAGCTGACTTCTTATAAATTGGTATACTAAGGCTAACCCACTGGCCGCTAATTAGATGTTTGTTGTTGACATTTATAAAGATTGGCACAAGACCACTTTCATCTGCATTGTGAGATATTTGCACAATTTTGCCTTTGTGTTTTAAATTATCGATGTAATAATAAATCACTTGTCCGATTTTTAATCTTTCTATATTTTCAGGCTCTATATAAGCTTTTATCCATAAATTATCATTTCCCGTTAAGATTGCAATTGGCTCATTTTTACTAATATAGCCTTTCCCATTTTTAAGATATTTCAAATTTCCTGAAAATGGTGCATAGACTTTAGATTGCTCTAAGGCGACTTGAAGAGTTTCTAAATGATTTTTTGACTGATAATATAATATCTTTGCTTTTTCTAGTTCTTGAGATGTCGCTATGCGTTTTTGATATAATTTAATTGTATCTTGCAAATTTTTACGAGCTGCTTCAACATTTGCTTTAGCATTTTGTAACTGATTTGAGAGCCCATAAGGATAAATCTGGGCTATTAATTGACCTTTTTTTACATTTTTAAAAGAAGAATTAATGTTTATTATACCACTAATTGGAGCAACAATTGCAACGTTTTGATTTGTTTCAACTTTCCCATAAGCTGTTATTGTATTGTAATTAGTACAAACTTTTGGGTAGCTTACCTGTACGCTCAATCCATAGGCTATAGAATGTAAAAATAAAACAAAAACTAATATAAATATTTTCCTCATTTTAGTTATACCATCTAGTTTCGAGTATAAAAGCAATTAATTGTCTTGTCAAATTAATGCAAATAATTTGGCAATATTTGGAAAAATTCTTTTTCTTTAAAATCTGAGTTAATGAATTTCGTAGGAGGTTGTATGAAAGAAAAACAAAAGAAATTTTATTCTGAATTTAAAGGCAAAGTGGTTTTAGGGGCTTTTGCAATAGTGTTCACAGTAAGTGAGCTTACATAAAAGTATGGTGTACTCTCTAAATTTACTCATCAGTAGAAAAGGCAGTTTTTAGAAAATGCTCCACTTACATTTGAGAATGCTGTGCCTGTGAAGAAATACAAAGAAGAAACAAAACAAAAGAATCCGAAATTGAAGCCTTATTCAAGACATTAGGACAAACTACATTTAGAGAGGGACTTTCGTACTAAAAAAATGGTACCACCTTATATTTTCTGTAAGGGTAGCGTACAATTAATTGTGTCAGATTAACACTTTTTTGATCAGCAAAGAAAATTTAAGGAAACATTTAATTAATGAATAATAATAAATCAAAGACGGTAATTTACGCAATTAGGTTAACATTAACACCTCTATGATGTATACCACACAAAGAATAATATTTTGTGCAAAATGTTATTAATCTGACACAATTAATTGTACGCTAACTAAAATTTTATCTCAATTTAATATTTATATAAAATCTGAAGTTTTATCAAACAAACAGAAAAATATTATGTTTTAATGTCCTTGAAAAGAAATAAAAGTGTTAGAAATTCTAAAAAATAATGAGAAGCGATATATTATATATAAGTAACTTTTATTAGTATTATCAATTTTGTATAATATTTAATTTTTAGTTTATTTGAAATTTGACTTTTATAAAATGTGGCTTAGATTAATACAAGACTTAAAATTGAAACACTCTATAAGACGAAATAATGTATTAGTTAGTAAATTGAGTATGTTAATGATTAATGTATCCCGCAAAGGCTTTTGATTGTGTAAGTGATTGAAGTACTTGAGAAATGTAGGAAGTGCTTATATTAAAATGTTATCGGACATAGTAAGACTATTGATAATAAATTATATCAAATAGCAAAAACTAAGTAAAAAAAGGAGGATAAGTTATGTCAACAGTGTCAAATGAAGATCTATTGCAGATGTATGAAACTATGGTAAGAATACGTCAATATGAAGAAACGCTTGGAACAATTTACTATGAAGGTAAAAAACCCTTTGATATTGCAAAAGGTCCTATTCCCGGAGAACTGCACTTATCTTCAGGTCAAGAGTCAAGCGCTGTCGGAATATGTATTCATTTAAAAAAAGAAGATGCTGTAGTTGGTACTCACAGAGCACATAATTTTGCTATTGCCAAAGGTGTGAATATTAAAAAAATGACAGCCGAAATATTTGGTAAAGCAACAGGGCTTTCTAGCGGTAAAGGTGGACATATGCATCTTTTTGATCCTAATGTTAACTTTAGTTGTAGCGGTATAGTAGGTGCGAGCTTTCCTCAAGCTGTAGGAGTTGGAATAGCTTCAAAAAAAGAAAACAAAGACTATGTGGCTGTAGCTGTAGGGGGTGATGGTGCGGCTAATCAGGGCACTTTTGCAGAGTCGCTAAATCTTGCTGCATTATGGAAGTTGCCGGTTATTTTCGTTATTGAAAATAACGGATGGGCAATATCTGTATCAAAAAAACAATCTACTGCTGGGCAAATTTCGGAAAGGGCTAAGAGCTATGGTATTCCAGGGATAAATGTGGACGGAGAAGATGTTATAGCAGTGTATGAAGTGGCAAAAGAGGCTATAACAAGGGCAAGAAATGGGATGGGCCCCACAGTTATTGAAATAAGAGTTAGCAGATTAAGAGGTCATTTTGAGGGAGATCCTCAGTTGTATAGAACTGAGGATGATTTTAAAGAAGCACAGGCAAAAGACCCGATTATAAAGCTTGAAAAATTATTGCTTGATAAAAAAATATTGGATGAGACTAAAGTTAAACAAATAAAAAGTAACATCGATAACGAGATCAATGAAGTTATTGAATTTGCCAGAAATTCTGACTACCCAAAACCCGAAGAAGCATTATTAAATGTTTTTGGTGGAGGTATTTATGAATAGTAGAAAATTAGAAATGCACAAAGCTATAGCGGAAGCCATTGCTCAAATGATGGAAACTGACAAAAGAGTTTTTGTTATGGGTGAAGATATTGGAGCCTATGGAGGTATTTTTGGTGCTACACAAGGTTTATTAAAAAAATTTGGCGGAGAAAATATTCAAGATACGCCGATATCTGAATCTGCTTTCATTGGAGCAGCTTTAGGCGCAGCTTCTAAAGGCTTCAGGCCAATTGTTGAACTAATGTTTGTTGATTTTTTTGGTGTAGCTATGGATCAGATATATAATCACATAGCTAAAGTTCATTACATGTCAAATGGAAAAGTGAAAATGCCCATAGTTATAATGACAGCCATCGGTGGAGGGTACTCCGATGCAGCTCAGCACTCTCAATGCCTTTATAGCCTGTTTGCGCATGTTCCAGGTTTAAAGATAGTGGTTCCATCAAACTCTTATGATGCAAAAGGTTTGATGGTATCAGCTATTAAAGACAATAATCCAGTTATGTATTTTTTTCACAAAGGACTTATGGGACTAACTTGGATGAGTTCTGTTGAAGGAGCAATGAAAGAGGTTCCAGAAAGTTTGTATACTGTGCCGATAGGAAAGGCAAATCTTGTAAGAGAGGGAATTGATATTACTCTTATTTCTATCTCTAAAACGGTACATGAATGTATTGAGGCGGCGAAGGATCTTGAAAAAAATGGTATATCTGTTGAAGTAATTGATTTAAGAACACTTGTTCCTTTAGATAAAGACACAATTTTAAATTCTGTTAAGAAAACAGGAAGAGTTATTGTTGTAGACGAAGATTATAAAAGCTTTGGTTTGTCTGGGGAAATTATTGCATTAATTGCCGAAAACATTGGAAATGCTTTAAAATCATCACCACAGCGCATAGCATATCCAGATATTCCCATCCCATACAGTAGAGTGCTGGAACAATTTGCTTTACCAAATAAAGACAAAATAGTAGCTAAAGTAAAGGAAGTTGTTAATAAATAATTCAATTATGGAACATTAAAGTTAAAACTTACAGGTAAATCAAACACTTATGAATAGTGGGTTAGATTTAGCTTTATTAATAGCGTATATAAGCATACAGAGATCAATTATTGAACTTAAAGTGAATAAGTATAAAAAATTTGATAAAAAATTTATGGTATGAGTAAAATTAAATACCATTATGGATGAGAAAAAATAATTATGTAAGTAGCTGTTAATAACAAAAGTTTTTTAGGTAAGAACAGTATATGGTTAAAAGAATTTTAAGGAGCAAAAAATTTTAGGAGGTTTATATGTCCATTGAAAAAGAGTCTGTGTTTAAAAATGTTTTACAAGTTGCTGTTGTGGTTAAAAATTTAGAGGAAGCAATGAAAAATTATTGGGAAATTATGGTATAGGGCCCTGAAAAATATACACTTTTAACAAATCTACCGTGAAAGAAATGATTATCCGTGATAAGTGCATAGACTATGAAATGAAATTGGCATTATGCGACATAGGTAATCTATAGTGGGAGCTTATACAACCTTTGGATGGTAAAAGTATCTATTATGAATTTATAAAAAAACATGGCCATGGTTTACATCATGTAGCATTTGCTGTAGATAATTATGAGAGAACAATAAACTACTTTAAACAAAAAAATATAGGAGTATTACAAGGTGGTTTGTGGAATGGCTTGAAATATACCTATTTAGATTCTGAGGCTTCTTTGTCAACAATTGCTGAAATATATCAAATTTCCAAAGATTTTGAATGGCCGCAACCAGAAGCGGTATACCCTTAGGAACTGTTGCATGAAAAGAGAAGAAAGACTCACAATATTAACTGTGAGTTAGGCTTGGGATGGGAAGATGAAAAAATAGTATTGACAAGAGAGGGTAGTAGGACTGTCAGGGCTTAGTTTAAATCATTTAAGTCCTGACATAAGGTAAAGAGAAACACCTATGAATGTTAATTTAAACGTTAGCATGTTATTAATTGCAATTTTAACTTTAATAGGCCAAATAACATTATTAATCTATAACATTTTTAAATTATACTTGAAATTTTTACTTTTAGTATTAATTTAAACATAATATTAACAAGAAAGGAAAATATCATTGAACTTGGAACAAACATTAATTGCAAAAAAAATTTTGCAAAAAAGTTTAAAAATAAGGAGGATTGCATGCCATTGAAAGCAGCATTTATTTTCTTGGCACCACATGCTAATTCATCAAAAGACCGGAGCGTAATTAAAACTGAAGACGTAGAGCTTTACGTTGTAGGCTGCAAAAATTATGCAGAAGCTTGCGAAATTGCAAAGGATCTTTTGAAAGAAAACATTAATGCTATAGAGCTATGTGGTGGTTTTGGCAATTTAGGAGTGGCAGAAGTTGTTAAATCAATAGATAACAAAATACCGGTAGGCGTGGTTAAATTCGATATTCATCCTGTTTTAAACAATCTTAGCGGAGATAAAATTTTTATATAGGAGGTTAGCATTATGGAAAAGGCAAAATTACTCATGATGTACGAACTGATGGATCGTATAAGAATGTTTGAAGAAAGAGTGCGCAAGGAATTTGCAGCAGGAAACATAGGTGGATTTATCCACCTATATAGCGGAGAAGAGGCAACAGCAGTGGGTGTTTGCTCAGCCCTTAGAAAAGATGACTATATTATAAGCACTCACAGGGGACATGGGCATGTTATAGCTAAAGGCGGTAAAACTGACAAAATGATGGCTGAACTTTATGGTAAAATAACAGGATACAATAAAGGCAAAGGCGGCTCAATGCATATTGCTGATGTAGAATTAGGAATACTTGGAGCAAATGGCATTGTTTTATGAAGCAGCCAAAGAGGCTGTGGAAAGGGCTAGGAAAAAAGAAGGACCAACATTACTTGAATGCAAAACATACAGGTATCACGGGCATTTTGAAGGTGATACACAAGAATATAAGCCAAAAGAAGAAGTTGATGAATGGCTTAAGAAAGACCCTATACCAATATTTGCCAAAAAGCTTATAGACGATAAAGTGGTTAGTGAGAGTGAGTTAAAGGCAATTGATAAAAGAATAGAACAAGAAATTGAAGATGCTGTCAAATTTGCAGTTGAAAGCCCTTATCCAGAACTAAGCGAAACTTTTACTGATGTTTGGGCATAACAAATAAAAAAAGGAGGTAAATTTATGAAAACCGTTACTTATATGCAAGCATTTAACGAAGCTGTTGACGAAGAAATGGCCAGGGATAAAAGCGTGTTTGCCTTAGGTGAAGATGTTGGAAAATTTTGGGGCAACGCGCTTGGAGAATATAAGGGATTATATGCAAAATATGGAGCTGAAAGATTAAGACAAACGCCTATATCAGAAACTGCTATTGTAGGCGCTGCGATTGGAGCTGCTGCCACAGGCATGAGGCCAATTGCTGTTGTAATGTTCTCTGATTTTTTGGGCGTTCCGATGGATGAAATCCTAAACCAACTTACTAAAATGAGGTATATGTTTGGTGGCATACTAAAAATACCTATGGTTATAACTTCATATAGTGGTGCAGGTTTCCAAGCTGCAGCGCAGCATTCAAAAAACATGGAAGGTCTTTTTATGACTATACCTGGACTTAAAATTGTATCACCTGCTACTCCATATGATGTAAAAGGCTTAATGAAATCCGCAATACGGGATGATAATCCTGTATTATTTCTTTTACGCAGTGTGTTGCTAGCAGGTGGTTACAAAGGAGAAATACCAGAAGAAGAATATACTATACCTCTTGGAAAAGGCGATATAAAGAAAGAAGGTAAAAATGTGACTGTTGTGGCAATAGGAACTATGGTTCACAGAGCTCTAGCATGTGCCCAAAAGTTAGAAAACGAAGGTATTAGCATAGAAGTTATTGATCCTAGAACAATAGTCCCGCTTGATAAAGATATGATAATAGAGTCTGTAAAAAAGACTAATAAACTTGTAATTATGGATGAAGAGCCTAAAACAGGCAGTGTAGCTGCAGAGATAGCCGCTATCGTTGCTGAAGAAGCTTTTGATTACCTAGATGCGCCTGTAAAAAGGGTATGCGCACCAGATACTCCTGTGCCGTTTAGCCCTGTTTTAGAAAAATTCTGGATGCCAGACGAAGAAGATTTAGAAAAAGCTATTAAAGAAATTGTTTAAAAGGAAAAATTGTTGTCTTTACTAATTCACCATATTGCTAATGGTGATATAAGCATTTTTAAAGAATCTATCCATCTTTTCGGGATAGATTCTAGACTAGGAATAGCTAATGCTTTTTAAGATTAGGGACGAGAGCTATTGTATATATTTAGAGTCAAAAAAACTTGTCAGTCATAGTAGGAAACTAGTTTTGAGCGATATTAATAATGTCCCACAGAAAACTATTGAAATGATAGATAAAAAATATGTTTGTTGCGGGTTCATAAAACTGTACAAACAATTACAACTTACAATAGCTAACATCATTGATAGGAAAGTTTCCTGTGGGACTACAGACTGCTCCATTTTTATACTTTTGAGCCGTTTTTTAGACTTATTGTTAGCCTTTGTCTATTTCCAATCTTATAATGAATTTATAACAAAGTCAAACAATAGGAACTTTAAGGGACCTAGATTGATTCTTTTGGAAATTGTAAATCTTTATAAAATAAGATTTTTAAAATACTTGAGGTATTTAAGCTATTTTATAATAAAAAATATTAATTTAATAGGAGGAAATATTGAAAACAGATATAATAATGCCTAAAATAGGTTTAAGCACTAAACCATTAACAATTATTGAATGGAAATTTAAAGAAATTGCAAAAAAAGGAGAAGAAGTACCAATCGGAAATACAATAGGCATAATTTTTGGCACAAAAGAAGAATGCGAGAATTTCAAAGAAGTCCCACAAAGGCAAACTGAAGAAAAAATAAAAGATACCGTCATTCCTGAAAGATCAAATCTTAAAACAGATACATCTCTTACAACCGAACGTATCAAAATTTCTCCACTTGCCAGAAAACTTGCTGAAGAACACATGATCGATGTTACCAAAATTAAAGGCAGTGGTCCTGATGGAAGAATAATTAAAGAAGATATTGAACAGTTGCTCAAAGACAATAGCCAGTTATATGATAGCAGAAGGATAAAAGAGACTTTACCATTTACGGGAATACGAAAAGCAATCGCTGACCATATGCACGAAAGCTTATCTGTATCTGCCCAAATTACCGCAATGGGCGAAATTGATGCTTACGAGCTGGTGCATCTAAGAGAACAGCTTTTGAAGCAAGAAGAGAAACTTAAAACTCGCATAACTTATACTGATTTACTCGTATATGTGGTTTCTAGGATTCTGCCTGAATTTAGTCTTGTCAATTCAAGCATTATTAATAATGAGATAAAAGTATGGGAAAGCATCAATATAGGTGTTGCAGTAGCCTTAGACGACGGCCTAATAGTGCCTGTTATAAAAGACGCAGATAAAAAATCTCTTATTGAAATAAGTAAAAACCTCAAAGAGTTGTCTTACAAAGCCAGAACAAGAACACTCGATGTTTCTGAAGTTAAAGGCTCTACTTTTAGTTTAACCAACTTAGGTGCATTTGGTGGTGGATACCGTTTTGAAACTATTATCATTAATCAGCCTGAATCTGCTATATTAGGCACAGGCGGTATCGTTGATAGGCCTTATGTAATAGACAAACAAATAGTTATAAGACCAATAATGA
>JABEBX010001856.1_pt1 | contig 10050 bp, 2 predicted proteins | sample 7245971 | NCBI WGS metagenome assembly JABEBX01 (sample SAMN14506365, study PRJNA622280) | hot springs metagenome | biome: hot spring [ENVO:00000051]|acidic hot spring [ENVO:00002120]; feature: spring [ENVO:00000027]|sediment [ENVO:00002007]; material: sediment environment [ENVO:01001048]...
GGCCTTTGCAACGCCATGACGGGCTTCCAGTTCTTCGCTGGTGCGCTGCAAGGCGTCCTCCGGCGTAGAGTCGGCGTAATGAGCTCTGAGAGTGTGCACTAGACGCTGGGCCAGGCGCAATGGGGTTGGTCCTTCGCTGAGCAAAAAGGTGGGTATCTTGACACTGATCTGTTCCTCCAGGGCCAGGGCCAGTTCTACGCCCATGAGGGAATCCAGCCCCAATTGGTTGAGGTTTTGATCGGGCCCCACTTTGTCCAGAGGTAGGCGGAGGATGTGTGCGATCTCCCGGCGTACGGTCTCCAAGAGCAGTTTTTCCGCTTCTGCCTCGGTACCCTCCAGCAACTGGCTGCGTAGGTCGCCATCGCCCAGGGCACCTTCTTCCTTTTGGTACCCGGTGACGGCGGCAAAGCGGGGAGAATGGGTAATAGGTAGGAAGCGCTGCAGGCTCTGCCAGTGGAGTTCCGCGATCCCGATCCCATCGGTATGGTGACAGAGCAATTTCTCCAGGATATCCAGTGCCGTTTGCACCCGCAAGGCAGCACCACCAAAGCGCTGCTGCAGGACTTCGCGGGTCTTTTCGTGGCGGGTCAAATAGCCGGCATCAGCAATGGCACCCCAGAGAACGGCCAGGGCAGGTAGTCCCTGGGCGCGCCGAAAACGCGCAAAGGCCTCCATCCAGGCATTGGCAGCCACATAGTGGGCCTGCCCTGGATTTCCCAGCAGAGTGGTGATGGAGGAATACAGCACAAAAAAATCCAGAGTAGTCCCCTGACTCGCCTGATGAAGATTCCAGGCCCCGGCTACTTTGGGGGCTAGGACCCGCGCCAGGAGATCGTCCGAGAGGTTCTGCGCCAAGGCGTCCTTGATGACCGCTGCGGCATGGAGGATCCCGCGCAACGGTCCCAGCTCTTGCTGGATGCGGGTGAGTAGCCCCTGGACCTGCTCGGGATTGCGCACATCACAGGGCCAGGTATGGACCTGGGCACCAAGGGCCTGCATTTGGGCAATGAGGGGCAGGGCCTCGGGGGAGGTTTTGCCGCTGCGACTGACCAGGACCAGCTTGCGTGCCCCCCGTTCCACCAGCCTGTGCGCGCTGGCAAGGCCAAAGCCCGCTGTCCCCCCAGTGACCAGATACACCCCGTCAGGGGAGAGGGCGAGGTTTTGTTGCTGCTGTGGGCGCGGTGCTTCGGGCAGGAAGGGTGGGGACATCTGCACCACCACCTTGCCGATTTGTCGGGCCTGTTGCATATGGCGGAAGGCCTCTTGGACTTGGGCTGCAGGAAAAACCTTGGCGGGGAGGGGGTGGAATTCTCCTTGTTGTACATGGCTCAGAATTTCCTGGAAGAGTTGCTGGGCAAGGCCAGGACGTCCCTGCAGGAGCTGGTCGGCATCGATGCCAAAGTAGCTCAGGTTGTTGCGGAAGGGGCGCAGGCCCATGGGATTGTTCTCGTAAAAGTCCCGTTTGCCCAACTCCAGGAAGCGGCCAAAGGGCTTGAGCATCTGCAGATTGCGGGTTACTGCCTCACCGTAGAGGCTGTTGAGGATGACATCCACCCCTTGACCTTGGGTGTCCTCTAGAATGGCATCGGCAAAGGCGAGACTGCGGGAGTCATAAATGTGCTGAACCCCAAGCAGTCTCAAAAAATCCCGTTTGGGGGCTGATCCGGCCGTGGCGTAGATTTCCGCCCCTAGATGCTGGGCGATCTGGATGGCGGCGATGCCGACCCCACCGGCGCCACCGTGGATCAAGACCTTTTCTCCGGCCTGGACTTGGGCCAGAGTATGGAGGGCATACCAGGCGGTAAGGAATACGGTAGGAATGGTGGCGGCGGCCTCGGGTTCCAGCCCCTCTGGTATGGGGACGATGGTCGCTTCGGAGGTGACCAGTCGCGCGCTAAAACTGGAAGGTGCAAAGCCCATGACCCGATCCCCTACCTGAAAGCGGGTCACGGCAGAGCCAATTTGGCATACTCGACCGGCAAACTCGAGTCCTAACCCTGGGCCTGAGAAGCCATTTTCCAGGGCCTCATCGGCCAGGAATCCCAAGGCATACATCACATCCCGAAAATTGAGACCTACGGCCTCGACGCTTACCATGACTTGCTGGGCCCCTGGCGCTGGCTCGGGCACGGAGACCCAGTGCAGGTGACTCAATTGCCCCGGCTGGGCGAACTGGAGCTGGAAGTTATAGTTGCTTCCGTCAATCCCATAGTCCCGGGTGGGGACTTGGGATTGCCCTTGCAGTTCCTGGTAGTAACGATTTCCTTCCGAGTCAAAGAGGATCTCCAGTTCTGATCCCTGTTGCCGGCATTCTTCCAGCATGGCCGCTACTGCCCGAGGGTTCTGGGGATCCCCATCAAAGATGCGCAACCCCAGTTCCGGCCATTCGTTTTGCAGGGTGCGGGCAAATCCCGTGAGTCCGGCCTGGCCCAGGGCTTGGATGCCCCAAGTCTTGGTGTCTAGATGGGGATTGCCTAAGCCCCCCCAACTGATCAGAATGATCGGGACCGGCGATTCCTGCTGCAGACTCCACAGCCCAATTTGACGTAACCGGGCACACTGTTTCTGCAGCTCGCGACTGGCGCTTGGGCCATCCTCCAGGGACGGCGAAAATTCTGGGAGCAGGAGGATTCCCTGCAAGGGGATACCCTGCTGGCTGGCAGGCAGATCAAAGGAATTCCCCTGGAGCTCCAGACGGTGGCCGTCTACGCCCATCTGTCGGAATGCTGCTTCCCAAATCTGGGTGGATTCCCCGGCGTCAGCGTTGCTGCTACAGAGTAGGAGCTTGGGTTGTTCTGGCGCTTTGGCTGCTACAGGTTTTTGGATCTGTATCGAGGCCTTATGCAAAATCAGGAGATAGCTTCCCGCCGGCACTTCCTGGGGCACCCAGAGTTCTGCCGTGATGCCGCGCGCTGCAAACCAAGTCAGAATTTCCTCTCGTTTGGGGAACACCGCTGGCGTGTCTGTAAGTTCCCTCCACCATTTCTCCGGTTCGACTCCCTGCAGCAGCAACATACCCCCCGCTGCAAGGTTGGCTTCGGCAAATTGCAGCATGCGCCATTGTTGCTCAGGGGTGGGGGCATCCAGGCGTAGCCAGAGGAGCTGCATGGGATCGGAAAGGGATCCAGCATCGAGGGTGACATGCCGCCAGCGCTGTTCCTTGTGGTTCTCGTATTCCTCAGGTCCCTGTCCGCGCCAGAGGAATAGACGCGGGTCCGTCATGGAGGAGGCGGTCAGTAAGGGCAGTGCTTCGGCGGATTGGTGGCTGATCTCCAGAAAATTGATGGCTTGGGCAGAGGACGCTTGTGCCAGCCAGCGCTGCAGATATTTTCGGATCCACTGGGAAACCTGATTGCTGAGCAACGGGAAGCTACAGGCATAAAGGCTTGCGGCCAGTTCCTCGGCACGGCATACGCCCGCCCCATGTAAGCCATACCGGCCTAAAGCGAGACTGATGGGGAAAAATTCGGGGTAATCCTGACGCAGCATCTGCCAGATATCATTGGTCGATGGTTCGCTTTCTGGGGATTCGAACCTCTGGGTCTGGTATTGCTGGAGCAGGGCATGAGCCAGAGGGGAGTACTCCGCTGTATAGCGCTCAAGAGCGGGAATTTCCCGGGGGATGGCTTGCAAAGCGCTGCGTAGATCTTCGTCCAGGACTGCAAACGGATCTGCTGTGCTGGTCCGGGGGAGGGGGCGTAGCTCCGAGCGGAAATAACGAAGCCTCTCAGTTTCTGGGACCTGCAGACGAATCCGGCGCAGGCGCAGTTCAGAACAATAGGCGACCAAGCGATCCTGCTCATCCCAACAGTGCATTTGGGCGAGTATGGATTGGGGAGAGTGGCGTCGGATTTCCACCTGGACCCGCAGACTTTTTGCGCCTTCGGCATAGAGTTGCAGCCCCCCAAAGCGGACGGGTACATAGGCCGAGTCCACGGATTCTGGGGAGTCCCCCAAAAAATCCACCATCAACTGCAGGGCGCCATCCAGCAGGGTGGGGTGGAAAAGGTAGCCGTCGGCCGAGAGGGTGTCGTTAATCTGCAATTGCGCATGGATGGTGCGGTCCTGCAGGGTGCCGTGGCATACGGTCCGAAAGGCCGGACCATAATGTAGCCCCACCGCGCTGCATCGGTGGTAATGTTGCTCCCCATCAAAATCTTGTCCAGGGAAAAGAGCTTGGGGTGCACGTGTGGAGGCTGTGGAGCGGGCCAGATCTGGTGGATCCCGCCGAACTCGCCCTTTGGCGTGGGTCGTCCAGTCCGCTTCCATCTGCGGGCGGGAAAGGATCCGGAAATGCCCCTGTTCTGAGAGTACGGTACGCAGGATTTTGCTGTGAGCGTCTTCTACCAGCAGGGGTTGGAGAATCTCCAGCTCCTCCAGGGTCCAGACGGGGGTGTCTCGGGGTTCAGCGAATTGTTCCCGCGCAGCGGACAAGGCCAGTTCCACAAAACCTGCCCCCGGGAACACCACCCCATCGCCCACCCGGTGGTCAGCGAGAAAGGGCAGTAGTGCCGTATCCAGACGCTGTTCCCATTCGCCCGTATGGTTCGCCACGGGGTGCCCCAATAACGGATGCACAGGGTAGTCAAAAAGGGTGCGGGCCGATTCTGGGGTGGCTTCCTGCCAGTGCCTTTCCCGTTCCCAGGGATACGCGGGGAGGTCAACAGGAGGGCTCGCAATCGGGAAATACCTTTTCCAGTCGGGTTGGATGCCTGAGAGCCAAAGCAGGTCCAGGGCACGGCGCAGGGCGGTTGCGTCATCTTCGTGACGGCGCAGGGTAGGGATGACTCGTCCTTCGGTGTCTTGCGCGGCGCAGGATTCCTGGAGGTAGCCTCGCAAGACCGAATGGCCACCAAGCTCCACAAATAGATTGCCCTGGGTCAGTGCTGCTGCCACGGCCTGCTGAAAGCGTACGGGTTGCCGGATGTTTTCCCACCAGTAGGTAGCATCCAGTATGGCTCCCTCCACTGGATCACCAGTTACCGCAGAATAAAAAGGAATACGCGGGGACAGCACCTGCAAGTCCTGGAGAGCGTCCAGCAAGTCTTCCCTCAGTGGATCCATCTTGCTGCTATGAAAGGGATAATCGATATCCAAGCGCTTATGGGCAATGCCGCGCTCTCGCAAGGTTTTTTCCAAGCGGGTCAATATCTCGGGATTCCCCACTACGGTGGAACTGCGAGGGCTGTTCCAGGCAGCAATGTCCAGAGATCGGGCATCGGGGAGGGAATCCAGGAGGCTGCCCAGTGCATCGGCAGAGAGGGCTACCGCAGTCATTTGTCCTTGGGAGCGAGCACGAGCCTGGAGATGGCTGCGGATATAAATGACGCGGACGGCGTCTGCCAGGGACAAGGCACCACAGGCCCAGGCGGCAGCCACTTCCCCCACACTGTGCCCAAGAACTCCCTGGGCTTCGACGCCCTGGGCGCGAAAAACGGCTGTGCTGGCGACTTGTAAGGCAAAGAGGGCGGGTTGGGCAAACTCGGTGGCTGAGTATCGTCCCTCGCCTAGGGTACCCTCGATTTCGTCTCGAAGGCTGTAGCCGGCCAGGGGAGCAAAGTGGCTATCAATTTCGGCAATGCTGGCCGAAAAGGTGGGATCCTTCAGCAAGGCGCGCCCCATGCCATTCCATTGGCAGCCATTGCCAGAGTAGACAAAGATTGGGCCGCGCGGATCGGTCATGGCCTGGGTGGAGACGATCTGGGCCTTGCCTTCTGACGTTGCAAAGGAGCGCAGGGTGCCTACAGGATCGTCTGCCGGGGAAAGCCAGAACAAGGCTCGATGGGGCAACCACTCGCGGCGAAAATTCGCTTGGTAGAGAGCGGCATAGGCAGCGGATGGATCTTGTTGGGAGAGATGCTCGGCAAAATCCAGGATCACTTGCTGTAGTGCGGTGCTGCTTGCGGCACTCAGGCAAAGAGGTTTTGGTTGCCCATTGCGCCCTTTCCATGAGGGGATGCGCCGCGAACGAGTGGGGGGAGGGGATTGCAGGATGACGTGGGCATTGGCCCCCCCAAAGCCAAAGGAGTTGACGCCTACGACCAAATCGCCCTCGGAGCCCACGGAACGCAGTTCCTGCACCACTTCCAGATGGTATTCTTCCAAGGGTAAACGCGGATTCAGGGTTTCGATACCAATGGTGGGCGGTATCTGCCGATGCTGTAAGGCATAGATGCCTTTGAGCAGCCCCGGTATGCCAGAGGCCGTTTCCAAATGCCCCAGATTGCTTTTGACCGAACCTATGGGAAGACGCCTCCCAGCGGGTCGATAACGTCCCAGGGCCAGCCCAATGGCTTCCACTTCGGCGGGGTCTCCTACCGTCGTACCCGTTCCATGGGCTTCGAGATAATCAATCTGCGCTGGTTCAATACCTGCTGCGGCGTAGGTTTTTTCCAGAAGCGCCTGCTGGGCGCTGGCCCGGGGAATGGTCAGACCTGATTTATGGCCATCGGTATTGATGGCCGTATGGGCAACCACAGCCAGGATGCGGTCCCCATCGCGCCGGGCCTGATCATACTCTTTTAGGACAAAAATCCCGCCGCCTTCCGAGCGGACATAGCCATCGGCCGAGGCATCGAAAGGCCGGCAGCGGCCTCGTTGGGAAATCATGGACGCTTTGGAGAAGATCAGGAAACCAAAGGGGTGTAGTTGCAATTGTACGGCGCCGGTCAGCGCCAGCTCGCATTCCCCGTGCAGAATGCTCTCGCAGGCTTGATGAAAGGCGACCAGCGCGGAAGAACAGGCCGTGTCCACCACTGTGCTCGGTCCCTGCAGATCATAGAAATAGGAGAGTCGGTTGGCAGCAATGCTGGCGGTTACGCCAGTCGCGGTGTTGGGAACGATGCCGGCCAGGTCATCGGCCAGGCGATAGCCATAATCGCTGCTAGACAGGCCAATAAAAACGCCTGTTCTCGTGTTGGGAAGTTTGGAGAGGGGAATCCCTGCATGTTGGAGGGCCTCCCAACTCATCTCCAACAGTAATCGCTGCTGGGGATCCATGGTGGCCGCTTCCCGGGGGGAGATCCGAAAGAAGCTGGCATCAAAACCCGAGATATCGCCCACAGTCCCCGCCGTAAAGGTTACAGAACTGCCGGGATGACTACGCTCTGGATGTTGCAGCATCCCTTGGGCCCAGCGGTCTGGAGGAACCTGGGTAATCAGATCATTGCCCGCACAGATATGCTGCCAGAACTCTTCGCCTGTGGAACTCTGGGGTAAGCGTGAGGCGTGTCCGATAATGGCGATTCGGGCTTTTTTCATAGGCTGCTCATAAAATTGTGAAGTTGCTCAAAATGGTTCTGCCAAGTTGGTACGACAAAACTGCGGATTCTATCCAGCTGCAGGATACGTCGCGGGTGCCTAGAATCGCTGAAATCTCGGATACCATCGAGCCAAGCATCCATGTCTGCGATATCGAGATATTCCGGTACGTCCTGGGCAATTTCCCGAAAGACGGGCAGGGGATTTGCGAGCACGGGGACTCCCATAGCCAAGGCTTCCAACAGCGGTAATCCGTATCCTTCGGTGTGCGAGGCAAAAAGGAGAGCCTGGGCTCCTTGTAGCGTATCCTGTACCAGCGCATCGGAAGCATCTGGAAAAAAGTGGACGTATTCCTGAAGAATGGGGTTTGTGGTCAATTCTTTAAGAACATCTTCGCACATCCAGCCAATCTGGCCGAAAATATAGAGTTGGGGAACGGTTCCCTCTGGCCATTCTTTGATCATCTGCTGCCATAAGTGGAGCAAGAAAAGATGGTTCTTGCGAGGTTCTAAGGTCCCCAGGATGACAAAATAGGGATCCTTACCGCCGGTTGGCCGCAGTGTCGTGGCAGCGGTTGCGACCGGGGTGACACCCAAGGGGAGGACTGCCATGGGCGGCATGGAGTGGTGGATCGATTGGGCATAGTCTTGCAGTTCTTGGGCAGTATGTGTGGAATTACAGACAATTCCAGTAGACTGCCCGAGAATTACTTGCATGCGTTGATGATGCTGTTGGGTGGCTTGGGGTTGGCAGAATTGCGGATGCGTAATGGGGATCAAGTCATGGACCATGACCAATAGCCGAATTTTCTTGCGCTTGAGCCAAGCAGCATAACTTGGGCTATGCAGCCCACTATGGCCCATATTCCAGACCCAACTCCGGGAGGGAATCCTATGGAAGGGGATTTTCCGGAGCTTTTGGAGAATTTTCCCCGTTAGCGCTTTCCTGGAAATAGAGGATGGATCTTGCAGCCAGTCAAAGAGGGTTTTGCTGGCCGTTGGGGAGAAACCGACTGCCATCCCATGGAGGAACATCATTGCGCGAGCCAGAGACTGATAATGCGTAACGTAGGCTAAGCAGACTCGATCGACCCCGGTAGGGATGCGACCCTTTCGCAATCGCTGCACCAGTCGCGTCACATCGATGTAGACGCGAGAGGAATCGAGTGCTGCCATGGCTCCGCGCTTACTTGACGATGCCTGCCGTGCTGAGACCCTGAATGGGATAAACGATTTGTATGATCAGACCCAGGAACTTCTGGAGATCCGTAATGGGGGCCGATGCCACATATATGATGTCTTTGTTCTGAATGGGGAATTCCTGGGCGGCAAAGAGTGTAGCGGGGTTGCTGAAATCAAAACGAAAGACCACCGGAATTTCTCCTTTGGCGTTGGGATGTATCGTGCTTGGCCAGCTGGGAAGTAGGTCGGCATTCTCCATGCGGAAAACGAAAACGGCCTTGGCGTCGGCTTCGTCTCCTTTAAGTCCACCTGCTTGTGACAAGGCGGTGGCCAGACTGATTCCGGTCGCGGAAAAATCAATATCTTTGGTTTTGGTTGTGGCGCCCATAATGTTTACATGGAGCGGTTTGTATAAAGCGGTAAGCACATCCCCAGCTCGTAAGGAGAGATTTTCTTCGGGGTGACGGATGATGTCTTCTAGAGGCAACTGCAGGACCTGACCCGCATAGGAGAGCTGGATGGTTACCTTGTTTACGGGCTCGGCCACACCACCAGCTGCGGCTAAAGCCTGTAGGACGCTTACCCCGCCAGGGATCAATGATACCTGGGTGCTCTTCCGTACATTGCCGACCACAGAAATGCTTTGGGCATGATTGCTGACCAAGTGCACCACCACCTGGGGATCGTGGGCCATATTTTTGAGGCGCGTACGGATCTCAGCGCCAATCTCGTCTAGGGTTTTTCCAGCACAGGGAATTTGACCAGCGAAGGGTACAGTGATGTCACCGTTGCTGCCGACCATTTGCTCGGGTATGGCGGTCATGATCGAACCGCTGCCTGCACCCGCACCAATGGATGTAGCGCTGGTGGCAAAGAGCATAGCAGGAGGGGCTTCCCAGATATAGACCTGCAAAGTATCGCCAGGCCCTACGGTGTACAGTTGCGGATTGGGGTTGGTGAAATCGCGCATATGGCTCAGCCTGGGCTTTTCGATACGATCTTTGAGCTGGTGGGCCAAGGCATAGTCGACATTTATCAGCTGGATGCCATCCAGGGTCTTGTTGTGCCCCACATGTTCCACAGCACCGACTCGTGGTCCCGCGTACGGCATATAGGAAGAGCAACCAGCGAGGCCGCTCACTGCAAGTGTCAGAGCCAGGAGCTTCAAACGGGTGTGTCGGTGAGGCATGCAGCACATCCCTTCAAAGGTTATGGATATGCCTAGATTTTATCAGAAATCTGGCAGTGCAGGTAGGGCCAGCCTTTTCCAATGGCATATGAGCCTGAGTGGTGTGGGATCATCGGATGTGAATCACTACCTCGGCTTCGGCCAGATGACCCACCATGGGCATGTAACCCCGTTCGCCCTTGTAGGTCCATTCGGTAGAGCGTTTTTCCGCGATGGTCTGGGTGGCGTCGATATCCAGGGTGTGGGATTTGCGGTTGAACTTCCGGAACCGACGTTCCACCACCCGCTGACCCACCCGGCTCAGGCTAGCCAGACCCTCACCATCGAAACTAACCTCACGTTTCCAGCCTAGTTTCTGATTGGCTTTGGCGGGATCGCCGATCAGCACATCCACCTCGGCAGGTCGGTAAAAAGCGGGAT
>JABEBX010019963.1_pt1 | contig 10044 bp, 7 predicted proteins | sample 7245971 | NCBI WGS metagenome assembly JABEBX01 (sample SAMN14506365, study PRJNA622280) | hot springs metagenome | biome: hot spring [ENVO:00000051]|acidic hot spring [ENVO:00002120]; feature: spring [ENVO:00000027]|sediment [ENVO:00002007]; material: sediment environment [ENVO:01001048]...
GTGCCCGTTTTTGTCGGGATTGTCGTTTTTCTTTTACATGGGGCAGGCAAGATGCCTGCGTTACGTATCGCAGGCGTCCCGCCTGCTCTGAATGCGTGCTGGATATGCCCCTAATCACAGGCCGCTGTCATTAGTTTGCGGTTTCCCGATAAAAACGGGCACACCCCGCGACATGGGGTTAAGCCAAGGGTTTCATCATTCATCAGCAAGCCGTCAATAACCCTGATGGTGGCCGCGCGGCGAGATCGCGGCCCCATTCTTTATTGGGCTTGCGGCCCATCTTAAAGTGCAGTTCGCCGCCCTGGACAATTTCCTGGTGGGTAATCCACGTCCTTTCCAACGGCTTGCCATTAAGCGATACAGATTGCACAAACACATTTTGTAAATTGTTGTGGTCCGCAATAATTGTAAATTTCCCAGGTGTGCCGGGAATCTTGATTACCGCGCGATCCACCCTTGGGCTGCCCAGAACGTAAACACCTGTTACTGGGTTTACCGGATAAAATCCCAAAACTCCGGCCAGATACCACGCGGAAAGCTGGCCGATATCATCATTGCCCGGCAGACTCTGCGGTGTATTGCCATAGTACATTTCCATCAGGAGCCGGACGTAATATTGGGTTTTCCATGGTGCGCCGCCAAAGACATAGAGATAGGGAATCTGATTGCTCGGCTCGTTGCCCTGCGCGCACTGACCAATTAATCCAGTGATGTCCACATCCCAGTTGTAAATCGGTGCGGTGTTGGTAAACAGCCGATCCAGCATCGCGACAAATGGTTCATCTCCGCCGTGGGCCGCTACTAAGCCACCCATATCCTGTGGAACCCACCAACTGGCTTGCCAGGCGTTGGCCTCGGTGTAGTCATCCCAAACCACGACTTCCGGTACGAAAGGCTCACGCCATTGGCCATTGGGCAATTTACCCCGCATAAAGCCGGTTTCAGGATCAAATACATGCTTCCAGTTGCTGGAGCGCCCTAGAAATTCCGCCGCCTCTTTATGGCGGCCCTGCGCCAGCGCCAGTTGACCGATGCACCAATCGTCCCAGGCGTAATCCAGCGTTGTGGAGACCGATTGTTTGCCGGAACCGTAACGATTCTTAACCGAACCGGAGGTGATATAACCCAGCCGCCGATATTCGCCCTGGTAATTGCGATCCTGATTAGCCGTATCGATCAGGGCGTCCAGCACGGCCATGGCATCATAATCCCGGAAGCCCCGGAAATAAGCTGCTGCCACAATCGCCGCGGAATGATATCCCACCATTCCCCATGTTTCATTGGCCCAGAGCGGCCACATCGGCATGGCGTGCTGGTTAAGCTGGCGATAGTCCGCCAGCATGGTCGTGATGATGTCGTTGATACGTCCAGGTTGGAGCATGGTCAACATGGGAACTTCGCAGCGGTAAATATCCCATATAGACAAAGCGGTGTACTTGTGAAAGTTTGTATAGCGGTGGTTCTTACCGTCCTGTCCGCGATAGGTTCCATCGACATCACAATAAAGTGTCGGGCCAATCTGGCAGTGGTAGGACGCGGTTTGCAGGCTATGCATTACCTCCGGATCGCCGGATGTCATTTCTATGGGAGCCAGGGCGTCCCTCCAGCTTGCTTCGGCGGCCTGATGAACAGCCTCAAAATTCCAATGCGGAATTTCAGCTTGGAGATTTTTCCGTGCCCCTTCAATGCCCGTGCCGGAAATACTGACGCGTATTAACACTTCCCTGTGCTGTGTGGTGTCAAAATCCAAATGGGCCTTGATCCGCACACCATCAACCTTGTTTATGCCTTTGGTCAACATTTTGTCATCCACGCGGATACCTAACGACTTAATCGGCCGCGAGAACTGCATAACAAAATAGCAGGCCCGATTTGCCGCCCAGCCGTGCGTGTACCGGTATCCGCTGATTGTATGGTCGTCCTCCATTTGAATGTTTGCTTGATATACTTTGCTGGGGCCATGCACCAGATCCAGAATGACGTGGGCTTCGGTGGTGGAGGGAAAGGTATAGCGATGCATGCCGCAATGGGTGGTGGCGGTTAATTCAACCCGCACTTCCGGATTATCGAGAAACACCGCGTAATAACCCGCCTGGGCGATTTCCGTTTTATGGCTGAACCGCGAGGCGTATCCATCTCCTCCTGGATTCAGATGAACTGCTCCCACAGTGGGCATAAGCAAAACATCCTGCAGTTCGGCGCAACCGGTGCCTGATAAATGCGTATGGCTGAATCCAACGATAACATTGTCCGGATAATGATAGCCGCCGCAATGGTGATAAGCATACATATTGACGGGACCGCGGCCCACCGCCGTCACATACGGATCGGCTGGCCCACCTGCGGTATCCGGGTTTAACTGCACCAGCCCAAATGGCACCACGGCTCCAGGGAAGGTATTGCCGGAAGCACCGGTGCCGATGATCGGGCGAATAAGATCCACCGCGGGAACCGGGCCGGCAGCGTGGCGAACCGCGGCGTTCCCCATCTCCTCAGCCGATGCGGTCCGCCCACCCGCCCCATCCACGGTCAATGCTGTGGCGGCGGCCCAGCCGATGGTTTTCATAAAATCCCGGCGATCCTGCTGGGGAAGCTTATCCATAAATGATTTTTCCAAAAAAAAGACACTTAATCATAACCGATAAAACTACTGCCGTCACTTGCCATAACTTATTACCTTTAAGGTTTCAGGCAATCTCCCCCCTGATTCATCAATGTCTTTGGCTTCGATAAGGTGTGCCGCAGAAGTTTTATTTAACGCCGCTTTTTACACCCTCCACGTCAGAAACATCCGGCCCCACTCCCACCGGTAACTTCATCGCCGGACCGGGTTTAATGACGTGGTTGTCAGTTAGGAGAATATTTTTACACTGTTGCAGATAAATCAAGCTTGAAGAGTTAAAATGTTGGAATACGTTTTTGCGAGGATGAAGTACCCGTGCCTCGGTAATAGGGAGCGTTGGACCATAATTTTGCAGGTCACTCCCACGGGGATTTGGGCTTCGCATCGGATGGACAAAATAATTTTCGGAAATAATTACGCCGCTGGCGTCTGTCAACAACACATTTATGCCGTTGTCGTCCACAAAGTGGTTGCCGGAGATTATAATTCCGCGATGTCCGAACGTCTCCGAGTGAAAATCCGGTGCCGCCGTGACGCTTAGCGCCCCAGCTTGTCGCCAGCCAGGTGCGCGTATCCTTCCGACGTTGCGGATGGTATTTCCCACTATTAACAGATTGCAGCTACACCCAGCTTCGTCGGCCCAGATTTCAGGCGTTACCTCAATACCGCCCAGTGTGCTGCCGTCAATGGTGTTGTCCTCTATGACGCCGTTATCCGCTTTGATGAGTAGCCCGCGACTGACGTTTCGCTTCACCACGCAATCGCGCACCAGAAAGCCGCCTCCATCGGCATCAATATCGTCAATGCGATCACCATCAGCCGCCCCGGATATCAGACGGCTCACAAGGAGCGAGTAATACCGCGGTGGCCCATTGAAGCCCATGCCCGTTGGGGGAGCCCCGCCGTGTACCATACGGGAATCATTACATTTACTAATTTGAAGGCTACGTACCTCACCTAAAAATCCTCCGTTCGGCCCGTAAAGTTTAAGTCTATCTCCAAGTCGGATAAAATTATGTCCGTCAGCAGGGAAGCGTACTATCCAGAAATTTTTCCGTGCCTTCGCAAGCATCGCGTAAGCACCATGGATCGTGATGCCATCATCGTCGGTGCCTTCAAAGTGGCATCTAATCAGCGTGGGACCGTGGCGTACTCCGGGGTATCCGCTGTGGAAGCCATCCGCGTTGGAAGCCAACAGAGGAGGTACGTCCGCAATATGTGGTTGTGTCGGATAGATGATTCTGTCGCCAACATAACGATTTCCCCCTTCGCCACCCTCTTCGCGAAAACACATTCCCGTTCCCCCCATCACTGTCACACGGATGATACACATGCTCCGGCAATGGAAGAGCTTCACATCGGTACGGATGTGACTGCGCAGCGTAAGCATATCGCCAGGGCGAACACCTGGTAAGCGAGGCAGGCAGGAAATTCGGAACTTCCGAGGGCCCGTTTTCTGAATTCGGCGAATATAGACCGCGTTCCAATTTCCGGGTTTAATTTGGTACCCACTTGCACGGGATCGGAAGACCGTTCCAGCCGGATGGCGTGAGAACCTGACAGGATTTGTGATATCCGCGGCATATCCCTTGCACACTCGCAGTGTCAGGTTCGTGTGGTGCGGGCCCAGAGCGATAATTGTCCCCTCTGTATAAGGAATTGGATCACAGCGCAGGGTTACACCCGTAAGTGTGACATTTCGGCAATGATTAAACAGAATGCCGCCTTTGGTTGGATCGGTGCGCAGAAGTGTCACACCCTTTCCGATAATCCGAAAATTGCGCATTTTGCTGAACGAGAGATAAAATCCGCCGTGCGGATCCGGCAATTTATATATTCCATGAGGGATTACGTACTCCCTGGCACCGTGGTTATAGGCTTGCATTATAGCTGGCATCAGCACGGATGGATTATTGGGGCCAACCGGCTGTTGCCCTGGCCGCAATTCGTGGGTTGTTACCACCGCCGCACCTTGGCTGACGGAGGTGCCCCCAATTGCAATGGCCAGCGCAACCAATGTTAAAATGGCCAAGTGGCCAACATTTATCGCCAAAACATATAAATGACGTGAGCTTGTGTTAAGAATCCCGGATTTTCGGCGATTCTTAATAAATTCCTGCAGGACTTCTTGTTGCCTCAGCTTACATCTGTGTATTTTGTCACGTTCATACATGCTTTAAATCCATTATAATTTTGAAAATATTGTAACTGTTCACGGTCTTTCGGCCTGCCAGATAGTATGCCACTACCAGCCTTGAAAAGGAAAACCAGCCCAACTAAAATGCATTAGGATATTTGACATCGGCACCCACCGCACTGAACCATCATTGTACATTTCATGCTCGCCGGCAGGTAAAGCATTGCCCTCCCCTTCGTCGACGTAGTTTGAATCTGCCCCATTCGTGAACCACCATCCTGATACACCTTGCGATCCGGTCTGGCTGGCGAATAGCCCGTTATCGGTAACTAATAGTGTGCTTCCCGGAGATTGCGGATTTAGAGCTGGCTGGTGCGCTGGATTAAAATTGTAGCGTCCGCACACAGCATTGCCGTTTGAGGCCTGCATAACACCTGTCATCCAAGTCGCTGAGCTGCCCCCCACAGTCAGAGCGTAGAGATCGTAAGATGGACTATAATCAACACCCTCATCAACCCAGTAACTTAAGCCGCTAACAAAGGAAAAATTATTACACAATCCCTGCGAGTTGTAATAGGAAGGTGGTACTTCATTGGCTTGGGCTGCACCACTTCCAATATCGGGAGAAAATAGCAGGCTAATCCCCCCGGGCGTGTCGGGCAGAAATCCTGAACGTGGGTTAATGATAGGCTGATTGCTGACATACCCATAAGAAGAAACATAAAGCGCATATAATCCAGCAATTGGTTCATCTGCTTGCCCCAAGTTAGGGCCGAGGTTAGGATTTTCGAAATTATAATTAGCTACACAAGCCAATGGATATTTTCCGCCATTTACATTGGCGTATTCCTGCAATGCAATGCCGATTTGTCGCATGTTAGAAGCCCCCTGTATTCGTACCGCCAGTTGCCTTGCTCTGGCCAATGCTGGCAATAGTAGCGCTATCAATACGGCGATGATACTGATGACCACAAGTAACTCAATGAGAGTGAAACCGGCGGGCGATTTTACCCACAACACTTTTTTCTGGGGGGATGGATTACTTTCAGTTCTACGCATGATTATTACTCCCATGTAAAAAATAGGATATATGGAAAACCGGGTGGCCGATACATTGTGAGGACCCCCGGCTCTCTAAACAAACTCTTCGTTTTACGCCCGGACCTGACGTTTACACCCAATCAGCAACAGCGCCAAACCGCCAACGCCAAACACGTCCAGCGTGGCCGGGGATGGAACAGCGGTTGCCGACATGGAAAAGTTACTTATTTGTCCCGTGCCAACAATACTTTGCATCCCTACATCAATAATCCCCGGATTGGGGTTCAGGGTTCCCGACCCCACTTCGAAAGTTCCCGCAGAATCGGTCAGGTATCCTTGAAACGACCATTGGCTGGAGTTTGTGTCCAGTAATAGCGAAAGAGTTTCTACTCCAGGAGCATTGTTCACTACCCCCCTCATCGTGGTACCTTCGTAAGCTTGAGCATTTCCGCCGCCACCGTTGAGATTAGCGGTGGTCATTTCCCACGGGCTGGCCCCACCACCATCCCATCCGGATCCAGGGGTAGGGGATGCGGTCATGAACCCCAATCCCGCCCAAGCGCCGTAGTCATTTGAGGCAGACGCGAGGCTTGTGATATCAAAGCTTGCTGACAAAGTGTAGACCTCCCCGGCAGTGGGAACAAATGGCAGGAACGCTGTAACATAGCGCGTTGTGTTTTGACTTGCCGAGAAATAGCCACTGTCCGAAAAACCGTAGCTACCCGAAGATGGTGCCGTCCAGGTGGCGTTTCCGGTATCGATGGTTGGCTTTGCTCCATTAAGGCTGCCGAGCGTTGAACTGCCGGTGAAGCTATCCTGATAGATAACCGTCGCGGAAGCAGTGCCTGCCAGCCCAGCTGATACCATCATTCCCGCAGCCAACAACATTGAATTTGTAAACTTACACATGATAAATCTCCTAATTTTCCTAGGCCAAAAAGCCCAAATAAAAAAACAAACTACCACTGATAATCCTGAGCCAAACACTTGGCTCAATATATGTTTTACAGCGCCATCATGGCTCACCTCCATTCTGGGAAAACTTCTTTTTCTGTCGTCATCGCCGTGTGGTTCACAAGACCACTAACTCCGAACCAAACGCCCATGACCTCCCATTGATCTTCGCCCGTTTGGTTGAACTGTTAGATGAATTATACACCCGATACTTATTTAATTGGCGACAAAATGTGTCTTTGTAGCGACAGCGGAAAATCCTGTTTTTTCGGGTGCGTGGCCCTATGTTCGGAATGGCGTTTACATTTATTTGTAAGTCTCCGGCTCGCTCCAGCAATAGCCTGCAAATTTGCATACAGAAGGTGCCACAGGTCCATCTGGTGTTTATTTGCATTTTCATTTTATGGGCATCATGCGTTAAACTGTTGTCTTGGAGGTAAGGGTATTTTCTGTTTATTGAGGATATCGAGTCATGTCAGATTCTCCTTTTGGCGGCGTAAAAGTCATCGGCGTAATTATTGTGGCATTGATTGTCATCGGCGCCGGCTTCTGGCTATTTCAAACTCCCAAGCCCAGCCCGATTTTGAAGTATCCCACCAGCCGCACCGCGCTGTTGCAACGCTACATCGGCCTGGTTGCCCAAGGGCGGACCAAGACCGATAAGGATGCGTTCAAGCTGATTTCCTGGCCCGTGCGGCAGGTGCATAAAAATCATCCGGGCCGCGTCTGGCAGACCATGGAGGATATGGATGCGTATCTCACGGGTCTGTTTGGCGCAAACTGGGGCAATGATGCACAGGTGGTTCCGCCAACCGATACCGCGAGCAATCATTTTACGGTTAAGGTAAGAACCGAAACATTTCACTTTACTCTGGCTCCGCAAAATAAGCTCGCCTCGCCCACTCTCGGCGGAACGGAGCACTGGGGCATTGTGACGATACGTGAATTTCCATTTACCGGCGGCGCGCAGGCGCAGCACACAGCCGCGGTCACATCCGTTCTGGGAGCAATCAACCCCGGAGCCGCCGCGAATGTTCAGGGAATTGCCGCCGCTTACAGCGATGCGGACAATGGCACCGCCTGGCAAATCAAAGAGCGGCTTCTGCCAACGGTGGAAGACCCCCATGCCGCGGCGCTGCGCCAATGTATTTATCAATTATGGCCGGTGCGCAAAGATCCAACTGTGGTATGGATGCTGAAAAAAATCAGCACGGACTCCGCATACGCACCGAACATCCAGAATGACGCAAAAGCGGTGCTTTCCGGGCGGGTATCCAATGCCATTCTGGTGGGCAATAATGTCACACACATTCATACCCCCCTGCCGAAGTAAAGGTGTGTCATTGAAGTTTAATAGGCCGCTGCTCCACCACGGTAAGATCAAAGCCTTCCAGGCCATAAAGTTTTTTGGGGCGGTTGGTGAGAATAATTAATTCGCGCAGCCCCAAGTCACGGATAATCTGGGCACCTATGCCAAAATCCCGCCGGGACATGCCACCGGGCAGTTCACTGCGCACGGCGGGTTTTTCCGCATTGCGCATTTCCCGCAGACGCGCCAGCAGCGCCAACCCGCGCGATTCCTGCCGCAGGTAAATCACCGCCCCTTTGCCCGCCTGCTGAATCATCCGCAACGATTCCTGTAATTCGCGGCCACTGTCGGTAAAATCAGCCGCAAACACATCTCCCAGCAAATGCTCAGAATGCACCCGCAGTAAAACCGGCTCGGTTTGAATCACCGATTTTCCGGTGGCGGGATCCAGCGTACCTACGCCACCAGTGGTAATAGCCAGATGCAGCAGCGGATCATTGAGTGTTTCATAGACGTGCAGATCAAAAACGCCAAAAGCGGTTTTCAATTCCGTGGATTCAATGCGCTTTACCAGCGTCTCCCGCCGCAGGCGGTATTGAATAATATCGGCATTGCTGCACATCAGCAGGCCATGGCGGTGGCAGAATTTTTCCAGGTCCGGCAAGCGGGCCATGCTGCCGTCTTCGGACATGATTTCAATAATCACACCTGCCGGATACAACCCGGCCATCCGGGCGAGGTCTACAGAGCCTTCGGTCTGTCCGGCGCGTTCCAGCACGCCGCCGGGGCGTGCACGCAATGGATTAATGTGTCCGGGCCGGCACAGGTCATCCGGGCCACAGTTTGGATCAATAAGGGTTTTAATGGTGCAGGCGCGTTCCGCCACGGAAACGCCCGTGGTAATCCCCAGCCGCGGATGCGCATCGACACTGACGGTAAACGCTGTGCCAAGTGGCGCGGTGTTATATGCGGTCTGTGGATACAGCGCCAGCCGCTGGCAATCCTCCGGCGTCATGGCCACACACAATACTCCCCGCGCCTCCTTGAGCATGAAATTGACAATCGCCGGGGTAATAAATTGCGCTGCGCAGACCAAATCCCCCTCATTTTCACGGTCTTCATCATCCACCAGCACAATCATCCCGCCGCGTTTTAAGGCGGCAAGTATTTCTTCAATCGGGGCAAATTGCATACACAGAAATTCTCCAAGGTCATCGTCAACGTCTGGCCACAGCATAACGGCCACAACTGCGTACCGTGTACCACCGAAATCCCATCATAGCGGCAAATTCACCAATGGAACAAAAAAAAAGCCTGCGGGCAGAGATACTGCGGCTGCAGGCAAATACTATTATGCTGGAAGTTACAACCGAATTTAACCCGGGTTGCAGGCCTTGAGTTGCCCGCTGGAACAGGCCGGGGGCGTAGCAATCTGCATGCCCTGTGGCGATTGCAGAGGATACCACTTGGACCCTTTTTTGGGGCTGCGAACCAGTACCCCGCCACCCTGCATAGCCATCTGCATGAGCGCAAAATTGGGCGGCATGCCCTTGGTTTTGGGATTGGATTGCTGCTGCTGCAATTGCTCCATGGCCTTTTTGGCCTCCGGGGAGTATTCCTCCAGATAAGCCAACTGCTTATCCGAGCAGGATGTGCAGGAATAGTACTCCGCCCAGACCAGCGTGGGTTTGCCGGTTTTACCAATCAAAGGGGGATATTTGGAGCGCGAGTGCACCTGCACACTGCCATCGGATGTGTCATAGTAATATGCCATTGTTGGGCCATAATTTGTGGAGTGGAAAACATTGCGGACAATAAACGCAATGGCCACAATGGCCACCACCGCCGCGATGATGCTCATCACCGCGGAGTTCTCATTGATGGTCTGCCGCAGATTCGACGGTTTAATTTTTTCTTTCCAATTATATGGTAGGATCATATACGCACCTTCCTAAAAAACTGTACTGATCACACAAATAC
>JABEBX010013242.1_pt1 | contig 10041 bp, 10 predicted proteins | sample 7245971 | NCBI WGS metagenome assembly JABEBX01 (sample SAMN14506365, study PRJNA622280) | hot springs metagenome | biome: hot spring [ENVO:00000051]|acidic hot spring [ENVO:00002120]; feature: spring [ENVO:00000027]|sediment [ENVO:00002007]; material: sediment environment [ENVO:01001048]...
GTATGGTAGTTTAGCTTTTTCTTTTTTGATGGCATGCTATCATCGATTAAGATGAATGTACTTTCTATGGTTTCCATTACCCAGACTAGGTCAATTTTAGGTTGCACTGCCTAAAAATAACGTTACGCCGCAGTAGGGTCTTCTGGTGGGTGTCTTGGTGGGAAAAGGTAGTCAATGCCGTTTTCCACTACCATAGAGAAAAAAACGCTGATATCGGCATCTTCGAGGTAATCGCTTCCGCGACGTATCGCAGCTACCCACGGAGAATGATCTCCTGTTGTTATCTTTCGAAAGTCTTCTGCTGAAATATCTTTGTACATATCCCAAACAGAGTGGAATAAGTCATAAAACTGGCTGTTTGCGTCAGTACGTCTAATGACGTCGGGGATAGAAACAATTTTCCCTTGTTTTGTAATATCGACTATAAACGGTACGTTGTTTATTTTCCGTTTTTCGAACAAATAAAACAACGACACCAGTAGGGGGCCATGCGGCCCGGTTAAAAACCTTTCACCCAATATGGGTCTGTGGTTAATAGCTAAACTGTGCCCGTTAAAGCAATACAGTAGGTTTTGAAGTTTATCCATGTCCATTGGGAGAGACTCGTGTCTCGCAACAAGAATGAACGAATTGGCTATCTTATCGTGTGCGTATAATCTCAACAATGGTATATACCCGTATCCAAAACGTAGTGCCTCATGTTTTTAATATACCATGGCTACTTTTTTTATGCAAGTTTCTCCTGTATAAATGATTAAAAAAACTTGACAGGGTAGTAATTGTTCTGGTATAGTTTGGAAAATCACGAAATAAAGGATACGTCATGTCGACCGTTAACACGAAGAAAGAGAAGCATTCCCGCCATCAGTTTGTTATTGCCGATGTAAACGAAGATTCTCATTTGAATTGGATGGGTGGAGTATCTTACTTCCAGAACAATCCAATTAACGTATTGAGGATGGCTGCCAGCTCTTGTTTCTTTGGTGAACCAGCATACTATGCCAAGGGAAAAAAGAATAAACAGGTACTTCCTGACGATTCTATGGCTTACTTGCGTGAAACTCTGCAGGCTGTTGATCCGGTTGAATGGCGGTCCATGTCTACTGCTGAAATCATGGAAAAGACCATTGACGCCGCTTTAGATTTTGATCCTGAAGCAACGTTACTCTTGGCTGGTGAACTGCGTAACGAATGGATGATTCGTGTTACTCCGCAAGTTATCATGGTTCGGGCCGCGCACCATCCGAATGTCAGGGGCACAGGATTAATCGGGGCGCATTGGAGTTCGATCATTCATCGTGCCGATGAACCTGCAACTCAACTGGCGTATCATAATTCTGCTTATGGTTTAGATAGCCCTATCCCAAATTCATTGAAAAAGGCTTGGCGCAGGTATCTTGAGGGACAGTCCGAGTATTCTTTGGCAAAATATCGGGGCGGTGGGAATAAAGTATCTCTTGTTGACGTTGTGAACGTGGTGCATGCCAAAGGTTACGCCATTGACAAACTGATGAAGGGTGACCTTGTTCTCGAAGATAACACTTGGGAATCTATCATTTCTTCACGTGGTTCTACGGCAGAGGCTTGGAAGGAAGCTTTGGACTCATTCCTGTTGAACCCTGCAGGTCACATGGCCTTGCTGCGTAATTTGCGTAATTTGCATAAGGTTGGGTTACTGAATAGTGTCGTGGAGAATGCGCTGGTTGCTGGAGTTTCTTCTGGAAAGCAATTACCTTTCAGGTATTTTAGCGCGTACAGGGAGCTAAAGGTTGCAGGTGCAGATCCTAGTACTCTGGTTGCGCTGGAAGACAGTTTAATGTTGTCCATCAAAAACCTTCCTCATTTCAAAGGGCGCGTAATGAGCCTTGTGGATAATTCCGGATCGGCTATAGGTGCTGTGACGTCCAGCATGAGTTCCATGAGCGTAGCTGATATTGGGAACTTAACGGGGGTATTGACCGGTATGGCTGCTGATGACGGATACGTTGGGATTTTCGGAGACGATCTGATTACATTAAAGATTGACCAGAATCGCAGAGTGTTTCCGCAGTTACAGGAAATTAATAAAAAAGCAGACCGTGTCGGAAGGTCTACTGAAAACGGTATCTGGTTGTTCTTTGATAACGCCATTCGAAGATGTTTTCAGATAGCACCGACAATTAACACGCAGGTGTGCTGGTAGTGCAGTATCCACTTGCTAATGCAGGGGTATCGTGCTATCATAGTGTTTTACACTGGTCTAGAACGGGCCAATAAGCGGAGCCATGGTAGTCTCATGGCGGATTCCTGAAACTCCAACTTATACGCAATCGGGCGTTAGGTGGAGTAGTTCATTTTGATTTGGAGTAGTGTATGCGTTTAGAACAACATAGCAATACTGTACCTTTTTCACACGTTTTCATTGAAGCCCCATCATTGGGTACGCCGTACAGGCATGAGATGGTTGAGCAGATAGCAAAGTTATATGCGGATACAGTGGTTAACTTGGAAAATTCTGCAGACATGCCAGCAATCAGGAAATTGATTGCCGATAAAATGGAAGGGAAGCATCCTTATTCGCGTAACACCGTTGCTATTGTTGTTTGCGTAGCCGGTTTAGATGATGATAGTTTGCCTTTTGTGCGTTCGTTGTTAGCTCAGGGCCGTAGTTTTGGTATCACTGTAGTGTTGGTTGGTTCTGACATGGATCAAGTTCCTGAAGGGTTTCTTGACAATAGTTCGGTCAGAATCAAATACCACTGATTTTCTTTCGTTCATCCTGCTGCGCGGGAAACATCGGCCTTCAGGCCGGTTTAGTTGCCATTATGGATGGTGTATTGATAGCTTAAAAGGTGATAAAACAATGACATTTTTTACTCAGTTTGTTAGTCCTGACTATGTATCAACTAATTTTGAGCATGAATCTTTCGATAATCTTTTGCGGGATCAGTTGAAGCGGTATCAACTGAGTAAACTACGTTGCATAATCACCAAGCAATGGAAAAATCAGGTCAATCATGACTGGTTTCAGTGGTTTGAAAGCAGGCCGGAGTGGTCTTTATTTCAAGATAGCGACCGGAGTATTGTTGCGTACAACCAAGTGACTGATGTTCTTCTACAGCTTGGGGTTAGTGGCAATGCCAACGATACCGAGACTTTTTTGCCTTGGATATACGAACATTTGGAAGAAAACAAGCCGATATCTACCGCAAATGGTATTATTCTTAGGATCAGGGTATGGGCTTCTCCGTCGGGGTTGGAGTCTTTTGAAAAAGAGTGGCTTGAGTCATTCCACGAACGTCCTGTTACTGTAGACTGGCTATATGATATGGACGAGGCACCTATGTCGGTGCCGTTAACGAAAATGAAAGTTCCTGAAAAAGAGTTGTATCCGTTTTTGGATATAGAACCAAAAGAATTCTTTACGAACTTTGCACAGTCTTCGTCCAATATTCTGCTTTTGATTGGTCGGCCTGGAACTGGAAAAACCAGTTTTATCAAGGCGTTTTTAAGTTATACACAAAAGAGCGCGATGGTTTCATTTGATGAAAAGATACTCAACAATGATCGTCTATTTGCCTCTTTTATTCGGGAAGACCGGACCGACACGTTAGTTCTGGAAGATGCTGATCACCTTTTAGGGGCGAGGGAGAATGGAAACATTGCCATGCATCGGTTCTTGTCTCTTGGTGACGGGTTGGTTACTTTGCCAGGGAAAAAGTTGATATTCTCGACGAACTTGAGTAATATCCGCGATATTGACCCAGCATTGACCAGACCGGGAAGGTGCTTCGCTATTCTTCATTTTCGACCACTAACGTACGTCGAGGCAGTGCAAGCGGCAAAGGTTTTGGGCGTTGCTGTACCAGAAAAAGAAAAAGACTATACGTTGGCAGAGCTGGCTGGTGCTGAATCAATGGTACAGGCTTCTTCTGTGACCAATCAGTCCTTTGGTCTTACTCCATAGTTTCCCGCGCAGGATGATGAGTGATGGGATATTTCTCTTGATATAGAGTTGCGGTTATGTTATTATGAATTGGTAAGAGTAAGGAGAACTCCCATGCTAGAACAGCGGGATAATATTTTCGAAGAAATCCACAACATCCAAGATATTTTACCGGAAGTTGCTGACAAAAAAGAGATTCGTTTCCAAGAACAGCCAAATGGGGTGGTTATTGGTTGTTACGCTTTTGCGGATAAGAACACGTTTACCAACAACGAATCGTTGGAATGCCGGGGCATTGCCTTTGCGAAAACCGGGGAAATTGTATCTCGCCCACTACACAAGTTTTTCAATCTGGGTGAACGTGCTGATCTGACAAAAGAGAGTCTGCTTGCACGTAAGGATATCGCGGCGATTTATGAAAAACTGGACGGCAGTATGCTTGCTACTGCTTGGGTAGATAATCATCTGGAGTGGAGATCGAAAAAATCATTTCATTCTGGTGTTGTCGAGTTGACAAAAGAGTTTTTAGAAAATCCAGAGCACCGCCTGCTGGAAGAATTCGCTGAAAAGGTTGCCAGTAACCACATGACGGCGATCTTTGAGTTAACCCATCCAAACGCGCAGATTGTTATTCCGCATAAGATTCCTGAGCTTCGTTTGCTTCACGTTAGGGATAACTTTACGGGGGAGTACGTATTGCTAAATAAGAATCACCCGGTCAACGACTGGGTTTTGGAGCATAGGGTGCCACTGGCCAGAAGGTTCACCAAATTATCGTTAGAGGAAATGCTTGGTTCATTGGATACCATGAAGGACCAAGAGGGCTATATTGTCCAATTTAATAATGGTGATATGGTAAAGATTAAGTGCCCATGGTATCTTAGGCTGCATCGCAGTATTACTTTTTTGCGTGAACGTGATATTGCAAGGCTGTCTTTACATGAGGAGCTGGACGATATTAAAAGTTCTCTAACCGAGGCTGGCATTGATTTGACTGCTGTAGAGGCGGTTGAGTCACGATTAAAAAGCCGTTTGGTTAGCATCATGGATGAAGTCGATGCTGTTTTTTCTGATGGGCGCGATTTGGACAGAAAGACATTCGCGTTGACATACAAAGAACATCCTTTGTTTTCTTTGTTGATTGGTAAATATACCGGAAAAGATGTGCCCATTGCTGACTGGTATGAAAAAAGGCACTTGAATGATGAGTTCAGTCTCATGCCATTGGTTAGCAGTGTTGCTTTGGATGAAGCAGCAGAACTTGCAGAAAATGAGAACAACGCCGGGGCACATTATTCTCATTCACCCTTTTAGCTGGAAATACAAAAATTCAGTTTATTCTGCTTATTCTGCGAACGTATGATTACGTATGGTGCAAACGGTGCAAACGATAAAGTTTGCCCGTACTAATCGCGTAGTGTTGATTCACGGCGGGTGGCTGTTTCCTTTTCTTCTTGGAAAAACTTGTTTGCTGCGTCAAACAGTATATTCTTAACCCGCCATGCGTCTAAAGAAAAATAGCTGGTAGTGTCGTAGGATGATTCTAGTTTTTTAAGAAATTCAACAGCTGTTTCAGATTCAGAAAAGACGGCTACTGTGCCGCCAAGAGAATCGAATAAAACGTATCTATCTTCCAACTTTTCTTTAACACGCTTATTTATTTCTGTTACTCCGTTTACGTGGTGTGTTTCTTCTGACTTTTCGTAAACTGTATAAGGCACCTTGGCTACTTCGTAAACACAATAAAAAGATCCAGGATGAACCAATCCTGAGAGGCTTATTAAGCCGTCAGGATCAACTTTTATTCCACCAGAAAGTCTAACATCTTGTTGTCCGTCTTCGTTATAAAGACTAGCTACACGAAGAACTGATATTTCTTCTCGAACAGGAAAGGTATAGTCTATCTTATCTTTAAAAAGCAATAAATCGTTTTTTTCAATATAGCCAAAGCCGTTAACCAGTATTGGCTTATCTGTGTTTTTTTGTTCATCTTTGAAAAACATGTTGTTCTCCTTTTTTGTTTGACTTGATACAATAATATTGGTTGACATTGTTTTTTAATGTTTTCGTATATGATATCATAAGAATCATGACAAGAGTATTTTCGCAATCTCAATATGGTATTGTTTGATGCAGATATTTCTCACTTAAAGAATTTACGCATTTGTATAGATAATCCTATGATTGGGGATGAAGAAGGTGAGGCGTATGAATTTGACACTCTACTCGAAAAACCAGAAAACAGAAAGGAATGGTTAAACAAAGGCACTGTTCGGCTAACGGTCCCGTCAGCAGAACAGTTGGGGATTGATAGATTTTTCAGTGTTGGGCCTGATTCCTATGAGTACGCAATAGCAACAGCTTATTGTGAATGGTACGATTATTTTATGGAGTCAGATGTACAACCTTATGTTCAAGTGGGTGGGTGGCCTTATTTCATTCAAGAAGGGGAGTCCGAAGACTTTGTGCTTGCCGTTAATTGCATGTGGGCTGATGGCGGAAGCATTTACCTGATGAATCAAGATGGCGGATTAATCGCTGACCCACAGTGTAATTAACGGATGTTGCTGGCGGATTGTCCCCGATGAACTACTCCACCTAATGATACTGTTGAGTTATCGATGACAGACCAAAAGTGAGCGGAAATATGTTATCTTGTGTATGTGGATTGGGGTTTAAAGACAGTGGTAATTTTGTGGAGATAGCTTTCTTCATCAAGGAATTATCGGTAATTTTAATGGATAACTAAGGAAATCATGGTAATGACTGCGCCTGCAGACTCACGTATATTAACGGCGGTACGATCTTTTTCATCATGGGAAAAAAATCTTGAGGAAAATTTAAAGAATCTCATTGGTGTAACCAATTCCATCGGGGTTCTGCCTGGAGCTACTATTCTTAGGTTGGAGAGTTTCATAACCAGAACGTTGAACAGGAATCTCAAAGTCGCTTTTGTTGGCGAGTTTTCCCGTGGTAAGAGTGAATTAATAAACTCCTTGTTTTTTTCTGATGTCGGTGGTAGGTTTCTTCCGTCTGGAACCGGTCAAACAACCATGTGTCCAATAGAAATAACTGGCAACAAGGGTAAAAGACCTTTTTTGAGGGTTTTGTCAATTGCCAGCAGGGGTTTGGAAGTAAGCATAGAGAAATTAAAAAGGGCAGACAGAGCATGGAGCACAGTAGACTTGGATGACCAAAAAGTTTCTCTTGGGAGTAAGATGAAAATCTTAACGGAAACATCCTGTGTATTCGTTGAAGAAGCCAGAAAATACGGGTTATGCCCACCATTAAATAAAGTGGCCAAAGATAGAGAGAAGACTGTATGCCCTTCTTGCGGATTGGGAAAGGTAATTATCCCGCGCTGGCGGCATGCCGAGATAGGCATTAATAATCCTATATTAAATGAAGGCATCACTGTAATCGATACGCCTGGGCTTAACGCTATTGGTGCCGAACCTGAATTAACATTTGGAATTATATCAGAGGCGGATATCATTGTTTTTGTGTTAAGCGTGGATTCTGGTGTAACACAGAGTGACTTGTTTATATGGGAGCAGTATATTCAGAAAAACACTAAACAGGATAAAATTGTTTTATTAAATAAAATAGATACGCTATGGGATGATATCAGAGATCCGTTTGAGGTTTTTGAAGAAATAGAGGGGCAGATTGCGAAGACAGCAAGAATGTTGTCCATCGATAAAGAAATGGTTATCCCTGTGAGTGGACAAAAAGCGTTGCTGGCGAAAATAAAAAATAACGTGGAATTACTGGAGAAAACAGGGATCATGGCAGTAGAAAAATCTATTGCTGATTACATTCTATCGGAATCAAAAGGGGTGGTGGCAGCTGACGCAAAATCGTTATGCAGTTATATTATCAAAGAACAGCACACCCTTTTAGATGATAAGTTGTACAAGTTAACCGACCAAATTAACGGGCTGGCCAGCTTAAAAGAAAAAACCGAAGAAAAGATTTCCAATTTTATACTAAAACATAAAGAAAAAATAGCGGGAATCGAGCAGGAAAAGAATCACTTTGAAGAAAAGAGACAGTTATTTCACCGTAAAATCGCTGATACCGTGATGGCACCATTGGATATTGACGCCTTTGATCTGGTTATCAGTAACGCCAAAAATGAAATGTTATCCGCATGGACTACCGCCGGGATTGTTAACAGGTTTAAAATATTTTTTGACGATTCCATTAAACGGTTTGATACAGCGTTAGATGGTGTGGAGCAAATTAACAGGGATATTGAGACGGAGTACCATGCTTTGCAGGCAAAAAATATTCTTCCGCCAGTCGGCGTTTTGCCTTACGCTATGCTCCCGAAGCGAGCGGAGTTGATAGCGTTAGCGGAAAAATATGAGAGATTTGGGAGCATGCTTGAGATCGCCGTAAATACTCAGAATAGTGTTGTTCGCAAATCGTTTCTAACAGTAGCCACACAGGTTAGGGATTACATCAAAGAAACAAGGGTTGCCATTGAACTCTGGATTAACGAAACCATTGATGTATTGAATTTATCGTTAGAAAACTACAAAAAGCAGGCAGAAGATGAACTACAATCTCTGGAAAAAATAGCCATGACTATGGGGAATCTAGACTCTAGGAAAATGTTTTTGCATGAGCAATGCAAAATAGTGGAAGATCAAAAAAACCAGTTAACACTAATGAGTGACGCTATTAATAAGATTGTATCGTGATATTGCTGTTTGGCACACCAAGAGTTATACTGGTGTCGTTGAAAAAAACTGTTAAAAAAAAGGTTTTGCTGCTGTACTGAAGAAAGAAAAATTACTAATATTGGCTATTAACCAAGGAGAATGCCGTGCGTAAATATGATCCAAAAAAGCTATTGTCTTCCATTAAAGATAGATCACTATGGGAGTTGAACGAAATTTTTGAGAGTTCTGCTGCCAATGTTAGCTCAAGGTCGCGTGAGTTAGCGGAATTAAAAGAGATACTTACAGCCGAAGAGGGCACTTTGAACGATAGCAAAGAATGTCTGGCTATTGTTTCTGTGGAATTAGCAAAGAGACTTGCTGAAGAAAAACTAGGTGTTGTTATTGGCGGAACGTATTTTATTGACCCACATGGTAATGGCGAGTACGTTGAGGCTGTGGCAAAAGAATGGAAATATGATCGTCATGAGGATACAGAAGAAGAAAAAGTAGAGCTTAGGCTGGTACGCGTAGACGAGCTTAAAAACAAACTGCTCCATTATTATACGGTTCCATTTTCCATTCGAGACGAAAAGTTTGACCAACCGCTATTAAAAGACATCAGTCTAAAAGAGGATGTTGGTGAATCTTGCGACCATGATAGGGCACCTAATCTTAATTGATCCACAGTTTACTGTTGCTGTGGCATGGGTTGGCAGTAGGTGGCGATTATGTTAAAATACAGAATTAGACCGGATTACACAAACCGGTCCAGTTGCGAACACATCACTTATAGCGTCAGACCAGAGGATTGTATCCCGCTGGCTTTGAATGCATGGGTGACTCATTGGGCATGATAGCATTGACAAAAGGAGAAGCGGGAACAGGGGCGGATTACGCCGCCGCGCTATCCCTCACCGACCGAAAGGCAGGTGTTTCTCGCGCAAGAGTATGGCACGTGTAGTTATTCTAGGGGCAGGAACCGGTGGTATGCCTGCTGCCTATGAAATGAAGAAAGCGTTGGGTGCAGGACATGAAGTCATCCTGATTGGCGGCAATGATTATTTCCAATTCGTTCCTTCCAATCCCTGGCTGGGTGTGGGTTGGTCCAAACGGGGGAATATCACATTCCCCATTCGTCCCTATGTGGAACGGCGGGGCATCCGGTTCATCGACCAAATGGCAGAAAAGATCGATGCCGAAAACAACACCGTTACCCTTGCCGATGGTCGGTCGGTTTACTACGATTACCTCATGATTGCCACGGGTCCACGCTTGGCTTTCGATCTGATTCCCGGTTCCGATCCACACGAAGGCCCGGTGCAGTCTGTCTGCACTGCCGATCACGCCGAAATGGCCTATGGCAAGTATCAAGAACTTCTGGAAAACCCCGGCCCCATTGTCATTGGTGCCATGCCTGGAGCCAGTTGTTTTGGTCCAGCCTATGAG
>JABEBX010017961.1_pt1 | contig 10039 bp, 7 predicted proteins | sample 7245971 | NCBI WGS metagenome assembly JABEBX01 (sample SAMN14506365, study PRJNA622280) | hot springs metagenome | biome: hot spring [ENVO:00000051]|acidic hot spring [ENVO:00002120]; feature: spring [ENVO:00000027]|sediment [ENVO:00002007]; material: sediment environment [ENVO:01001048]...
ATGATGCAAACTTTTATTCCATTCTATATAACCAATAAATCTTTTTTACCCATCCTTAACCACGCTTTATGAAAGTACACTGAATTTTTTATCCTGAACAATAAGATTAATCGCATCTCTTTTATTAAGCAGCTGTTTGTCATTTCCGTATGATATCCCGGAATCGAAAATCTTTGCAAGCTATTATAAGCCATATAAGGATTTAAGCTTATGATAGAAATAGATGATGTCCAGGTTGAAGGAAAGACATTTCAGTTTATACGAACGGTTTTAGGAAATGCGCCGCTGTTAATTCTGAAGGGCAAATCCGGATATGCTATGTGCGGTTATCTGAACATAGAATCCGCAGAGAAGCTGGGAGACAGCGCTGTTCGCGTTACAGGCATCAAGACACTGGAAGATTTTCTTAATGCAAAAGTTTCTGAAGTTACAACAGCAGCAAAAAGCAAAGGAATAGAAAAAGGCCAACAGGTTAAAGATATTCTGAAATTTTTGTCCTGAACTATTTTTATAATTGCAAAATAAATTTTGTTTATCAATTTTTATTGATTTATTTGATCGTTGGATAAACTAACATACTGGATCGAAGAATTTCTATGAACAGGCAGGACGATGCGATCTCCAACGTGTGTTAAAAATGTGATTCTGCTGTGGCTATTCTGTCTGGAAGATATATATGCTGAAAGGGAATTCGCAAGAAATATATCTTGATATAAGTAAATCTATACCAAGAATCATCCCGCTCAAAATAGGCCAAACGTGAATGAAAATTTGAAACCGCTGGTTAAATAATAACCAGTATATTCAGATCGGCACTATTTCCTTTATTGTAATGGATGTCTCAGGAAATTTCTTTGAAGTCTCGTTAATTATACGAGGGAACAGTAAAAGCAAGTTGTCCGTTGTATAGAAATACGTGTACAGTTTTCCATCCTCATATTTTGACCACCTTCTGAGATAATAGACATTTTCATTCATCATTAAATCGCTCATATAGTTAACAAGCGAGTCACCAAAGAAAGCCCTGTATATATTGTAGTTAGAAAATTTTCCAAGGAATTTCGTTTCCTTGGATCCGGTGTATGAAGTATTAATGAGCAGATCCGGAATGGAGTGGGCCTCATCAAGGGCATATACATAGTCCTCCGTCTCGTTTTTATAAGGTATCTTTGATTCCCTGCGCCACGCTATATTCTTTCGTGTATCTTCAAATATGCCATGAAGAGTCGAGGGATTATTGATCTCGATCGTTATTTTATACACCTGGGCAAGCAGCTTAGTTGCAACAAAGGCATAGGAATATCCTTTAGAAGGCCCTACGTAAGATGGATATGAAAATCCATTTGCAGAATATGCATTCCTTATCAGGGATCTTGAAATATCTTCTGCATCGCTTGATATAAGCCTGAGGGGCTGTGTAATCTTTCCATTTTTAATTGAACCGGCATCAAATATTATGCTGTCTATGTTGAATAATTCATTGGATCCGACACCAAATCCGCATTTTTTTTCGTCGAGATAAAATTTCCATATGTTATTTTTAAGGACAGCCCCGTAAGTTTTCAGCATGTTTTCTACTTCATTTCTATGCCTTTCCTCTATCTCTTCATCTTCAAGAAAAGCATAGAATGATACATGCCTGTTCTCGTCGATCATCGGTATGGTTAAAATAAACAGGCCATACTTATCGCTCATAGTGCATATGTCGGTTGCAAATTTCCCCTTTAAAATAATCTGCGTATCAAATATATCGTCAATATCCTGAAGAACCATATCTATCATAACATGAATAGCTATACGGTTATAAATTTTTATATGATGCCTATAAATAAAAGGTACAGGCTACCGGGGAGCATTCATGAACATTGCCTTATACCTGAGAACATGCATATTTTTCAGTAATTTCTAGGTTCCGCAAATTTTAGAAATGCTTATATAGAAGTTTATTTTTACTCTCTTAGGATAAACATGATAGCTGGACAACCAATATTTATACTTAGGGAAGGTACAAAGAGAGAAACAGGAAAGGATGCGATGAAGGAGAATATAGAAGCTGCAATCGCTATTTCTAATTCAGTCAGATCAAGTCTGGGCCCGAGGGGCATGGATAAAATGCTTGTAGATTCGCTCGGGGACATAGTGATAACCAATGATGGAGTCACAATTTTGAAGGAAATGGATGTTGAGCATCCTGCGGCAAAGATGATGGTAGAAGTATCGAAGACACAGGATTCCTTCGTGGGCGATGGCACAACCACTGCGGTCATACTTGCAGGATCACTGCTTCAACAGGCACAGACTCTCATAAACCAGAACGTGCATCCAACTGTGATATCAGATGGATACAGAATGGCATCCGAAGAATCTAAAAGGATAATTGACAGCATAGCCATACCGATAGAGAAAAATGAGAAGGAAAACCTCATGAAGATGGCAGAAACATCCCTGAACAGCAAAAGTGCATCATCAAGCAGGGATAAGCTCGCGCAGATATCCTACGAGGCAATCAAGTCAATAGCAGAGAAGAGGGACAACAAATACTACGTAGATTTTGATAACCTCCAGGTTGTAAAGAAGCAGGGAGGGGCAATAGACGATACAGTTCTTATAAACGGGATTATAGTTGACAAGGAGAAGGTCCATCCCGGCATGCCCGATTTCATAAAGGAGGCAAAGATTGCACTTATAGATGCGGCCCTGGAAATCAAGAAGCCGGAATTCGATACAAATCTGAGGATCGAGGACCCCACAATGATACAGAAATTCCTGTCTCAGGAAGAGGACATGCTGAAAGAAATGGTTGAAAAAATCAAATCTGTGAACGCCAATGTAGTGATAACGCAGAAGGGCATAGATGATATGGCACAGCATTACTTTGCCAAGGATGGGATATACGCCGTAAGAAGGGTAAAGAAGAGCGATATGGACAAGCTGGCAAAAGCAACAGGAGCCACAGTAGTATCAACAATAGACGAGATATCATCCTCAGATCTTGGGTATGCAGAGAAAGTAGAGCAGATTAAGGTCGGGGACGATTACATGACCTTCGTTACCGGATGCAAAAATCCAAAGGCAGTAAGCATTTTGGTGAGAGGAGAAACAGAGCATGTTGTAGACGAGATAGAGAGATCCATAACCGATTCACTGCATGTGGTTTCAAGCGCACTTGAAGATGGTGCATACACTGCAGGTGGAGGCGCTACAGCAGCTGAGATTGCTTATAAACTGAGGGGATATGCATCGAAAATAGGCGGAAGGCAACAGCTGGCAATAGAAAAATTCGCGGATGCCCTTGAGGAGATACCACGCGCTCTGGCTGAAAACGCAGGTCTTGATCCGATAGATATAATACTGAAAATAAGGTCTGAACACGCCAAGGGAAACAAATTCCATGGAGTAAACGTTTTTACCGGTGAGGTTGAGGACATGGTTAAAAATGGCGTGATCGAGCCCACAAGGGTTGGAAAACAGGCAATTGAATCTGCGACGGAAGCTGCTATAATGATCCTTCGCATAGATGACGTAATTGCCACAAAATCGTCAGGTTCTGCTCCAAGGCCCCCAGCCGGGTCCTCTGGAGAATATATACAGAAAAGAACACTATGGCCTCGTTGGAAAACATTCCGCTGTTAAGGTATGCCACTGGACGAAGGACGAAATGATTGGCGGGCCCGGCTGCTATAAGAATACCTTTTACGGTATCAAATCCCACCAATGCGTCCAGATGACGCCGGCTCTGAATTCATGCACTGAGAACTGTGTTTTTTGCTGGAGATTTCAGGGCTTTGACAGCATGAGAATATCGGATGAGGACGATCCTGAATTCATTCTTGATGAAAGCATACGGCAACACCTGAAATTGATATCAGGGTTCAAGGGGAATCCAAAGGTTTCAAAGGAAATCTGGGAGGAAGCAACGCATCCCATGCACATAGCCATATCCCTTACTGGAGAGCCGACTCTGTATTCAAGGCTTGGAGAATTTATAGCACTTGCGAAAAAACGCGGCATCAGCACGTTTCTTGTTTCAAACGGGACAATGCCCTCTGTTCTTGAAAAACTTGACCCGCTTCCCACACAGCTTTACATAACGGTGGCGGCTCCCAATAAAAAAATATTCAATGACATTCTGCATCCTTCAATAGGGAGCGGATGGGAAAACCTGAACCGCACACTTGATCTTCTCCCCTCACTGGATACGCGGACGGTAATAAGGCATACCCTTGTAAAAAGCATAAATATGCCGTTTATAGATGAATATTCGATTCTGGACAGGAAGGCCGATCCTGATTTTATAGAATCAAAGGGTTATGTCCACGTGGGTTCTTCAATGGCAAGGCTAAGCGAAGACAATATGCCCTCACACGAGGATATCATTGAATTTTCAAGGCAGCTGGGAGAAATCCTGGGATATGAATTCACAGCAGACCGCAGGGAAAGCAGGGTGGCTCTTATATCAAAGGATCCAAAAACCGCGAAGATAGATTTTTCTAGAATATAATTATTTCTTCATATCGGCCAGAGCATCTTCAATCCGGGCGAACCTGAACTCAAATTTTTCCTGGACGAGTTTCTTCGGAATAACTTTCTGGCCATTGATGATCTCATGAAACATCTCCCGCCCCAGTATTATCTCCCCCAATTTTTCAGGTATCTTTGTGGTGAAATATCCAGATGATTCCGCAACTTTCCTCGAGAGATCCTTAAAATGCAAGGCCTCTGGCGAGCACATATTAACCGGTCCGTCAATTTTTTCATCTCCTATTATAAAATTCATGGCAGAGACATAATCAGAAATATATATCCATGAAACCCACTGCATTCCATTACCAAAATAGGGAACCATATGAATCCTTTTCTGAACTATTCCTGGAAGGAAACCTCCAGAAGGGCTTATAACTGATGATGTGCGTGGAGGGTTCTTTAACCCCATTATGAAACTGGCTATTCTCCCGGTGGCTGAGACACGGCTTTCATATATACCTTTCTTAATCTCTGGATTCCATTTCCTGGAGGCAATAGGAAAACCTGCGAAATTTACCACTATGTCGGCTTTCTTAATTTCATCAAGCTGCGACCAGTTGATATATCTAATGCCGTCGCTTATCCTGCTCTCTCCCCTTGTTATCACACTTATACTATCATTTTTTCGTGATCTTATAAATTCTGATCCGAGAAGCCCAGTGCCTCCGGTTACGACAACATCCATGCTAAAACAGTCGTCTTCTTTAAATAAATCTTTGCATGAAATATTCTTAAAAAATAGATACATTTAAAGATATAATTTTAATGATCGTATAATGCTGATTTCATACAGTCCTTTGAGAATTAGCTTTGGCGGTGGCGGAACTGACATAGAACCTTTTGTGTCAAAATATGGCGGATCCGTCATAAATACTGCGATAGACCGGGGTGTACTTGTAAAATACAGATCCGACAATTTTCCTCTTGAGCTTTCATCGCGTGATTTTGTAAAAAGTTACGTGGTAAATATGAATCATGGAAAGGAAACGGTCACCGAAAAAATGGCCAGCCTGATAATGAGCAGGGGCATCGATACAGGGAGAGTCATAATGAGCGGGGATGTGCCTCCGGGTTCCGGGCTGGGATCATCAAGTGCAGCCATATCATCGCTGTTGAACCTGATAAACAGGATAACAGGAAAGGCATCTAACAATGATGAACTGGCTGAAGAGGCCTACCAGATGGAAAGAAATTACTTCAAGATAGTACTTGGAAAACAGGATCCATATGCAACATCTTACGGTGGCTTCAAATATATGGAGTTCAAGGGAAACGAGGTAAAATACGAATCACTCAACGGATATGCGGATTTTATCAGGGAACTTGAAAACAGAACAATTCTTGTATATACAGGCAAGACAAGACAGAGCAGTGAAGTGCTTCTGGACCAGGTAAACCGTGCGGAGAGGGGAGATACGGAAATAACTGAAAAACTCCAAAAAATGAGAGGCGTTGCATGTTCAATGAAGAAATCTGTAATTGGCAATGATTTTGATGGCTTCGCCGATGGTATAAACGAGGGGTGGGAGATCAAGAAAACGCTCGGAAGTGAGATAACAAATCCACGCGTGGAAAGAATAATGAAGCTTGCAATGAAAAATGGCGGAATGGCAGCACGCCTTATGGGCGGAGGATCCCAGGGATTTGTGCTTGTCGTGAGCAGGGAAAACATGATCAGTGAACTGCAGAGGAGGATGATGGATTATTCAGCCTTTGTCATAAGAACCTCATTTGACTTCAAGGGGACGCGGATCATTGATATGCCATGATCCTGCTTTTACTTTAGCCGTTATTTGCCGGGTATCCAGCGGATATGCATTGCCTGAAAATACTGTTTATAACAGTAACATACTGTGTATTCCAGATTTCCGAGGCTGGCAGGGCCGATGAAGGAATATAGACACTGCGCAAAATAAATAGGCCATGAAGCCATTATAATTTTAAATAGAGGTACCAGCATGGCAAGCGGAAACCGTAATATTGTGGTAATAGGTGGCGGGGCAGCTGGCATGTCAGCCGCCTCAAAGGCAAGGAGAACAGATCCCTCTGCCATGATATCCGTTGTAGAATCCGGATCTTATGTCTCATATGCAGAGTGCGGTATTCCATACTATATAGAGGGCATAGTCAGGGAGGCAAGCGATCTTCTTCATTACCCCCTCGAGGAGTTCACATCCAGGAGAAAGATTAACGTTATAACTGGAAAGCGCGTCATAAATATAGCGAAGGGAAATAATTGCATAAAGATCGAAGATGGAACCCGGATACCCTACGACAGCCTCATAATAGCAACAGGCGCCAGCCCGAATATCCCTGAAGAGTTCAGGCATGTAGGTAGAGGCATAAGATCACTCGAAAGCGGGATAATTGCAAAGGAAAGCATCAATGGAAAGGAAAGCGTCACGATTGCCGGTGCCGGAATTCTTGGCACGGAACTTGCATCATCGCTTGCAGTATCAGGGAAAAAGGTAACTCTCATATCGAAATACGGGCAGGTACTTCCAGCGCTGGACGGGGAAATAGGCAAAATAATCGATTCGGAAGTCCGGAAAAGAATAAATGTAGAATATAACTCAAAAATTCTGGAGATAGAGCGACTGGAGAGCGGCTTAAGGATTAAAACGGATAACGGCATGCACACATCGGATGAAGTGATATTTGCGACAGGAATAAAGCCGAATTCGGATCTCGCCGCTGATGCCGGAATCAAGATCGACAGGAGAAATGCAATTCTTGCCGATGGAAGAATGGAGACTTCAATTCATGGAGTATACGCGGCCGGGGATGTGGCATCGGTGAAGAACAGGATAACAGGGAATAATGAAATGATACCGCTGGCCCAGGTTGCCAATAAGACCGGAAGAGTAGCCGGGGCAAATTCCGCCGGTGGATCCATGGAGTTCCCGGGGGCCACGGGAACATCCCTTGTCAAGATATTCGATTATGAAATAGGTTTCACCGGCCTGAACGAGAAAACGGCCAGATCTCTCGGATACGATTTTTCGTCCACATTTATAACAGCAGGAAGCAGGGCCAACTATTACCCTGGAAAAAAACCTGTATATGTGAAGATAATTTACGAGAAGAAAAGCGGAAGACTTATCGGGGGGCAGGTTGCGGGCACAGACGGGGCAGCATGGAGGCTTAATACACTGGCAACTGCGATATACGGGGGCTTCACCGTAGAAGACCTTTTCTATGATGATCTCGGGTACACGCCTCCATTCGGCCCGGTATGGGATCCACTGGTGATAGCAGGAAGCGTTTCAATGCGTGAATGATAGATGAAAAACATATTCAGCATACTTGATCCGGCCATTGTTTCGATGCTGGGAAGCCGTGGAATCATAACACCGACTGATCCGCAGGTTAAGATAATACCGCTTATACTGGAAGGAAAAAATGTACTGCTCCTCTCTCCAACGGGTAGCGGAAAAACAGAGGCCGCAATACTCCCGGTATTTGACAGGATCCTGAAAAACCGTCCAGCCAGGACATCGGTCATATACATCACTCCACTGAGGGCACTGAACAGGGATATGCTTTCAAGGCTCCTTGACTATGGAAACGATCTCGGCATAGGTGTCCAGGTCAGGCACAGCGATATTTCAGACCAGGAGAAGAGGAGAATAGTGGATCATCCCCCTGATATCCTGATTACAACACCGGAATCCCTCCAGATACTCCTGAGCGGAAAGCGCCTCAGGGAGATCATAAGGAACGTAAAAACTGTCATTGTCGATGAGCTTCACGATGCTGCTGAAAATGAAAGAGGGGCGCAGCTTTCTGTTGCACTCGAGCGCCTCAGGGCTCTGGCAGGCGATTTCCAGAGGATAGGACTTTCCGCGACAGTGGGAAATCCAGCTGATCTTGCAATGTTCCTGGATCCACGGGGCGGTACAGTCGTCGTGAACACCGATATGAAGAAGAACATGGATATCAGGGCCATGATACCTGAACCGTCCGGAAAAGCGGAAGCCGGGAAGATGGGATGCGATGAGGACTATGCGGGTGCTGTGCTGAAGGTCTGGGACCTGATAAATTCCAACAGGGGTTCACTTGTTTTCGTCAACAGGAGATACGTAGCTGAAGATCTTGCGTTCAGGCTCAAGCTCTTGTTTGGTGAATTGCCTGTGCTTGTCCATCACGGATCGCTGTCGAAAGAAACGCGAGAAACGGCTGAAAACGAATTCAAGGACGGAAAGGTGAAGGCCCTGATATGCACATCATCGCTGGAACTTGGAATAGATATCGGAACAGCGGATGCCGTTATACAGTTCAATTCTCCAAGGCAGATAAATAAAATGATCCAGAGGATCGGAAGATCGGAGCACTGGATAGAAAAGACATCAAAAGGCTATGTTGTTGCAACGGATATAATAGAGCTCGAAGAATCCATGGCAATTATAGACAGCGTTTCAGAGGGGAAACTTGAGTCCGTTTCCATGATCGAAAACTCCCTCTCAACACTTGCCAACCAGGTAATATCTGAAGTTAACGCAATGAAACGCGTTAAAATTGATGATTTTTATCCAGTTATAAAAAATTCTTTTGCGTTCAGGAACCTCAGCTACGATGAATACCTTTCGGTTGTAAATTTTATTGCCGGAATCAAGAAGATATGGTCTGAAAATGGAATTATGGGAAAGAGGCGCGCCTCCCTGACGTACTACATCGAGAATATTTCAATGATACCGAGTGAAAAAAATTACAAAGTAATCGACACCTCAAATAAATTCATCGGTACGCTTGATGAAAGGTATGTTACAAGCGAGATAGAGCCTGGAAGCTATTTTGTCATGAAGGGGACTACATGGAGAACCATCCGCATTGACAGGGACAGGATAATAGTCGAGCAGTTTTTTACTCCGGCCATTGCACCAAAATGGACCGGCGAGGAAATACCTGTACTTTACGATGTATGTGAAAAGGTGTCATTGAACAGGCTGAGGAAGGCCATTCCGCATTACGTTGATGAAAATTCCGCAAAAAAACTTGAAGGGTGGTATAAGAACGATATTGCTACAACCGGCAGGATAATAATTGAAAGCTTCAATGATGAGATAATAATACAGGTTCTTCTCGGTACAAAGGGGAATTTTGCACTTGCTGAAATACTTTCAAACATGCTTTCATCGATAACCGGCGAAAGCGTTGAATCTGACTATTCTCCATACCATATATACCTGAGAACATCACGTAAAATATACGCCGATGACGTAAAACAGCTTCTTTATGGAATCAGGAAAGGAGACCTGGTCTCCTACATAAAGGCCTCGGCAATCAGGTCGAGATTCTTCAAGTCCGTCTTCCTTTACGAAGCAAGAAAGTTTGGAATAATCAGCAATGACGCAGATCTCGAAAGGATAAGGGTGGACAAAATAATTGATTCATACATTGATACGCCTGTGTATGAGGATTCCATAAGGAAACTTGTGTTTGACTACATGGATGTTGATGCACTTTCAGCCTTCCTGAACGGGCTTGATAGCACGGAAACAGTCCTGAGGGACAG
>JABEBX010022350.1_pt1 | contig 10036 bp, 9 predicted proteins | sample 7245971 | NCBI WGS metagenome assembly JABEBX01 (sample SAMN14506365, study PRJNA622280) | hot springs metagenome | biome: hot spring [ENVO:00000051]|acidic hot spring [ENVO:00002120]; feature: spring [ENVO:00000027]|sediment [ENVO:00002007]; material: sediment environment [ENVO:01001048]...
AAGAAGATGCGGATGGTTTGATTCTATTCTTGTAAAATTTGCTTCAAGAATTAATACTGTTGATGAATTGATAATTACAAAATTGGACGTTCTTTCAGGTATACCGAAAATCAGGATTGGATGTAAGTATCATTATAACAATAAAACAATCAATGATTATCCGCTTGACATGAAAATTTTTTCAGGGGCAGAAGTAGAATATAAAGAGTATGAAGGATGGACTGAGAACATAAACACCGTTGCAAGTTATAAAAACCTTCCCCTGAATGCAAAAAAATATTTGAATGCGATAGAAGAACTTGTAGAAACAAAAATTTCTTATATTTCGGTTGGCCCGGAAAGAGAACAAATCATAAAAATTTAATAACAACAAACATCAAAATAAAGTTGACATAAGTCCTGTAAGATTATAATATAAACTTTAGCTTTAATTTAAATTAGTCTATAAATAACTTAGGGATAAATATGACTGGAGCAAAAATTGTCGTTGAATCGCTGAAAAAAGAAGGCGTAAAAATAATGTTTGGATATCCCGGCGGAGCTGTTTTGCCTTTGAGTGATGCTTTGTATGATAGCGGAATAAGGTTTATTCTTACACGGCATGAACAGGCTGCGGCACACGCCGCTGACGCTTATGCAAGAGTATTGGGTAAAGTGGGGGTTTGTATGGCAACTTCAGGCCCCGGGGCGACAAATCTTGTTACCGGGATTGCCAATGCCTATATGGATTCTGTTCCAATAGTTGTGATAACCGGACAGGTTGCCACACATCTTATTGGTAATGATGCATTTCAGGAAGCCGATACAACAGGCATTACAAGGCCTATTACTAAACACAATTATTTGGTTAAGGATATTTCTGAACTTGCTGCAATCATAAAAGAGGCTTTTTATCTGGCAAATACAGGCAAAAAAGGGCCTGTTCTTATTGATCTGCCTGTTGATATTCAGAGAGCAGAGGCGGATTTTATATATCCTGAAAACATAGATATGAAAAGTTACAAACCTGTGTATGAAGGCCATCATCTGCAGATTGAAAAGGCGATTAATTTAATACTTTCAGCAAAAAGACCCGTAATTATGGCAGGCGGGGGTATAATCTCATCCGATGCGTCAGAAGAACTGAGGAAATTTGTGGAAATAACGTCAATACCGGTTGTTTCCACACTTATGGGGCTTGGTTCAATGCAGGCTGACCATAAAATGAGTCTTGGAATGGTGGGAATGCACGGAACAAAATATGCCAATTATTCAATTATGGAAACAGACCTTATTATAGCGATTGGCTGTAGGTTTGATGACAGGGTAACAGGAAAGATTAGTGAATTTGCGCCAAAAGCGAAAATTATACATATAGACATAGACCCTGCATCTATTGGTAAAAATATTTCTGCGGATATTCCAATTGTCGGTGATGCCAAAAACATTCTTCAGAAGTTTATTGAAAAAATACAAAAACTTGACATAGAGGATTGGGTTCATCAAATTTTAGAATGGAAGAAACATCATCCATTGAAATATAATAATGAAGGAAAAGAAATAAAACCTGAATTTGTCATAGAGACCATATCAAAACTAACAAAAGGTAATGCGATTATTACTACGGAAGTAGGACAAAATCAGATGTGGACGGCGCTTTTTTATAAGTTTAAAAATCCGCGGAGTTTTATTACATCAGGAGGACTGGGTACAATGGGTTTTGGATTTCCTGCGGCAATAGGCGCAAAAATTGCGTGTCCTGATAAAACGGTTATTGATATCGCAGGAGATGGAAGCATACAGATGAACATTCAGGAATTGGCTACTGCCGTAAGCAATAATATTGCCGTAAAAGTTATAATTCTTAATAACAGTTGTCTGGGGATGGTGCGCCAATGGCAGGAACTTTTTTACAAGAAAAGATATGCTTTTACGTGTTTTAAAGAAAAAGGACAGCCTGATTTTGTAAAATTAGCGGAGTCTTATGGCGCAATCGGATATAGGGTCCAAAGAAAAAATGAATTAGAGAAAATTTTAGTAAAAGCCTTTGAGGAAAAAGAAAAACCTGTTTTTGTTGATTGCGTGGTATTTCAAAATGAAAACGTTTTTCCTATGGTTCCTTCAGGGGCATCTTTAACAGAAATGATGGAAGGATTGGCATGATAAAAGAGGAAGCACTTAAGGCACATATATTATCAGTTATAGTTGAAAACAAGGCTGGGGTTTTGGCAAGGATTGCGGGTCTTTTTTCTGCCCGGGGATATAACATTGACAGTTTGTCCGTAAGTGAGACAAATGATCCTGTAGTTTCCCGTATGACTATTGTTGTACGGGGCAATGAGAAAATTCTTGAACAGATATTCAAACAGTTGAATAAGTTGATAAATGTAATAAAAGTGCATGACCTTACTTCTGAAGAGTTTATAGAAAGGGAGATGGTTCTTATAAAAGTGAATGTTCCTAACAGTGTCATAAGGCAGGATATTATGCAGCTTACAAATACGTTCAGAGCAAAAATAATAGATGTAGGCAAAAAAACCTTGACTATTGAACTTGTTGGGGGAAGTAGTAAAATAAAAGCGATGCTGGAACTTCTTAATGGTTTTGGAATAAGAGAGATTATAAGGACAGGAAAAATCGCAATCAGCAGGGAATTCGGCAAGGAATAAAACAAAAACAACCAAATTGAAAGGAGAAAAAATGACGGCAAAGATTTATTATGATAAGGATGCGGATATTAATGTTTTAAAGGGAAAGACAATAGGTATCGTAGGTTTTGGAAGTCAGGGTAGGGCTCATGCCTTGAATCTGAGAGACAGTGGTATAAATGTAATTATAAGCGAGTTAGAGGGCACACCAAACTGGGAAAGAGCAAAAAAAGAAAATTTTTTAGCTCTTTCGGCTGATGAAGTTGCAAAAAAAGCAGACATTATTATGATGTTAACCCAGGATACCATACAGCCGTTTGTTTACAAAAAATCAATAGAGCCAAATCTGAAAAAGGGAAAAGTGCTTGGTTTTGCCCATGGATTTTCAATAACTTATAGACAGATAAAGCCTATGTCTGACATTGATGTTTTTATGGTGGCTCCAAAAGGACCCGGTGATCTTGTAAGAGAACAATTTATTGCTGGCAAAGGTGTCCCATGCATTATAGCAGTAGAACAAAATTTATCAGGAAAAGCCATGGAAATAGCCCTTGCTTATGCAAAATGTTTGGGCGGTACAAGATGCGGCGTTATAGAGACTACGTTTAGAGAAGAAACTGAGACAGACCTTTTTGGGGAACAGGCTGTTTTATGCGGAGGATGTACAGAATTAATAAGGGCTGGTTTTGATACGCTTGTTGAAGCAGGGTATCAGCCGGAAATAGCCTACTATGAAACATGTCATGAACTTAAACTTATCGTTGACTTGATTATTGAAAGAGGAATTGACGGGATGAGAGGGGTGGTAAGTGAAACTGCCAAATATGGAGATATGACAAGGGGCCGTAGGATAATTAATGAATCTGTAAGAAAAGAAATGAAAAAAATTCTTGCAGAGATTCAGTTGGGTGAGTTTGCCCGTGAATGGATTCTTGAAAATCAGATTGGACGTCCTGTTTATGAATCCATAAGACAAAAGGATAAGACTCATTTAATAGAGGAAATAGGCAAAAAAATGCGAAGTATGATGACATGGCTGAAGAAATAAATTAAGGTCATATTTATAGTTTAATACTCTTAAATAAAAAGGGGGAAATATATGCAAGAGGGGATGTTTTTAAGCCCTACAAAAGAATTGATAAGTAATTTTTGGCTCGTCATATCAAAACTTTTAGAAGCTGTTGTATTTTTTATAATTGGCTGGATTATTGCAAAGGTTTTAAAACTGCTTATAGCCAAACTGTTAAAAATAATAAAAGTGGATTATCTTGTTGAAGAATCAGGATTGAAAGAAGTTCTTTTAAGGGGTCATGTTACCAAAGAGCCTTCGGAATTGATAGCAGATATAATATACTGGCTGATGATTATTGTTTTTCTTTCAATTGCCTTGGGTCTTGTAGGAATTTCAATCCCCCAGAATGTAATAGAAACACTATTGTCTTTTATACCAAGGATTATAGTGGGGCTTATTATTTTTATTTTTTCTTTGTTTGTAGGCAATATTTTTGAAGGTGTTATAAATACCACAGTCGCCAATGCGGGTTTGGAAAAGCCTTATATTTTAGGCAGAATATCAAGGATTGCCGTTATTATATTTGGTATTGTCCTTACCCTTCAGGAAATAGGAATTGGTGCCGGTTTTGTTACTACTTCTTTTGATATAGTTCTTGCAAGCATTTCTTTTGCTTTTGCTCTTGCTTTTGGACTTGGAGCAAAGGATTTTATAAAGGAATGGATTGAATCAAACTTTAAAAAAAAGCAATGAGAGTTTTTGTAGGAATAAATATAAATGAGGATATAAAAAGAAAAATTATAGATTTACAAAAAGAAATATCTGCTATTCCTTCAAAAATCAGTTTTACAAAGGTTGAAAATATTCATATTACTCTTAAATTTCTAGGAAAAATTTCAGAGGAAGAATGTAAAAATTTTATAGAAAAGATTGAAAAAGTTTTATCCGGCAGAGAAAAATTTTATTTACATCTTAAAGGTTTTGGAGGTTTTCCTTGTATATCCAATCCGCGCGTTTTATGGATTGGAATGCAGGAAAATAATAATTTGTTGGAAATTCAGCAGGATATAGAATCTATTTCTGATAAATTTGGTATTCCTTCGGAAAGAAATTTTAAGGGACATATAACAATAGCAAGAAATAAGAATAAAATAGACATACCTGCACTTAAACAATTAGAGGAGAAATTAAGAGATTTCGGCTGGGGGGATATAAGAGTTGATGAAATAGACATTATTGAAAGCAGGCTTAAACTAACCGGTCCGGAGTATAAAGTATTAAAATCAATAACATTAGAGGATAAAAAACATAATGGATAAAGAAAAAGCTCTATCTATGGCAATCGGACAAATTGAAAAAGATTTTGGAAAGGGCGCAATAATGCGTTTGGGGGAAAAGACCCACGTTGAAATACCTTTTATTTCAACTGGCGCGATTTCTCTTGACATTGCTCTTGGTATTGGTGGTATACCTAGGGGAAGGATTACTGAGATTTATGGGCAGGAATCGTCAGGTAAAACAACTCTTGCACTACAGATTATAGCAGAAGCCCAGAAAAATAAAGGGCAGTCTGTTTTTATTGATGCAGAACATGCTTTTGATCCGAATTATGCCCAAAAAATAGGTGTAAACCTTAAAGATTTGCTGATAAGTCAGCCGGATTCAGGTGAACAGGCCCTTGAAATTGCCGAATCTCTTATAAGAAGCAATGCGGTTGATATTGTAGTAATTGATTCTGTAGCTGCCCTTGTTCCAAAAGCAGAGCTTGAAGGTGATATGGGTGAACCTGTTATGGGACTTCAGGCAAGATTGATGTCACAGGCTTTAAGAAAACTTACGGCATATATAAGCAAATCACAGACTGCGGCTGTTTTTATAAATCAGATAAGAGAAAAAATAGGCATATTTTTTGGAAATCCTGAAACAACACCTGGCGGCAGGGCGTTAAAATTTTATTCTTCTGTAAGAATGGAAGTAAGAAGGGCAGAGAGTATAAAAAATTCAGAAGGCGGGTTAATTGGAAATAGAATAAGAGTTAAAATTGTAAAAAATAAGGTTGCTCCACCTTTTAGGGAAACAGAACTTGATATTTATTACGGCTGGGGCATTTCAAGAGAAAGTTCAGTCCTTGACGCAGGTACTTTATATGGTATACTAGAAAAAAAGGGTAATCATTTTTATTTTGAAGAAAAATCAATTGGTAATGGGAAAGAAAATGCTATGGGTTTTTTAAAAGAAAATCCACTGGTTTTTGAACGGATTGTTAATAAAATCAGGATTTCAGAGGGCATTGTAAAAGAAGAAAAAGGTCAGCCGGCAAATTCTAATAAATAAATACAAAAGATAAGGAAATGGATGGGAGAATTGAGTTCTGAATACGGACAAGGATTTGTGAAAATCCATCCATATAGGAGAGAAGATAGCAATGGCGGGCTTGAAGGCTGGGATTATAGGGGCAGGTGGCATTATCGGTTATCATATAAATGGATATATAAAGGCCGGTGTGGATGTTGTTGCAATATCTGACCCTCAGATAGAAAGAGCAGAACTGCAGGCAAAAAAATTCAGGATTCCAAAAGTTTTTTCTTCTTATGAGGAGATGCTTAAAAAAATAACGGAAATAGAAGTTGTAAGTGTTTGTATTCCTAATAAAATTCATGCCTCTGTCTCAATCAATTGCCTTAAATCAGGTAAAAATGTTTTTTGTGAAAAACCCCCGGCATTAAATGCGAATGAAACAATAAAAATGGTTAAGGCGGCAAAAGATTCAGGCCGGATTTTGATGTTTGATTTTAATAACAGGGCAAGGCCGGAATCCCAGGCTTTAATGGGATACATTAAAAATGGAACTATTGGAAAAATTAACTCAGCGCAGGCATTGTGGATAAGGAGATGTGGAATACCCGGATTTGGCGGATGGTTTACCCAAAAAACATTTTCAGGAGGAGGTCCTGTTATAGACCTTCTTCACATGATAGACCTTTCTTTATATTTTATGAGATTCCCTGAACCCAAATGGGTTCTTGCCCAGACTTTTAATGATTTTTCAACCAATCCTGAGTTTAAAGGCCCATGGGGAATTCTTGATGGCGAAGGTGGGAAAATGGATGTGGAAACATCCGCGCATGCTTTTATCAAGTTTCAGGATGATCAGGTTCTTTTTGCCCGTAATTCATGGGCGGAAATGAATAAAAGGGAAGAGGTTTCTGTGACATTCCAGGGCACAAAATCCGGAGGAATGTTAAAACGGCTTTTTCAAAGAGATGGAATAGATGAAACTGCATTGGATGAGTGTGAATTGTACACGCAGGAGAATGGACATCCTGTTAATAGAAAAATTATCGTAGAACCTGATGAGAAAATGGGTAGAGAACGTGCGGTAATAAATTTTGTAAATACAGTATGTAAAAAAGAAGAACCCTTTTCTTTGCCCGAAGAAGCAGTGATTTTGATGAAGATTATAGATGCTATTTATCTTTCTGCGGAAAAAGGCGTGCCTGTAGAAATTGCCTGAGAGCAGATAAGATTACTTTGGCTGTTAAAATTAGAATAATATTTGAGAGCGGATTTATGAAAAACAATTTTAATATAGGACTAATAGGATATAAGTTTATGGGTAAGGCACATTCCTTTGCATATAAGAATGCAAATCTTTTTTTTAATCTGCCGGTAAATATTGTTATGAAAACATTATGCGGCAGACATGAGAAGCCTTTAAAAATTGCCTGTGAACAATTTGGCTGGGAGAGTATTGAAACTGATTGGAAAAAGGTTGTCAGAAGACAGGATATAGACCTTATAGATATTGTTACGCCACCCAATTTTCATAAGGATATCATGATAGAATCTGCAAAGGAAGGGAAAATTGTTTTTTGTGAAAAACCGCTTTCAACAAGTTTAAGCGATTCTTATAATATGCTTGAAATAGTGGAAAAGTATAAAGTAAAACATGCGGTTAGCTTTAATTATAGAAAATTGCCTGCAGTTGCGCTTGCCAAAAAACTTATTGCTGAAGGCAAAATAGGTAAAATATATCATATGAGGGCTGTTTACCTTCAGGATTGGATTCTTAATCCTGATTTTCCGCTTGTATGGCGTCTTCAAAAAAATGTAGCAGGGTCAGGTTCACACGGTGATTTGAATGCCCATTTGATAGACCTGGCGCATTTTCTTGTTGGTGAGTTTGACAGGGTCATGGGTGTAAGTAAAACATTTATCAAGGAACGGCCTCTTTTGGAAGAAAATGATGACCTTGCAATAGGACTTTCTGCCAGCACAGTATCTTCAACAAAAAAGGGATTTGTGGATGTGGATGATACAACTGCTTTTTTATGTGAATTTAAAAATGGCGCAGTAGGTACTTTTGAAGCAACAAGATTTGCCGCGGGCAGAAAAAACTATGAAAGATTTGAAATAAATGGCAGTAAGGGGTCTGTTATATTTAATCTTGAAAGACTTAATGAATTGGAATATTATTCAACAGAAGATGAAACCTCAGTACATGGATTTAGAAACATAAATGTTACAAATGCAGTTCATCCTTATGCTGGTAATTTTTGGCCTGATGGGCATATTATAGGATATGGAGAATCCTTTATAAATGAAGTTGCTGATTTGATTATTGCAGTTAATAAAGGAGATAATCCGTCACCTGATTTTTATGATGGTGTAAAATCACAGGAAGTTCTTGATTCGGTTGCAGAATCAGTCAGGATTGAAAAATGGACAAAAGTAAATTATCGCGGCTGAATTTCTGAATAATAAAAATATATAAAGGGGGAAAGTAAAAATGAGAAAAGCAAAAAAAGTTTTAGCTATCAGCATTTTAACAGTGTTAATTGTAGCAGGTTTGATTGTATGGTTTATTCATACAAGAGTTTTTAACGAAAACAATAATGGTGGAATATCCTTATCTCAGACAATGCCCGTGGTTATTAATCCTAGTGCGCTTAGTCTGCAAAATGATGTTGTTCAGGTTGTAAAGAAATTAAAGCCGGCAGTTGTTGAAATAACCACAGAAAAAACAGTTACCTATAGGTATTGGAACCCATTTGGAAATCTTGGCAATCAGGGTTTAAATGGTTTTTTTGGTAACTTTTTTGGTCAATCAGCTCCTAATCAGCAACAGCAGCAGCAGCCAAAAACTTTAACAAGAAAAGAGGAATATCTTGGCTCTGGTTTTATAGTGGAAAAAGATGGATATATACTAACAAATAATCATGTGGTGGCGGGAATGGATAAGATTTTTGTGAGACTTTTTGGAAATGATACAAAATATCCCGCAAAAGTCATTGGAACTGATCCGCAAACAGACCTTGCGCTAATAAAGATTAATGCAGGTGATAACCTGCCTACTGTTTCTCTTGGTAATTCTGATAGTCTTAACGTTGGTGATTTTGTAATTGCCATTGGAAACCCTATGGGTCTTTCTGAATCCGTAACATTTGGAATTGTTAGTGCAAAAGGAAGATACGTTTCAGGTATGCCGCTGCAGGAAAGTTTTATACAGACAGATGCTGCAATTAATCCCGGTAATTCAGGAGGACCGCTTGTCAATTTGGAGGGACAGGTTATAGGAATAAATACGTTTATTATTTCTCCTGATATAGCAACCAATCTTGGTTTTGCCATACCTATTAATACAGCCAAAAGAATTTTTATTCAGTTGAAAGAACATGGCAAGGTTATAAGAGGTTTCCTCGGGGTGTTTCTTCAATCTCTTACACATAAATTAGCAACTTCTTTTGGTTTATCATCAAAAAGAGGGGCTCTTGTTGCAAGTGTTATTCCCGGAACGCCTGCAGAAAAATCTGGGATTCAGTCAGGGGATATTATTCTTGATTTTAATGGAAAACCCATCAAAAATATAATGGAGTTGGAGAATGACGTTTCAAATGCAAAAGTTGGTGAAATAATCACCTTGACTATATGGAGAGATAAAAAGGAAATCTCAATTCCTATAAAAATTGAAGAAAGGCCATCTGAAAAGGAACTCTCTCTTGAATCTCAATATGCTTCCGGAGAAGCAACATGGAGAGGGATGACAGTGGAAAATTTAACAAAGGCTATGAAGCAGAATTATAATATACCGGATAATATCAATGGTGTTATTGTTTCAGCGGTTGAATCTAATTCTCCCGCAGATCAGGAGGGAATAACACCTGGGGCAGTTATTACAAAAATTGAAGGGAATCAAATTTCAAACATTAACAATTTTCAGGAGGTTATTTCAAAAATTGGTGAAAAACAGACAACAAATGTACTTATATATGTAAATGGACAAAGCCAATGGTTTGCTATAATCGGAAAGTAATATAAAAATGAAGAGTCATGAAATACGAAGAACATTTCTTCAATTTTTTGAAAGCAAGGGGCATAATATTATCCCATCCAGCAG
>JABEBX010012476.1_pt1 | contig 10033 bp, 8 predicted proteins | sample 7245971 | NCBI WGS metagenome assembly JABEBX01 (sample SAMN14506365, study PRJNA622280) | hot springs metagenome | biome: hot spring [ENVO:00000051]|acidic hot spring [ENVO:00002120]; feature: spring [ENVO:00000027]|sediment [ENVO:00002007]; material: sediment environment [ENVO:01001048]...
ACGTGGGACTGTCAGTATTAATGTCAGTGCTGTTCCTGTTGGGGATACGCTGTCCCATCTGGCGAGCGAGCATGGCTATTCCATTTCTTTTTATGGTTCAGCTTCGCCAAAAACAATAGTCAACACGAATATTATTAAATCTTCATTTTATGGGTCGGTCAGGCAGTTGGCGGAAGCGGCTGGCTACTGTGCTATTATTCATAAAAATGAAAAACGAATTATTATAGCAACGCACGGGACATACTTCTTTAAAATACCTACCTCTTTATTCCTTTCTGGAAGCACTCAATTTGAAGCTGGTGGAGACCCATCAGGGTCATCTTCATCTGGCGGATCTTCTGGTGGTTCATCCGGCGGCGGTGCTTTGGGTGGATATTCGGGCGGATCTTCTGGCGGTTCTTCTGGTAGTGGTAGTTCCATGACCGCGAGTTTTACCATTAATGGTAAGACAAAACAAGAAAAGGGGTCATCCTTAGAAAAAAACCTAAAGCAAATAGCTGGTGGCGGGGTTGTTTCTGTTAACCCTATTACGGGCATTGTATCGGTCACAGCGGATGCTGCTGGTCTCGCACGAGTTGACTCCTACATTAGGCAATACGTCAAGTCTGCTGACTCAAGTGTGTCTTTGCACGTTGCTGTTCTGCAAGTTTCTTTGGCAAACGGGCTACAGTATGGGATTAACTGGAGCAAAGTGGTACAGATTGCCGGTAATCAAACATTGAAGTTTGCTTTTCCTAATGCAGCCCCGGCAATTGCTGATGCGGAAAACTCTGCGTCTTCCGGAAGTTCTTCCACAACGACTGGATCTTCTTCGGTAACTTACACGGGTGAAAGTTTGAGCAGTGTTATTCAGGCATTAAACTCCATTACCAATACCAGGGTTATTTCCGAGCCTTATATTACCGCCGTCAATAATACACCTGCCACTTTATTCAGTGGAACGCAGTTGCCGTATATTGGCTCTGTAAGTAGCAATGTTGCTGGAATATCTGGTACGTCAAGTACAGGGGCCTCTTTTTCTTACGCTTTGAACGGGCTATCGCTGTCTTTTATTCCTGATATTTTGAGTAACAATTTGGTTTCCATGACGATTGAACCGGTATTATCTCAGGTAAATTCGTTTGTTGACGCGACCGTAGACGGCACTCAGTTACAGGGTCCAGAACAGGCGCTACGGCAGACTTTGCTGCATGTAAATATTCCTAACGGAAAAACGTTGATCATAGGTGGATCGAAGCAAGCATCTGCGGATGATACGGATTCAGAGACCCCCGGTCTAGGTAAGATTCCGGTGCTTGGTTATTTGTTCAAGGGAATTAATAATCAGGGAAAAACAACACAACTGGTAATCCTTGTGCATGCTGATATCCAGCATTCGCCAAACTATGATCCTTTGATTGGCGAGGCGTTGTGATACATGGAACTCTCGTCTCCACGTAATCATGTGACTAGGATAAGGTACATTTATGGACAAAGATAGCTTTTTGAAAAAAGGAGAGTCGGGTTTGGGATGTTGCCCATCACCGGCCTAACAGCCGATGGTTCCCGCGAAATATGATGAAAATCAGAAACTCTGAAAATAAACAGCAAAAGAAGGTAAACGCGCCTCTTTCAGAAAAGACGGTTCTTTTTGGGGTTACTTTATCCGCCAGTGAGACTTGGATTCGTGTCAGTCAAAATGGAAAGGTGGAAGAGGTACGTAGTAACAACTTAAAAGATAAGGAGATAAAACCCGATAGCAGGGATATTATCTACCGTGCATTCGAGTATGACAAAGGGCAGCGTTTTTCTGGAAAACTTCGCGGCAGAGCTTTGCGTGACGCCATGTTGCACAGCTTGGAGTTTATGCCAGTATACAAAAGAATAGACGGTATTTGTTGGTATACTGATAGCGAAAGATCCTCGTATAGTGATTATCCTGTGTACTCTTTGGGAGCTGCGCTGTGGTCGTATTCCAAAAAGAAAAAATTAAGACCAGCTGACGGTATTTTATATACTTTCTGCTTTCCGGTAGAAAATTCAGTTATTTGGGTTTTCTTCGGTATTGGCAGACAAGGTTCCGCAGCTGTCCAAGCAGCCAGAACTTCTTCATCCACGGACGAGCCTGTTTTTAATCATCAGGCGATGGTTGGAATTATTGGTGAAAATTATACGAAAGAAGTAATATCTATTCCTGATTTCGTCAGCTATCTTGTAAAAGATAAGCCAGGAAAATATCCTCAGAGAACAGAAATTGGTGGCATTTCAAAGACGAGATTGGGAAAAGCTGTTTTTTCCTTTGGGTCGGTGCTGGTTATGCTTGGGGCTACAACCTTTTTATGGACTGGGCATCAGTTATCAACAGTGAAAGAGAAAGGGGTTACTTTATCCGCCAGGTACGCCAGTTTGACGAGCAACCAGAAAGATTTCTATATTCACAACTTGTTAGGCGTTATCGGGAAAAACTCCATTCATCTTGGTAAAGATTTGCAAACTGCGGATCAGCTGTGGAAACCGGGAACAACTGTTTCTTTGTATGATGGTTTTCCCTATTCTACGGCAGCCAGTGGTCCGGCGCTATTAAGAAGACCGAATAGCGTTTCGCAGCATGGCAGTCAAGGTGTTTTATTTACCGTTTCCGTTCCTGAAACTCACTCTGCAGGTTTTGGGCAAACATATTGGGTTTCCCATGCAATTTTAAATAGCGTAATAAAACAGAGATTGCCAAAAGGTGTTTCTTTGCAATCTATCAATCCGGGCAGTGGGGGTGAGGACTATGTCGTCATATTTAGCAGATAATGCTGCTTTTTCAGCATTACTATTGAAAGCGTTTCCTTTTTTGCAGGCGAAAGGTGCTGAGGCGGTGTCTGTCGCCGGGTCGTTTATGGCAGCGGTAGGGTTAATTTTGGGGTTTCATGCCGTCAATAACTGGCATGAAACTCAAAAGGTAATGAGTGCTAATCGTCAAGAAGTTAGAATGATTGCTGAAAAGCAATTACGTATAAAGATGGAAGATGTGGCATTGGTGCAAGCGGAAAAGGAGTATGAAAAAAGGCGTGGGATCAACAGTGGTTCTATTAGTTCGGAAAAATATAATTCTGCTGTTGTCAATGCAAGGTCTTTTCTGATTGACGAGCCACATTGGGCTTCAAAATATGGAGTTCAGACCAATCTGACTTGGTCCCACAATGCTGCAAAATCTTTCTCGGTCATGCCGGTACCTGTATATTCTGGTGTTCAAAAGGTTGTTTTTAACGTTCAGGGAACTTATACAAGAATTAAAAATCTGTATACTTTTTTCCATAGCATGCCCTATTTTTCAGGGGTAAGCGCTATTCGAATTGTTGGTAATAAGTTTTTTGCAAAGGTGGCTGTATATGGCGTCGTCGATTCTTGATAATTTTACTCCATGGAGTAAAGAATCTCATATTCCTGGGGTAGCTGGGTTAATGATCCCATCTACTTTTGGTAAAGGTCTGCAAAATATCCATGAAGGCATGGTTATGTCAGGGTATAAAAGCCATGAAATAAAGTATATTAGAGACTATGCACAAATTCGCGGCATTGCAGAGCAGGAAGCTGTTGTTAATCTGGGAATCGGAACTCAAGATAGAATGGCTGCGGCTATTGCCTTATGGAAAGGAGTTCCGTGGTTGCCCATGAAAGAAGCTGGTGGTTTAAATATTAAACCGTTGAAAAGCTATGGTTTACCGCTACAGAATGGTGAAAAATCCCCAAGAGCTGTCCCTTTGGCTGAGAATAAGGAAAGTATTCTTTATATAACGCACATTCATGATGATTACAGCATTCAGTCTATCAGTTCTTCTTTGTTAACCACTCAAATAGCATTAAAAAGTAGTGCTGGGGATAAATACGCGACTTTATTGCAAAAACTCTTAGTGCATGCTTCCTACCATGGTTATTCTGATATCCATTTCTCGCCGTTACCTGGAGCAGGTATGGTAGAGGGTCGGTTGGATGGTATTAAAGACTTGTTTTTAATGATGGACAGGCATGAGTATTCCATGTTAATCGGGGTTATTGTAAACAGCTTGGGTGGTAACATGGACCCTCGTTTGCAAGGTGAAGGTAGAATTCCTGTGTCTATTTTGCCGCCAGAGCTAAACGGAAGATTTGAGTTTCGTTTACAGTACATGAGTACCGTGCAAGGAATTAGCCAGGGCAATGTTGAGACTGGTTCGGTTACTTTGCGTATTTTGAACCTTATGAGCGAAACTGGTGACTTGGATACTTTAGGGTTTGCTCCTGAAGATTTATCATATCTGAAGCGTATAACGAAGGCTGGAAAAGGGTTGATTATTTCTACGGGGCCAACTGGTTCAGGAAAAACCACCACACAGTATGCATTAATGCGTGATGTGGATGCTATTCATCATTCGGTACAAACCGTAGAGAACCCTGTAGAAATCAAAGTGGGTATTTGGAGACAACATCAGTTAATCCGTGAGGGTGCCGAACACAAGGAATGGTTAAACTGGAATAAAGGTTTATTGAGAAACGATCCGGACGTGGTGCTTCAGGGTGAAGTGAGAACTGCCGATCTTTTTCTACAGGTGGCGGATATGGCAAACACGGGACACTTGGTTTTTACCACGTTTCACGCATCCAGTGCCGCGCTGGCGATTGGGCGTATTAGACAAATGAGAACAGAGGCAGGAGACCCCATTGACATTGATATGGTATCCAGTTTGCTCCATTGTATTATCGCGCAGGGGTTGGCAAGAAAACTATGCCCACACTGTTCTATAAGTGACGACAGTGAAGAAGTCCAGCGTATCATTGAGCCAATTCGGTCCAAGGTTTCGCATGTTCATCCCAAAAAGGCTTCTGAAACAGGGTGTTCTTATTGTCTTGGTTCGGGGTATAGAGGACGCTTTTTAGTGTATGAGATATTGAGGTTTAACAGAAAGGTTCGTGATAAGATTGTAGATGGAGCTGGTTTGGCGGAACTGGAAAAAGAGATTCCTGAAGAAAAAAGAATGAATGGATATCTTCGTTATTTAGTGGCAGAAGGCAAAACCAGCTTGGAAGAAGCTTACCGGTTATCAGAGGAGCTTGCATGAAAAAAGTGTTCAGATATGTTGCGAAGGGCGGTGGAACTGCTGTTGATGCTGGTTTTGTGGTAGCGGAAGATAAGTTTTCTGCTGTACAGAACTTGAGATCGAGAGGCTTGCGTACGTTATCGCTTGACTTTTCCGCGCAGGATACACTGAACTATTACGGTTCCAGAAGCTTTACTGCGGATAGTTTGGCTACTTATTATATGGGCTTGGGGTTGCGTATTGAGAATGGAATGGACGCTGAACGTTCGGTGTATGATATGAGGAACCAGCCTAGAAATTTCAAATTAAAATTAGCTGCTCAAGATTTGAGCAATTTGATGAAGACTGGTATGAAACTTGGGGCGGCTATGGCTGCTGCTGGTTTTCCGGCTAGAGATTGTGCCATTATTTCAGCTTTGGAGCAGGGTGCCAAAACTGCTGACGGCTTTAGAAACATGAGTAAAGATTATCAAAGAAACTCCGAAATCGCCAGAAAAATCAAAGGAATGTTGATCGAACCTACGTTTATTGCAATAGCTGGTATTATTGGAATATGGTTTACTATTGTCTACGGAGTTCCAATCTATCAGCACGCATTCTCTCAGCTAATGAACAGTAGTTCATCTTCAAAAATCCCTGCGTATGCTAGGGACTTCTATAGTTTTGCGGATATTTTTAATAAAGATGTTCCAGTAAATTCGGTTTTATACTTTGGTTTTTTTGTGGTGTTATACTTTTTCCTTCGATCAAAATATTTTAAAAAGTTGCTCGATTATATAAAAACACTGAAAACATTCTCTGAGATGGTAGATAACACTCTATTGTGGGGTGGCTTTCGGTTATTAATAGAGACCAACATAGACCAAGACAGAATCCCTTTTATGTTAGCAGAAAGTGCTGGTAGGGCAGACACCAGAAAAGCTTTTACCGAGCTTGGGAACAGGGTCAGGCAGGGTACCAGATATCCGGTAGCCATCAGAGAAAGTGGTTTTCCTGATTATATTGCGGGGGATGCTTCTTCTGCCATGTCAGCCCCTGGAATTAATGCACAGATACAGGCGTTAGACATGATGAGAAATATTTTATCAAAAAGGTATTAGTATATTAACTCTTTCAGTTATTGCTGCTATGGGTGGCTTTGTCTTTTCGCCTGTTGCCCAAGCTGCACTGATCACTCAGAATAGTGATCAGGCACTGATGGTAACGGAAACTGACACTCAGGGCAACGTACAAACAACCGCCAGTATTGGTCCACTCACTAACAACGGTGGGGCACAGGAGTTGGCGCTTAGTGGTGCCGCAGGATCAGCTTCGCTAACAAATAGTTTGACGGTTGTTCCATATAATGGTGGTCTATCTAATACTGTATTTGCAAATAATACTGCAGCGTTGAATGCTGTTAATTCTTACCTTAGTGGTTATACGAGTGAGATTGTTAATGCTGTTGTTGCCGCCCTGAATAGTAAAAGCGGTAGTAACAACGGTTCTCAGGTTGGATTTTTTACTTTTGTACAGGATGTGCAAATAGGCAATCCTTCTGGAAACATTACGACAGATCAGGTGTATGGTACATACGTTGTTCATAAAAATGGAGACTATCAATATTTAGGAACAAGCCTGAATAGCTCTACTGTTTATATGATATACGGCATTTACCAGCAGAGTCATATTGCTTCTTATTTGCCTGCGGGTTGGACTGTTCCAGGAGCTGGAGAGTTCCAGTGGGAGCTGTATACCATTACATTTGAAGGTGGAGCGGAAGAGGATAGCGTTGTAGCTGTAAACGGTCAAGATTGGCACACCATTAATGATAATGGTGCGTATGATGCACAGACATCGACAAATCCAACTACGGGCAAAACAGTAACAAACTATGGCCCTGCTGTGCAACGTTTAATAACGAATCAATTATACCCGCTGATGCAACAATACAGCGCTAATTACGGTATTTTAGAGTATGGCGAGACAGTTCAAGCTGCAAGGACGCCCAGTGGGCAATTGGAAACCGCACTTAGTTTCACTAATAGGGTTTTTACTTCTACCTGTGGAACAGACACCACTCTTAGCAATAGTGGGCAATATGGGTATTTATTAAAAGAAACCAGTAATGAGTATTTAGTTCAAAGTCCTACAATGTACTCTTTGACTGGGCAGGTAACACAAAACACTATGTCTCCAACGAATAGTTTTAACGAGACAGCTGACCTTCCAAATAATGTACAGTATAGTTCATACGTGAATGATGTTGTTTTACCAACTCCAACACAATATGCAGGGCAGATAGTGAACTGGGAGTCTGGAGTTCCTTTCCCCATTTCAGATTATATTCAAATGGCACCGCTGACAAATAATTCTGATGCTGGCAGTGGTAACTCAAATATAAACACTGCGTTTGGAGATATTAACGTTTGTATTAGTCCAGACGACGACTATGTGTTGACATCTCCTGAATACACATCACTCGCGGAATTACCCAATTCGTATAATAAATTTGTTACTACTACCTATGATTACGGAGAAATATCTCCACTGTATATAAATGGGTCTTTGGATAGCCCATACCTTTCTTACCCATATAGTTATGTGGGGGATTATTCTGACTACTCTGCTGGAGTGAACTGGAATCCAGGTAATGATATTAGTGTTTCATCTTTTGGAGACTATGTAATATATCCGAGTATTAATGCTTGGGCAACTGACTACAATGATTATTATTACCCGTGGTTAATTTATTACAATCCTGCAACTTATGGTAGTCCGCCAGCAAATACACCAACCACTTATACGTTTGCGGGTGCAGGTGGCGGGTCATACGCTTGTTCCCCATCGGGGTGTTCATATACTCCACCATACAGCGGCGGTGGGGGTAAATAATCACGGCTACCGTTAATGCAATCAAAATAACTTCAGTCTATGGTATAATTTGGTTGGATTGGTTTATTACACAGAATGTCAGACCATGTGAGTGCCACTCATATGGTTTGTAATACTTTTTGGATCGATAGCATTGATAACAGGAAAATATGAAAAAGTGTAGAAGATATACGAATGATGATAAAGATGCTGTATCAGAGATACACCAGCTTTTTTTTCCCGAGTTTGAGCTACATAAGAACTCATTTTTTGTTTATGAAAAGACCGGGTATGTATTCGAGGACAATCAGGGAATCAGTGGGTTTTTTATATTGATGCCGTACTCTCCTGTTGCGTTTCCTAGGCCGGTCTTGCCTGTTCATTGGAGACCATACTCAAATCTGGCTCAAGTTATAGCAATTGCTGATAAACGTCCTGGATTGATGACAAACATGATTAAACTTATAGTTGACAATGTTGAAATCGATCATTTTGTTTTTCCGTTAGTTCTTACTGCTTATGCTCATACCAATGATGGAAAAAGATTACTCCGTCTTTTAGGGTTTGATATGGTTGAGGATACGCATTACGCATTAAAAATAAACTCTAGCATGGATGTTTATGACAATTTAAAAAGAAACATTAAGTTGAGGGTCAATTCAGTTGATAGTTAATATGGGGGAGATAAAAATATTATACAAAAGGATAAGAAGTAGTACTGTGACTTCTACTGCAAGTTATAAAAGTATATCCTCTTACCTGCTTAATCTAAACTCGAAACACTCTGTGGATGTTGCCCCATTAGATAATGAAGGTCTTTTGTATTTTCTATCTTTAAAAACAGAGGCTAGTATAAGCTATGCAGAAAAAGTCTTTTGTACTCTGGAAACCGTTTCTGAAATGAGGGTTTTATTTCCTGAATCGTTAGTAAAAAATGTAACAAACATTGATAATTTTTTATTGATCAAGGGACCATCTATATTGTTTCCTGATAATAGAAAAGATATTTTTGATAATATGGTAAAAATAGGGTATCGCGGTGGTTTAATTCCAGATATTGATTTTAGCAAGGATTATAATCTTAACGTACAGAGAGTAATAAACTTTAGGGAAGATAAAAAAGATCGTAATTCGTGTAATTAATCTATGTTACATTATATCTGTTTATGGTTTATAGTCTAATTTTTTGAGGGATAAACAATGGAAAAAGGTAAAAAGTTAATTAAGGCAATTATTACGCCTGTTGTTTCTGCTTTATTATTGGTGTCTTTTTCACAAATGGCACTCGCAGATAAGACGCTTCACCTGCAGAAAGTAGGCAAAGATCTTATCAATGTGCGTAAGGGTGAGTGGACTGGTTTTGCTACAATTACAAAGAATGGCGAAAAGCCTTTTCAACACAAACTCAGTATATGCATTGATCACCCCAAAAAATTCATGGAAATGTATACTGGGGCGTTACATTTGGGTGGGTACACACCACCAAATTGCAAGTTATTCCTTGGTGCAAATACTCCAGAAAACCTTAATTTTACTTTTGCATGTGTTCCAGGATTTGAATTGCCGTTGGTTGCGAAAAAAAGTATAAGAGATCTTCTTGATGATCCAAATTTTGTCTACTCTGAGACAAAATATAACGTATATACTGGTGGGAATAGTTCCAGTATACAATTTAATTATCTTAAAAAAGTAAGAGTTCCTGCTGCAGAGACAAAAAAAGAGCAAGGAAAAAAGAACTTCAAACCTGTCATCGATACAAAGTCAATTTCCATGTCTGGATTACTCCAGTGGTCGTCTCCTGTGTGTATTAAACCAGAGAAAGTGCCAACAAACAAGGAATTGCGAAAAGAAGGGGAGAGTGTTCCTTCTTCTGCAAGTTTAAATAAGAAATTGGCAGAGACACTGAAGTAATTTTATCGAATTTCACTATTAATTCGGTAAACAAGCAGTGTTCATTCGCAATTTTTTTGAATAGCGTAGCAAGCTGATAAAAATGTGCTTGTTCACCGGTTTTTTTAGTGTATAATGTAAATTGTTTGTTTAATTTTCCGTTGGTGGGGGTATTATAAATGAGTATATTGTCGATGCGTGATCGGTATCTATCAAAATTGAGATCGATTCGTTCTATTCGTAGTATG
>JABEBX010001857.1_pt1 | contig 10024 bp, 12 predicted proteins | sample 7245971 | NCBI WGS metagenome assembly JABEBX01 (sample SAMN14506365, study PRJNA622280) | hot springs metagenome | biome: hot spring [ENVO:00000051]|acidic hot spring [ENVO:00002120]; feature: spring [ENVO:00000027]|sediment [ENVO:00002007]; material: sediment environment [ENVO:01001048]...
TCTTTCTTCTCGAAACGCAGAGTGATGCCCGATGAATCTTTCGCTAAAACTTCCATGGCGTCTCCTCTTGCTAGGAAAACAAATAATACAATAAATTTAATATTTAATGGACCAACCAAACCTGATGGCAATACCAAAGATATAGCCATATACATAATATATAAAGCGCCAACAGTACCAATTTTTTTGGTGGAAGAGCCCCCTAATTTGCAATTCACATGACTTTTTAAACCAATCAATTCTAGATCAATATTTTTAGAACTATACAAATCAGTGTATGATTTTTCTTTCATAATGGATACTTATAATCTATTTCTAGTCGACTAGAAAAGCTATCTTTAATGCCGCTAAAGCATGCATTAAATATTTCACGCTTTCTTGAAAATATGGAATTAACTTTATATTGAATATCAAGCATATTAAACCTTCTAAAACTGTTCATCTTCAAATTGATACGTTGCAGAGCAACACCTCTCGCAAAGTCCGCCTGCTGTTCAGGGCATCGGCTCGCTGAATGCCAGTCGCACAATCTTTAGCGGGCCAGCGTTGGCGATCCATCTCTCCGCTACAACCCTAAGCTATCGTAATCCCGGATCGCACAAGCCACTGTACGCCACAGTATGTCATTTCCCACCACTACGACTTCATGCCGCGCACGCTATCGAGCACTTGGCTCAACAGATGTTCCCGCTGACCATAAGTGACGGTGACGACGACTAGCTTATCCATTGATCAACTCTCTATTCGGTTAATATTTATTGGTTTTTGGTTAACAAAACGGCCGAACAAACCAGAAACCTTGCTGTACCTCTTTAAAATCCGTGAAAATCTTAAAATTATCACCTCAGCTATGTTCTGAGTTAAAATTACAGGATTATTCATAACAGCTATAATCAGGTTAAATGGATTATCTAAGATAATATATCTTTGGTTATACATAGTTATTCTTCTTGATATTTTACCAATTAAAACTTCTGCATTTGGCTTTTTCTTTATTAAGTCGTAGCGCCGCTGATTCAACACATCAATATGTATTTTAAGACGTCTCTTTCGAAGATTTGATTTCTCTTTTATGCTGCTACTGTTATTTTTTTTGGTAGTAATACCAGAACCAATTCTGTATTGGACTAGCGCCTCATCAACATACTCAACGCTATCTTCAATCATAGCCCTAAATCCCAAAACAAGATCTTCATATGCGTCTTTATAACGCAATGCACCGTACTCTGATATAAGACGTTTATTCCATGCGCCAGTCGCTCCTATATATAGGCTTTCACTAAGTGCTGCTGTTTCTAGATTTGCTGTAATATCTAAAGGTACATGCGGCAATATTCGTCCAGTCAAAGCTCCATTTTTGTCCATTTCAAAAGCTTTTGAATAAATTAGTAGAGGCTTCTTTTCCTTGTAAGCCTCATAAATCATTTCTACCCTACTTTCCAAAGAAATATCATCTCCAGCTCCTGGTATAATTAGCTCCCCACTTGCTAGCTCAAATATTTTATTGACATGAAACGCTAAACCTAGATTACATTTGTTTCTATTGACCAAAATTTTATGCGGGCCATTATAATTGGTCGTCATTTCTAAAATAATTTCATAAGTACGATCACTGGAGCAGTCATCAGAAATTAAAATTTCTAAAGGATAGTATGTTTGCGATAGAGCAGCTTCTATTGCATCAGAAATGTAATCTTCTTGATTGTAAGCCATGACCGCAAAAGTTATCAGGGGACGGTCAAATGGCTTGTAGTCCTGCGTGGAATTACTAATTCCGTTATCAGATAGATTTTTATTATCCATTACGCAGTTCCTTCTGTAGTGTAATTTTCCGCGCAATCACGCCCATTCGCCAAAGCCAACCACTCATTTCTATTTTTTGTGAAATTCTGCCAAAACTGAATACAAGCACAACTGAGCTTATAATAATGGAAATATACTTTGACCATGCAGTAAAATCTGGAAGTATGGCCATCAAAACGGTAAGTATAAAAGTAATTATCAACAATAAAATCACACTACGCGACCAAATAAACCGAATTCTTTTCCAAGCCAAAAAATAAACCAACGGCAGATATAATACATAAGAAACCAGAAATGCAATACCCGTGATTTTTAATCCTATAGATGTGACAAATACTGCCACCACAGAACCCATCAGTACAAAGCTTAGCGTGTCGGTCCAAAAGAATGTTTTTCCCGCGCCTGCTGCAAGAATAATAAAACCTAGCGGCCAACTCGCTACTTTTAAGACATCTCCTAAAATTTGCCAGCGTAACACTTCTACTGCCGGAATAAACGCTGTACTATAAAGAGCCTCAATAACCCAAGGTGCTAGACCCATCATCGCTATAAATATAGGCGCACCGAGCAGTAAAGCTATTTCTGTTTGTTCATTAACCACTCGATTCGCTTCTTCGTGATTATTGATGATTCCAGCAAGGCGGGGATAATAATCTGCTCCCATAGCTGCAAGTACAAAGCCAATATATTGCATGGAAATAGCCCATGCAGCCTGAAAGTGACCGACTGCGCTTACTCCCAATGTATCGTTAACCGTCATGCGGATCCAGAGAGCAACCAGTGTTTGCGCCAGACCTGCGCCGACAAAGGGCAGACCTAATCGAATCATCTGCTTCCATTGTTCCGCAATCTCTTGATGAGCAATGGAATGCGGTTCAATTTTTGGCAATCGGGATACGTAAATATAGCCAAAAAACATACTGGACAGTGGACCGATGAGCACATAAGCCCAAAGCCCAGATATACCCCATTGCCACAAGAGAAGAACACCTATTACGGTATTGATTACTGAACTAAAAATACTGATGCGTGCCAAGTCACCGATTTTGCGCATCCCCTGAATTACAGCACTTTGAGATGCCGCAGCAACGGAAAAGGATACACCCAAGGCTAACCAGCCAACGACTTCGGTGTATCTTTTATTATCTAGAACCTGCTCAGCAAGGACACCACGTAGCGCCCATACCATAGCTCCCCCGACAATCGCGAGAACGATACTGGCCAAAAACATAGCACGTCGTGTCGTACCGAGGGCTTGGCTGTCCTCCAGTGCATTTGCTTCGGCAACTTGTCGGGCCCCTACTGTACCTATCCCCATAGAGGCAATAACTGTCGCAGTGTTCATGAGGCTCATATACAAGCTCACCAAGCCCAAACCTGCTGAACCAACCAGAACGGCTAAAACTTTGGTGCGCAAGATTCCAAAAAATATATTGATCGTTGACGCTCCACCTATTATGGAGGAGGTCTTGAGTATCCGCCGATATGAGGCAACTCGCTCACTCATACTACTGTTGTATCTCCAACAATATTGATCTTAATGTTTGCACCACGTCTGACGCGCTTTTTCCCAAATGGGGACCCATGGGCAAACTGAGCACCTGTCGCGCCATTTTTTCAGCAACTGGATACCGTCCTTCCACATACCCATCTTCAGCGTACGCGCGCTGAAGATGAGGAGGAATAGGATAATGAATCAAACTGGCAATACCGAGATCATTCAAACGCTGTTGCAGGATGTCGCGCACGGGGTGTTGCACTACGTAAAGATGCCATACGGGTTCGGCCCAGGCAGGCACACTGGGTATAATCAGACCAATGTCTCTTAATGCAACAGTGTATTCTGAGGCGACGGCAGCCCTCCGTGCATTCCATTGGTCCAGCACCTTGAGCTTAACCGAAAGTATGGCCGCCTGGATGGGGTCAAGGCGACTATTATATCCTTTCAACTCATTGATATATTTAATAGATGATCCATAATTGCGAAGAATACGAATACGATCAGCGAGATCGGAATCATTGGTTGTCACCGCGCCACCATCACCTAGCGCACCAAGATTTTTGCCTGGATAAAAACTCCAAGCCACTGCATCTCCATGCCCGCCAACACGTTTGCCCTTATATCGGGCACCATGGGCTTGTGCGCCGTCCTCCACCACCTTGAGGCCGTATCTACGAGCAATCTCCAAAATAGGATCAAGATCAGCCGGCTGCCCATATAGGTGAACCGGCAGAATCACCTTGGTGCGCGGGGTGATAGCGGCTTCAATGCGGCTAGGATCGATGTTGTAAGTAGATTCGTCTGGCTCAACAGGTACTGGTGTGGCACCACAGTGACTCACGGCGAGCCAAGTAGCGATGTAAGTGTTGGAAGGTACAATGACTTCATCACCTGGTCCTATACCTACGGCCAGCAATGCAAGGTGGAGTGCATCCAGACCGTTGGCTACGCCTATGGCATGATCGGTCTCGCAATAGCAAGCAAACTCGCGTTCAAAGGCTTCAACCTCGGGGCCAAGAATGTAGTGGCCGCTGTCCATCACCCGCACAATAGCGGTATCTATATCCTCTTTGAGTTCAAGGTAAGCTGCGCGAAGATCCAAGAAGGGGATGGTCATTATTTCACTCCCTGCGCAGCCAGATATTCTGAATAATCGCGATAATAATCCGATTCATCATACCGAATAGAGGCCAATACCATGCATACCGCGCCAGAGGAAAAATTATCCAACTCACGCCAAATCATGGGACAAATATAGAGTCCGTAATAGGAACGATTTAGGTGTATCCGCTTTTTCTGTTTTCCGTCGTCCAGAACAATATCAAAACTACCTGACATGGCGATAATGAGTTGGTGAAGATCTTTGTGGGCATGGCCTCCACGTTCTGCACCACCGGGTACGTCATAGAGGTAATAGACTCGCTGGATATCAAAGGGGACATGATGACCACCCTCAACGAAGGTCAAATTGCCCCGAGGATCACTGATTTTTGGGAGTTCCAAAATTTTGCAGAGATCTATCGACATGTCATACCTCAATAATAAGTTGATGGGGTAAGTATTTTTTATAGCGCATGCTAGACATTGTTAAAGCTGCGGTATCGATTTGGTAAAAGTAATCCTCGACAGTAGCGTCACGGAACACGAGCGTCCTTCCTGTTATTCGCTTCGCCTTGTAGACCAATGGCAACAGCGTTGCGCTCATCCCACTGATCCACAAGGCCAACCATACGTGCAGGATTCCCGACGACAATAGTACCTGACTGAACCGAGCGTGTGACGACAGCCCCCGCGCCCACCATGGCTTTTTCCCCAATGGTGACACCGGGCAAAATCACCGCCCCCCCCCCAATGGAGGCACCTTTCTCGACGGTCGTTTGAGGAAAGCTTGTGGGCCAGGACTTAGAACGCGGGAACCTATCATTGGTAAAAGTAACATTCGGACCGATGAAAACGTCGTCTTCAATCCGTAAGCCATCCCACAGTTGGACTCCATTCTTAATGGTGACGCGGTCACCAACAACCACATCATTTTCTATAAAAACTTGTGAACATATGTTGCAGTCGCGGCCTATACGGGCTTTTGGCAGGACTACCACGAATTGCCAAATGGTTGTGCCCTCACCAATAAAGGGACTTTGAACATCTGCCAAAGCGTTGAACCTGCCAGTCGGAGAATCTGATTGTGTCATTAACTGAGTCCTTAGAGGCCTAAATATTGCTTAAGGCATATCGAAAAGGCGTGGGCCAGGGCGAGTTGTTCTGGCGCCTGTTTCATAGGGCAACCCCGGTTTCGCGGGCGACGCGCACAATCGTGCGAGCATCGCCAGGCTGTTCGATGACAAGGTCGATCTTCCGCTCGCCAAGGCAGGATTCGAGCAGACCAAGCATGCGTATTTTGCGCCGCAATGCAACGTCGGCCGACAGCGCGCGCGTCTGAACGAGCAGATCGATGTCGCCGCCCCGCTTACTGTCATCCACCCGCGAACCGAAGAGCCAGACGCAGGCTTCTGGGCCGAAGCTTTCTGCCGCGCTCTGGCGGATCTGGTCAATTTGCTCAGAACTGAGGCGCATGAGGTTCAATCCACCCACAGCCCGGAGAGATCCAGGGTGATGGCGGCGAAGGGATCGATGGCGGCCTGGTCCGTGCCGCCCCAGGTACCCAACAGCAGCCAACGACCATCCTGGTTGGCATAGGCTTCCAGGGTGCGGGCGTCGGGGTCGATGAGCCAGCAGTGGGCGACACCGGCGGCGGCATAGCGGGGCAGTTTGAGGACACGGTCGGTACGCGCAGTGGCCGGGGAGAGCACTTCGCAGGCCCAGTCGGGGGCCATCTCGAACCACGCGGTTTTGGGCAGTGCGGGCATCCGCTCGCGACGCCAGCCAGCGAGGTCCGGGACGAGGATGTCTTCGTTCAGGTGCAGTTCGGGTTCGTCGAGTATCCACCAACCGCCGGGGCCATCGCCCCCTCCCTGGTCGAAAGGACTGCCGACCTTGATGCCCAAGACCGACGAGGCACGGGCATGGGCCGGTGCAGGCCGGGGATGGGTGTGGAGTTGACCGGCGATGATCTCGCCCACGACGTTGTCGGGCAGACCGAAGAGGTCTTCGTAGCGCGCGAAGCGCTCTGCGGCGGTCATGCCGCCCCCTTCCCGGCATCGAGGCCGGATGCGCTGAGGCCGTCCACTTCCCGGCGCAGGGCGGCGATCTCCGTCTGGAGGGCGTCGTATTCGGCCATTTTCCGGTGCAGGAAGCGGACGGTGACCCGGGCTTTTTCCTGAACTCCTTCCGGTGTCAGCAGGTAGGCGTAGACGCCCTTGTCCGGGTTGTTACGAAAATTTCCCATCTTGACCAGGCCCTTTTCTACGAGGGCCTTGAGACAATAATTGGTCTTGCCCAGACTGATACCCATGGTCGCAGCCAGCTCGCGCTGGGTCATTTCGGGGTGCTCAGTGAGCAGTTTAAGCAATTGATAGCGGGTGGCGTCGTCGAGCATTTTCTTTGTTCAGGCGATGAACGATAAGCGATACTATGGAAGACCACCCGATACTGTCAAGAATTTTTGCGCAGCGCATTTTGCAGCAGCGCCAAAAAACCACCCAAAATCAGCCCGCCCAGAATCGCCAATACCAGTATCAGCGCCTTTTTCGGGGCTACCGGATTGGGATCATAGCGTGGAGGCAAGGTTTGTATACTCGGACGAGTGTTGTTGGCCTCTAAAGCATTTTCAGCAGTGGCCATGGCCGACTGCAACTGGATCAGCGCGTCATAATGCTTGGCTTGTTCCATATAAAGCACTACTGGATTGGAATGCGCTGCATGTACATTTGGGGTGCTACTCAAAGTTTTGTGTATACCCTGATACTGCGCCTGCAACTGTTTTAATTGGGCCTGGCGGGTAGCCACAATCTGCTGGTAGCGTTGCTGATTGTGCTTCAAAAATTTCTGGATAATTTGCGTCAGATATTGCTGGGCATCCTGTGGCGACTTTCCATAGGCTTCCAGTATCAGGATAGAAGCTTCTGCCTTGTCCGGCATGACGCTGTGCAGTCTGGGTAATTGTTTTTTGGCCTGCACAGTATTCACGGGGGTATATTGATTCATCAAACGACTGGCTAATTGAGTGCCACTATCCAATGGCTGCCCGGCCACCTGCCCAATCTGAATCATGGCTTTGCTTTCGTATACCGTCGGCGTCAGCAACAAGTAAACAACGGCAAGCCCCAGACAGACCACGGTGCTGGCAAAAACCACCCACTTGCGTTTGACGATAATTTCCCAAAGCTCACGTAAACTGATCTCGTCATCCGGAACACTGTGATAGGCATGGGCTGGATTGGTTTTGTCTTCTTCAGACATGCTGTATCCTCCCTACAAAATAAAGAAGTCTGGCAGGGTATCAGGATCAGGGAGATGAGGGAATGTTCTTGCAACTTGTAATAGGGACAAGGCACCTGGTGAGCTGCCGCAGCAGATCGCGGCGCTTCATACCGCGATACTGAGTTCTTCATAGTTCTTGCCTGCCGCAAGCCGTGCATCACTCCGGTTCATTTCAATAGCCTCCAGGAGGGTAACGCGCAGAGACTGCAGGAGATCATCCCGGGTGCTCTCCTGGCCATTGACACCGGGAACCTCCTCAATCCATCCGATCCACCAAGGGCCGTCCTGCTTCACAATTGCCGTATATGTCTGCCTCATCAATCAACACCTCCCTCTGGCTTGTGTGAAATGTAAGCATACTCCCTCACTCTGCGAACTTCATTAGATGTACATGGGCTGGTTTGGTTTTGTCTTCTTCAGACATGCTGTATCCTCTTTACAGAATCACGAAGTCGGGCAGGGTATCAGGGAGATGAGGGAATGTTTTTACAACTTGTGGTGGTAATGGATTGAACCCGTTTTTACCTTCCAGACGCTGGTCCCTGAAACCTTCATATCTGCTTGTATTGTCCGATATTTTGGCGCTATTCACAGCTTTTTATTTGGGGAGAATTCCCCATGCGCTTTACTATCATCTAAACTCTGCAAAGGTGCTGCTGACCTGGTGGGGTAGTTACGCGCAGATCAATCTGCTGATTTTTTTATTATTGGCGTTTCTCGGCATCACCTTTTTTATGGTTCGTGGGCATTATGCCCGTCGTAAGGCTTTTTGGGATGAGCTGGGCGACATCCTCGCCATATTCACCCTGTTGCTGGCCCTGAATGCAGCCATTGTCTTTGCTGGAAAATGGCCGATTTCCCGCCTGTGGCTATTTTCGACCTGGTTTTTGGCCCTAGCACTACTGCCGCTAATGCGTACCATTTTGCGCGCGCTGTTAATGCGTCTTGGTGTTTGGAACATTCCGGTTGTGCTGATCGGTTGCGGGCGCAATGCATTAGAAACCATCATGGCGCTCAACAGTGAACCCATTCTGGGCTATGCGGTTGAGCGGATTTTGGTGCCCCAGGGAGAGACCGCGCAGGCTGAAAATTTTCCTGCAGACAAGCTCATTCAGCCGTTGGGTAACGACCCCTTGGTCACATTAGCCGCCCTGGGCAACCCTTCGGTGGTGTTGGCCATGGATATGGAACAATGGAATTCCCATGAAGGAATGATCCGCACTTTAACCATGCATTATCCGAAGCTGACCGTGGTGCCGCCCTTACGGGGTTTGCCCTTGTTTGGCATGGAGGTGATGCATTTTTTCAGCCACGACGTGTTGATGCTACGGGTCAGGGATAACCTGGCTCAGCCGTGGCCGCGTATCACCAAACGTCTTTTTGACCTGCTGGCGGCTTCGTTGCTGGTGGTGTTGCTATCCCCCTTTCTGCTTTACATTGCCTGGCGCATTCGCCGGGAAGATGGTGGACCAGCGCTGTATGCTCAGGAACGTATCGGGCACCAGGGTAAACCCTTTGGTTGCCTTAAGTTCAGATCCATGGTCATTGATGCCGATGCAAGGCTGGCTGAGTATTTCGCGGCGAACCCACAGTTAAAAGCGGAGTACGAGCAGACCTATAAGCTGAAAAATGATCCGCGCATTACTTCTATTGGAAAATTTCTGCGCAAAACCAGTCTGGATGAGCTGCCGCAGCTGTTTAATGTACTGCGTGGCGAAATGAGTCTGGTGGGACCAAGGCCAGTCACCGCCAAAGAAATTGAAACGCATTATGGAGAAATCGGCGCACTATACAAACTGGTTTACCCCGGAATCACGGGACTCTGGCAAGTCAGCGGTCGCTCCAACACCAGTTACTCAGAAAGAATTTATCTCGACAGCTGGTACGTCAAAAACTGGACACTCTGGTATGACATTGTGATTTTGCTCCGCACCGTCAAGGTAGTTTTGAAGCGCGACGGGGCTTATTGAACAGCCTTGGGCCAAACAATATCTGGCCACTCTGGATCATGGGGCAGTGGTACCCGTTCCAGGAGGTCACGCGCCTTTTCTTTGGCTGCGTTGCTTACAAAAGCGATGATCTACCACGACACCCACTCCACCACTTCCCGCAAAACCCTCAGCATCTGCTTCCCTGCCCGCTGCAAGTGATATGGCTCCTCAGACTTCAGGGGTAGCCATGGGTGATGTTGGGTTTCAGCTTGCATCCCCCGCGCGGCTCTTCTACAATAGTCTCATTCCATTAACGCAGTTTGCGTTATGCGAGTAAGAACGCTCCCTCCATCAGGAGGTTTGGGTACGACAGGTCTCCTGATCGTACCTTTTTTAATTTTAGGCTGGC
>JABEBX010022845.1_pt1 | contig 10016 bp, 11 predicted proteins | sample 7245971 | NCBI WGS metagenome assembly JABEBX01 (sample SAMN14506365, study PRJNA622280) | hot springs metagenome | biome: hot spring [ENVO:00000051]|acidic hot spring [ENVO:00002120]; feature: spring [ENVO:00000027]|sediment [ENVO:00002007]; material: sediment environment [ENVO:01001048]...
TTGTACCTATATCAACCCATGATGGATTAACAAAATGTGGATATACAATTGCGATAGCAAAAAAAACAACATACCATATAAAATTTTTTTTCATTAAACCTTCTCCGCTACCCTTTCGCCTAAAATACCCGTTGGCTTTACAATTAAAATAAGTATTAAAAGAACAAATGTTAAAGCTTCGGCCCATGTATTTGATACATATCCAGCAATAAGCACATTAAAAATCCCAAGCAACATACCACCAAGCATAGCACCAGGTATATTTCCAATTCCGCCAATTATTGCTGCAATAAAAGCATTTAAACCGTAAATCCACCCCATTTGAAAATAAAGCTCACGGTAATAAACGCCAATAAAAAGACCGCCAATAGAGCCCAAAAATGAGCCAAGTGCAAATATAGCTATTATTATTGAATTAACATCAATGCCCATTAGTTTTGCTGCATCCTGATCTATTGCACTTGCCCTTATTGCTGTGCCAATTTTTGTCTTATTTATAAATATATATAAAGCTAACATTAAAATGATTGAAAGCAATAGTATGGCTATTTGAGTTGAGTTAATAATAACGCCACTTATATGCCATCTAGCACTTGGAAACACATTGGATGGAAAAACTTTTATGTTAGGACCCCAAATAAGCATTATGCCGTTTTCTATCGCAAGCGAGGCGCCAAGCGCAGACACAACTGCACTAAGTCTTGGTGCTTTTCTAAGAGGCCTATAAGCTAATCTTTCCAAAAAAATACCAAACATAGAAATAAATAACGATGTAATAACAAACATTAGTATCACAGCCCACAATTTATCGACATGCATGCCAAATGCCTGCATAAGTACAGTCAAGCCAATATAGGCCGCAAGGGCCACGACGTCACCATGTGCAAAATTGATGAGCTTCATCACACCATACACCATAGTGTAGCCTATGGCCACAAGGGCATAAATACTTCCTATAGCTAAACCGTTAACAATTTGCTGTAGAAAAATTTCCATAGCCTTAATCTTCTTTATAAACTACTTTGTATTGATCGTTATTGTAAATTTCATAAGCCATAAACCTACTACCAGCACGCTCACCATCTTTCGTAAATGTTATTGGGCCTGTTATGCCTGGAAAATTCTTCAAGTTGTGTAAAAAGGCCGCTAATTTTTTTGTATCTGTTGTTTTTGTTTTTTCTATTGCATACATAATTGCCCTTAATCCATCAGCATTAAACAGTGTCCAAATGCTTGGTGGCATCATATGATATTTTGCCTGATAATCTTTTAAGAACTCTTTTGCTAAAGGATATGGTAGTATGTCTGGTCTTGGTACATTAATCATATAAACACCATTTGCAGCCTTGCCTGCAAGTTTAAAAAATTCTGGGTTATCATTTGAATCACCACCGACAAAAGCAGCTTTTATGCCCAAAGATACCTCTTGTGCTCTAATTAATCCACCATCTGTATAATATCCGCTAAAATAGATAACATCAGGGTTCATAGCCTTAATTTTTGTCAAAATTGGTGTAAAATTCTGTGAACCAGCTTGAATTTTTCCCCTGTAAATAATGTTGCCACCTAATTTCTTTATGGCTGATACTGTAGCATCGGCCAAATTAGAAGAATAAACAGAATAATCAGATAATACAACTATCCTTTTAAAATGTTTGTCTTTAACTAGAAAATCTGCCGTAAAGTGATGAATAAGTACCGATTACTGCTATAACGCCATCATTTACTAACTTTCGTGCGCAAATTGCACCACCTACGGCTGTGCCTTCATCATCACATGTTACAACTTCTATTTTCTTACCCAACAAACCACCCTTTGCATTCTGCTGCTCAACAATCATCTTAACCGCATTGTCAATGCCTTGGCCTTCATTTGCAAAAGAACCAGTAATGGGCGCTTGAACGCCAATCTTGATGACACCTGCTGCAAATGAACTTGTTGCTAAAAACAGCACTGAAACTACTACCCATAACAGGTTTTTAAGTTTCATAAAAAACCCCCTTAAAAAAATAAATTTTTCACATTTAATTACTTTACTAAACTTAGTTAATATCACAATTTAATTTAATAGTCAAGTGGTTTTAAATATTTTTTATAAGTCACTTGACTTAATAAAATAAAGTGTGTATTTTATATTAGTAAATTAAATTTTATGGAGGTTAAAATGAAAAATTGTAAAATTAAAGTACCTTTGGCAATTAATGAGCCAATTTATAATTATGAAGTTGGTTCTACTCACAGGCAAATGTTAAAGAATGCCATAGGAAAAATTAAATCAGACAAAATAGAAATACCGCTAATTATTGGTGGCAAAGAGCATAAAAGCAACAATAAGGTTGAAATTCGCTCACCGCACGATCATAGCCAGTTGCTTGGCTACTACTACAAAGCTTCAAAAGATGAAATAGCACTTGCAATAAATGAGAGTCTCAAGGCTGCAAAAATATGGAGTAAATTTGATTTTTCAGAGCGCGCCGCAATTTTTTTAAAGGCAGCAGAATTACTCAGCACAAAGTATAGGTACTTAATAAACGCCGCTGCAATGCTTTCAATTAGCAAAAATGCCTACCAGGCAGAAATTGACTCGGCTTGTGAACTAATAGATTTTTTGCGCTTTAACGTTTATTATATGCAACAAATCTATGAAGATCAGCCATATTCACCAAAAGGTATATGGAACATAATGCAGTATAGACCATTAGAAGGATTTATTTTTGCAGCTCCGCCATTTAATTTTGTATCTATATCTGGTAACCTGCCAACTGCTCCAGTAATAATGGGCAATGTTTCGATATTTAAACCCGCATCAACCTCTGTGTATGCGCCGTATATTTTTATGCAAGTGCTCAAAGAAGCAGGTTTGCCAGATGGTGTAATAAACTTTTTGCCAGCTCAAGGCTCTGCAATTGGTGAGTATATTTTTTCTAATCCTTATTTTGCTGGTTTACATTTTACAGGCAGTGTGGAAACATTCCACAATATGTGGTCAATAATAGCTAAAAATATTCCTCTATATAAAAGCTACCCGCGTATCGTAGGTGAAACTGGCGGTAAAGATTTTATATTTGCCCACATAAGCTCAGACAAAAAAGCCCTAATAACAGCAATTATTAGAGGTGCTTTTGAATATCAGGGCCAAAAATGCTCTGCAGTCTCAAGGGTTTATTTACCAAATAGTTTGTACAATGAAATAAAAGATGACTTATTTAATGAAATAGATAAAATCAAGATGGGAAGCCCAGAAGATTTCAGAAATTTTATGAATGCAGTAATCGATAAAGAAGCTTTTGAAAAAATCTCTTCTTATATTAGCTATGCTAAGAATTCCAACGAAGCAACAATTGTAAAAGGTGGCAAATGTGACAGCAGCATCGGATATTTTATAGAACCAACTGTAATTTTGACAACAAACCCGAATTTCAAGACAATGACAGAAGAAATATTTGGACCGGTTGTTACATTTTACTTATACGATGAGACAAAATATGAAGAAACATTAGATCTATGCGATCAAACAAGCCCCTATGGTTTGACAGGAGCTATTTTTGCCCAAGATAGAAACGCTATAAACTTAGCCATAGAAAAATTAGAACAAAGCGCAGGCAATTTTTATATAAATGATAAACCCACAGGGGCAGTCGTTGGTCAACAACCATTTGGCGGCGCAAGGGCAAGCGGCACAAATGATAAGGCTGGTAGTCTATTGAACTTAATTAGATGGACAAGCGCTAGGGCTATAAAAGAAAACTTTAACCCACCTCAAGCACTTGAGTACCCTTTTATGATGGAGGAATAATGTCTGTATTTAATGCCATTGTGTCAAATACTATAGATTATGTGCCATCAAATATTGTATCAATATTTGCTAAAAAATATATTGCTGGTGCATCTTTAGAAGACGCACTCAATCTCACTAAATCTTTTAACCAAAACGGCGTCATGAGCACAATAGATGTGCTTGGTGAAGATGTAAAAAAGATTGAAGAAGCAAATTTTTACAAGAATGAATGTATAAAAGTATTAGAAGAGATTAAGGCTAACCATTTAGATGCCAATTTATCATTAAAACCAACACAAATGGGTTTTGCTTTAAACAAAAATTTAGGATTTCAAAACATTAGAGAAATTGTAAAGAGGGCTTATGAACTTAATAACTTTGTGCGCATAGATATGGAAAACTCTCCATACACCACAGACACAATAGAAATGTACAAACAGCTTAGGAAAGAATTTGGACAACATGTTGGAACCGTGCTTCAAGCTTACTTACGAAGGACAATAAATGATATTGATTATCTATCAGACGATAAAATGAATATAAGACTGTGTAAAGGCATATACATAGAACCAGAAAAAATTGCTTACAAAAATCGGGAAATTATTGTGGAAAACTATAAGTACTGTTTAGAAGAGTTATTTAAGAAAAAAGCTTATGTAGGAATAGCCACACACGATGAAAAACTTGTATTTTACGCGATGAAACTAATAAAAGAGTATAATCTTAATACCAACGAATACGAATTCCAAATGCTGCTAGGTGTTGGAGAAAACCTAAAACAATTTATCTTAGATTCAAAACACAGGCTTAGAATCTACGTACCGTTTGGTAAGCAATGGCTTGCGTATGCTAAACGCCGTTTAAAAGAAAATCCAAATTTAATAAAAACAGCCTTAAATTTGGCTTAAAAAATATGCTGCTCAAGATATTTGAATCTGCAAAAGCCTATTTCTACTTAGCACTGTGTATAATATTTTGGGCAGCAATACCTGTTGTATCAAAAAAAATACTGATTGAGCTAAACAATATTCAAATGCTTTTTTATTCCACAATTATCTCTTTTGTAGTTTTGTTTATCATAAATCTATTCCAGAAAAAATTGTACCTCTTAAAAAAATACAAGGCAAAAGATTTTGCAAATATGTTCTTTTTGGGCTTTCTAGGTGCTTATTTTTGCTATTTAATACTTTATAAAGCCTTTAGTATGGCTGGCGCTCAAGAAATATTCATTTTGGCTTATACATGGCCAATAATAGTTGTTATTTTAGGGTTTATCATATTAAAAGAACAATTAACATTTAAAAAGATACTTGCAATTGGCGTTAGTTTTTTTGGAATAGTTATTATCGTAACAAACGGACACTTAACGCATCTGAGTTTTTCAAGCCTAAGGGGAGACTTGTTTGCTCTAACTTATGCATTTGTTTTTGCATTATTTAGTGTTCTGGGTAAAAAATTTAAATATGATCAAACATTATCAACAATGATTTTTTTTCTATCAGCTTTAATCTTAATGATACCAACTGTGTTTTTCTTATCAAACTTTAGATTGCCAAGCATAAATGTATGGTTCTGGTTATTTTTAAATGGGTTTTTTATAAATGGCATAACTTATATTTTTTGGTTTAAAGCTTTAAAAGCACCAACGCATATTGTTTCAAATTTGTTATATTTAACACCCTTTTTATCTCTTGTGTACATACGTGTCTTTTTGGGAGATAAAATACTTTTTAGCTCCTGCGTTGGACTTGCTATAATTGCCAGCGGGATAATACTTCAAAGTATAAAACTAAATTGAGTCTCCATCAAGTCCGCGTATTTTCATAGCTTTTGTTGGACAAACCTTGACGCATAACTCACAGGCAATACACCTATCTTTGTAAAAAGACACTTTCATCGTTTGCCTATCATCAATAATAAGTGCATCTGTAGGACAAACTGGCAAACAATAGCCACAATGATAGCACAAATCATCGTCCCTAAAAACCCTATCTTCAATGTTTGATATTTCTATACCGCTTTCTTTTAAATACTCAATGCCACTATTGTAAGCATTTTCTGTGCCAATTAGTTCAAGAATCATCAACAGAGATTATAAGCGAAGCATCGCTTGTTCCAAAAGACAAAGATGGACCTATTTTTGCACTTGACGTGCAAATACCATAGGGCTTATCTGATTGTCTTAAAATTAAATTAAGTCTATTAAATGGATTATCTTTGCCTACATATAAGCCCAAAGTTGCGTCCTTATTTAATTTTAGAAAGATATCACCGCCATTTTCCACTATGCATTCATTACAAAATCTTAAAAGTACTTTGCCTACTTCTTCAGAGATAGCACCAGCTACACAAGCCATTGGACCAACGCCAATTTCCGAAGATGTTTTAATCATTTTCTTAACAACAAATGAAGCATACTTATCTTGCTTTATTGGAGACAAAGAAACTAAAAATTCTTTAGATTTTAAAATGTAGTCTTCCAAATCTTTGCGTATTTTATACAATGCCTCAAAAGCTACAGTTTTTAAGTCTTTGCATGTTTTTATAAACAAATTACTTTCTTTTATGCTTATTTCAAAACTATACAAATCATCGCTAACAAGTTGCCTGTAAAATCTCAGCATTTTACATATTTTAACGGTTCATAGTCACTTGATTGTCCAATCAAACAAGCAGGATTAGTAATATAAAATTTTCCATCTAAAATCCATTGTTTGAGCTCCTCTGCAATTTCCAAAGCCATATAATAGCTAGAAAGAGGGGTGGTTGGAACTTCTTTACCATTAAGCATGATAGTTCCGCTTCTTAATTCTTTGTATGTGACAAGACCATGTGTTTTGCTAATTTTGTTTGGATAATCATATCCATAATCATAGACATAAGCTTCAATTTCTTCATCACTAACACCGCAAAAGAAAGCCATCTCTTCATTGATTATAGGTATCGGCACACCAATACCTAAACTAAGCGAAACCCCATAGCCTAAAATTGATGCACCCCTTATATATTTAGTATTCATTTGCTTCATATCTCCAATAACCGCTAATGTACCTGCTCCTGATTTTGGCAAACCCCTTTCATTTCTTTCTACATTAGGATCATGCTGTGTGCCTTGATAAATGACATATCCTATACCTCCGCCCAAAAAGATCCTAGTGCCTATACCTATTGTTCTGTAAAACGGATCATTGAATAATGGAGACAACTCACCAGCTGAAGAATATGTAGCATTGCTAATATTTGGTTTTAACACACCCATGTAAGTATAAATTATTTTATCAGTTGTGTTTATGGCAACTGAATAATTTTGGTAAGCATTGCGAGGATTTAATAGAGTCGCATCTCTTAAATCAGCAATGGTGATTTCTTTTTCAAATTCTTTTGCTGGATAACAATCAGTCCCATAACCTTCTGCCCTTAAAAGTACTTTTTTGCCAGCTATTAAGTCCTCTATGACATGTCCTCCACCGTAATTGAATCTACCTGGATGCACACTATTTAAAGGATCGTTTTCTTTAACAGCAGTAACGCCAAGATAGCAATCTACAGCTGCAACACCACCGTATGCTTCAACATCGTTAAACCAAACTTTTGATGCTTTTATTTTGGGTTTTGTATGCCAAAAATTAATCAATGCGCCACTTGAGCACATCGTTCCAAATGTACCCGTTGTTACAATATCAACCTTTTTTGCAGCTTCTATACAACCTTCTTTTCTTACTATATCTATCATTTCCTTTGCATTAACAACAACTACTTCTTTTCTTTTAATTTTTTCATTTATTTCCTCAATTGTTTTATTGACTTTAAACTCCACCTTACACCTCCTAAATCAATATAAAAGTTAGTATACAACTAATCAATTTTTTAGTCAAGGGACTGAGATATTAATTTTTTCAATATTCAAAGCCTTTCCATTGTAAATATTGACATCAACTATGCATGCATTAACTCTCAAATCACTTTTGCAAACATCAAATCTCTTTGGCATATATGTTATAAACTTCTCAATTATATCTTCCTTTTTAAATCCAATAATCCCGCCATGACAACCAGTTAATCCAACATCTGTAATATAGGCTGTACCGTTGGGCAAAATTTTTTCATCGTTTGTTTGAACATGTGTGTGTGTACCCAAACAAGCGCTTACCTTGCCATCACAATAATAACCAAAAGCCTGTTTCTCGCTAGTGGCTTCAGCATGAAAATCAATAATCTTGATTATCGGCAACAAGTTGTCACTGTATAATTGATCTAAAAAAATAAATGGATTCTCAACAGGATTCATAAAAATCCTACCCAAAAACGTTGCAACTAAAACCTTTGTATAGTTTTTTTCTACAATAACAAATGATTTACCTTTAGTATTTGGCATATTAAAAGGTCTTGCTACTTTAGTCATGCTATCTATATTTATAACAAAATCCTTCTTATCCCACACATGATTGCCGGTTGTGAAAGCATCAAAATATGGCTCAATTGCTTCGTAAGTTTCTTTAGTTATTCCAAAGCCACCTGCAAGATTTTCAATATTTGCTATTGCTATATCGTAAGCATAAGAGTCTTTGAGATAGTTTAAACTATCTAGCGCAGCTTTCCTACCGCTATCTCCCACTATATCTGACACAAACAGAATGCGTAACACATCAGTTTGCATATTCAATAGCCCTAAGTTCTCTTATAGCAACAACTTTAACCTGGCCTGTATAAGTCATATTTTCTTTAATTTCATCTGCAATTTCTTTTGCAGTTAAAAAAGCGTCATTGTCATTTGTAAATTGATCCTCAACAATTACCCTCAGTTCTCTACCAGCTTGGATAGCATAAGCATTTTTGACATTTTTATACTTTTTAGCAATCTTTTCTAATTCTTCCAATCTTTTTATATAATTTTCTAAAACTTCCATTCTAGCGCCTGGCCTTGCTGCACTTAGAGTATCTGCAATAGATACAAGCACACTCTCAACACAATTTGGTTCTACTTCGCCATGATGTGACATTATAGCATTGATTACATATTCATTTTCACCATATTTTCTTGCAATTTCAGCACCAATTACAGTATGAGAACCTTCCATTTCTTGGTCTGTAGATTTGCCAATATCGTGCAAAAGTCCAGCCCTTTTTGCCAACTTTATATTGAGTCCAAGTTCAGCTGCCATAATACCAGACATATAGGCTACTTCGACAGAATGTGCTAAAACATTTTGCGTATAGCTTGTTCTATATTTCAACATTGATAAATGCCTTATTATTTCTGTATGTAAATTTTCAATGCCCAAATCAAATATAAGGGATTTTACTTCTTCAATTGCTTCTTGTTCAAGCTCTTGTTTTACTTTTTCAACAACTTCTTCAATACGTGCTGGGTGAATCCTGCCATCTTGTATTAATTTTTCCAAAGCGACTTTAGCAATTTCCCTTTTTTTTGCATCAAAGCTTGATATAACTACAACCTCTGGCGTATCATCAATAATCAAATCTACGCCTGTCTCTTTTTCAAAAGATCTAATATTTCTACCTTCCCTACCAATTATCCTGCCTTTCATTTCATCGCTTGGTAAACTTACAGTTGATATTGTTTTCTCCATAACAAAAGTGCTAGACATTTTTTCCATTGTTAAACTAAGGATCTTTTGTGAGATTTTTTTGGCATTCTCATTAATTTCTTCTTCAATTGTTCTTAGCCTTATAACTGCTTCTTTTCTAGCAGTATCTTCTATTTGTTTTACTAGATATTCTTTAGCTTCTTCAGTAGTCATTTTTGCAATCTCTTCAATTTTTCTTTTTTGTTCATCAACTAAATTTGCTAACTTTGCACTTTCTTGCTCTAAAAATTGTTCTTTTTCTTTAATTTCTTCTAGTTTTTTATTAAGCTGCTCTTGTTTGCTATCTAGTTGAAATTGTTTTTTGTCTAAAGCCTCTTCTTTGGCTTGAATCCTTTTTTCCCATTTTTGAATCTCTTTTCTTTTTTCTCTAATTTCTTCATCAACTTGGTTTTTTGCTGTCAAAGTATAGTCTTTTACATCAATTTCAGCTTTTTTTAGTATATTCTCTTTCTCAATCTCAGCATTTTTGACAATGTCTTTAGCTTTTTGCCTTAAGTACTCTTTTTTCTTAATTTGTAAAAAATATACACCTAAATACCCTATTATAAGTCCTAGTATTAACATTAAAACACTAAATAATATCGTTGACATAGCTATCTCCTACACTTTTTAATTCTTTTTTCTGTAA
>JABEBX010018849.1_pt1 | contig 10010 bp, 7 predicted proteins | sample 7245971 | NCBI WGS metagenome assembly JABEBX01 (sample SAMN14506365, study PRJNA622280) | hot springs metagenome | biome: hot spring [ENVO:00000051]|acidic hot spring [ENVO:00002120]; feature: spring [ENVO:00000027]|sediment [ENVO:00002007]; material: sediment environment [ENVO:01001048]...
CTTGCCATCCCATTTGATCGATAGGGATATTCGGGCGATGCCATAACTGCTTGTGCTGCTTGGCGTGGATCCGTGCACCCTCGAAGGCCCCCTTGAGAAGAGCTTCGAGCACGACGGCGGGATGGGCGCGCCGCGGAGGGTGCCGGGCCTCGAGCTCAAGATCGATTGCAAACCAAAGAAGATCCGGGATTTCTTCTTGAGTGATCCGCATGGAAGCAGGGTCAGACGGCAGAGAAATCGTGCCGCGGGTCTTTTAGACGGGTGCTCAATTGGCCAATGAGTTGTTGGTACAGCTGGGCAGGTTCGATAGGATTGGGTAGAAGGGAGCAAATGGATTCTTTCACCAAAGGCCGACTGAGGAAGGCTTTTCCAGGAGAGGGACGACCGTTAGGGTTGTCGAGCCCCTGTGACCAGAGATTGGCACCCATGAAGCGCTTGATGGCTTGCTCGATTTCTTCCTGGGTCAACACGCCGTGGGTATTGTAGTTGCGGTAGTCGGCCACACGTCCGTTGGATTTTTGGGTATGCAAAGCGTGCCTGAGCGCATCAATGGCAGGATTGCCAAGAACCTGGCTCCACGTTGAGATTGAATCAATGCCAATCATGTCAGCCCGAAATGTCATGTCGGTGGGAGCTGTTCCCTTCCACGGAAGCAGGACGGGTTTCTTGCCTTCACTGCTGGAGAGTAATTTGTCTGGTGGAGTGTCCTTGAAAACCATTCGACGAGTTCTGAGGTCGTGTTCGCTGCAATACTTTTGGGCCCAATTGTCGATGGCTTGCAGAAAGGCCGCTTCCAGGAAGGTCAGACTACCGTTGATGGCTTCCAGCCAGCGATCGTTGAGCAGGGCACTTTCGACCCGGATGGCGACGAGCAGGCAGGCGGCTTGCTTTGCGTGCTGGAGAATTTCAGAAAGGATGGGTAGGGCAATGTCCGTTTGATCAACGGGGTTACCGTTGATGATTGTGGCCGCTTGCCGCAAAGGCTCCACCCACCCCTTTGCTTCGGGGGATTGGTGAAAGGGCTGGGCCACGGCGTAGGCCTCGAGAAACGCCCCGCGTTGGACGTGAAACAGGCACTGACGGCGGATGCGCAGGGCATCGAGGGGCGTGGCCATGGCCAGTCCCGCCTGGTCGAGTTCGGTCTTGAAGAGATTTTTGGCGCGTTGACCCGCTACCAGATAGGCGGTTTCTTGCAGCAAGTCCTTGACGACTGGAACCCCGCCGGTGGTGATGAGGATCAAGTTGAGGCCCTCCTCATAAAAATCCCGTACAGCCGCTTCCAGTCGTGCGGCGATTTTGGGACTGACCGGCAAACCCTTTCCCTCCAGTGTCTCACCCGGCCCAAGGTAGACGGTTTCCTGGATATTGTCTGCCGACACACCCAAGCGCGTAAGCCAGTCTTTGAGGAGAGGAAAGGTAGCGATGGGTTCTTTATCGCCTTGGCCCCGGTCGGTGCTGAATACCAGGACACTTTGGATAGGACAGAGGGGGAGAGCCTGGCTGAGCGCGGCGGCCAGGGCCTTGCCGCTGCCTTGGACTTCTTGTTGCCCCAGGGCAAGCCACTTGCGCAGGGGGGGCTCGATTTTGGGCAGCACTAGGCAGAGCTTGCCATCCCGGCGCTCGGGGTGCGCATCGAAGTCACCGTTGCGGGTACGGAGGGCAAAGGTGTTCTCTGTCCAGTCCGTGCATGTCGCTTCAGCGTTTCGCTTGGAAACATCACCAGGCAGGTCAACGACGTTCGTAGCGCCTTGCGCGTGCTGTTCCAACAGCCAGACATGGAAATCTCGCACCTTGGCATCGTCGGGAACGACACGCCAGAGCTTGCCGGTTTCATCACGCAACAGAATCTGTAGATCGGTAGTGCCGTGGGTGATGAGCAGCTGTTGTGATGTCATGTGCTGGGTTCTATGCGATTTTTGATATCGAATTTGGCAAAGTTGGCGGATCCGCCACGACGAACTTCGGCATGCAGCTTGCGGATGTTGGTGTGGTACTGATAGATGGTGATTTTCCCGTTTTTGTCCGGCATGGTGGGGTAAGCCGCCACCCCGCGCTCTTTCCATTGGTACGCATTGAGCCATCGCTTGGCTTTCGCTGTAGTTTCGTCGACCCAGGTAGCTTGGAGTTTTTCTCGGAAGGCGGCCAAGGCGTTGTTACGTACGTGCTGCCAGGCAGGTTCTTCTGTGGATCGTACTTCAGTCCACTGCCAGGAATCGTTTTCCTGCCAGCGAGCACCATCTACAACACAGCGTATACTGCCCAAACCCAAAGGTTTGCCGTAGCCGAGTTTGTGGGCGTAACCATGGGAATTGGGTGGCAGCTCCAGTAGCTGCGCAAGGAGCTGTGGCTCGATCGCTACCAAGAGTGCTCCAAGTTCCCAAGGGCGCAAGCTGTCGAAGCGAACCGTGGCACGAAATTGACTACCACGATTGGAAAGGTAGTGGATGATCGTGCCACGCTCGGCGGCGTTGGCGTCTTTTGCTTCGGCTCGATACGCGTTTGGGCGATTTTTGGCATCCGGCTGGTGGCGATAGAACTTGCGCCCCGCCAGGTCGCCGCCGGAATCACTTGGCGTATCGCCGTAAGTAGCGAGTTTTCTGGGAAGATCGAGCTGCTTGAGATAGAACTCAACGGCGCTGGGCCTGGGCATACCCAGGATCTTGAATTGAATCGGTTGCCCTTCGTCAACGAAACGATCCGCCAGACTTTTGCCATCGGCTACTTCCAACGCGTGGTTGAAAGCGATGCGACCGGCCAGGCGCTTGAAGTTGTTTTGGGCCAAGACTCCCTGTTCCGTATGGTCACCTTCGAGGGCGTACCCAAAGAGGAGCCGTGCCGCGGTTAGTTGCTCTGGAGCGCCGTTGGCGCCGGCCCTTTCCTGCGGATGTAGGGCAAGCTCTGGGCGCAATTTATACTTCTCGTGGTCTTTACCCAAAAGTGCATTGTGGTAGCGCACACTGCTGGTATAGGCCCAGCGGTACTGGAAATGGTGGCCCATGGTGAGAGGACGCAGCTTTATTCGTTCTTGCTCGCTTGGGGAAACAGCAAATTCGATGTAGATCAACTGATGTTGTTTGAGCGAAGCGTTGTTCTTGATGGCCTTGGCGACCTGATTCGTGTTGAGATTGCCGCCACTGGTCAGCGGGTGGCCAGGAGACAGATGACCATGGTGGTCGTCTGCAAGCACGCTTTGGGTAGCGTAGTAGGCCCGAAGCAGCCGATCTGGCAGCGGCACAGACCGGCCTTTGGCGTATTTGTCTTGCGGTACCAGAACGTGGCGGTAAACCTTGCCATTATTGAAAGCGTTGGCGAAATGTCCATCGCCGTCGATCCCGCCGGCATAATGCAGGAGGACATGGTCCAGGGGCGTACTTTTATTCTGGGATTCGTCAAGGCGTTGCCGGGGCCCATTACCGGTGATTTCCACCCCCCGCAAAAGACCCTTTACCGGACCACCCGGATTTGCTTCTCCCAGTCGGTTATAGGCGTTGCTCCGCACAAAAACCACTGCCGTATCGGCGGGCAGCAACCGCACGGTGACCTTGGCGTTTTCTCTTTCCCCTTCGACCTTCTCGATGACGGCTGGACGCAGTTCAACCGGCGGCTGTTCGCGCGGACCAAAGCCCAGGTTGGGGCGATAGGTGTAGTGATGCTCCGTGACCCGTTCCATGGGGGCATGTAGCAGACGGGCAAGAGTGGAGCGGATCATGCCCTTGAGGCTGCTTCCCGGCAGGAGCACGCGCCCATCAGGTAGGCATTGGGGAAAGAGCTCCGCGGGGGTGGAACCGCTCTTGGGCTGGTTGTCACCCGTTTTCTGCTGAGATGGGGATGGCGCTTGCGCGGGGGCTTCGCTGCGGTGGTTGCCAACGATCAACGGAGTGAGGGCTTCCAGCGTCAGCAGGAGCTCCCCGGAATAGCGCTTCGCAGAGCTGGAACCATCACGCCATAGCGGTTCATCGGTAAGGGCGCTATCGGGATCAATGGGCGTAAAGCCATAGGGAATGGGTGTGCTCATTGGGTCGCCTCCTCGGGAATCAGTCGCCAGGTCAGTTGCTTGCCATGGACCAAAAATCTCTGCACGTTCAGACAGATGGGAAGCTCCTGTTCCTTTGCAAGCCCAAACCGATCCCGGTCCTGCCAGGAGAGTACGGAATCCATCTCCGACGGAAGCTCACAGGAAAGCGGGTTGGACTCGAAAAAAGGCTGCAGACTCCAGGTGACCAGGAATCCTGGTTGCTGACTGAGCGGGTGCGCGTCGTGGAAATGCTGCCAGCGTTCTGGCCCAAAAAAGCTGGCCGAAAGAAGAGGCAGGTCGTCCAGGTTTTCAGGGAGCGTACGGCACAGGGGGGAGAGCCCCGGGATCCGTCCACGCAGGTATTTGCCCTCCCGAAAGGGTAGATGAGACCTGGGTTCCAGAGAAATCCAGACGGGGGAATCCGGTAGCCTAGTGCGCAGGTAGCCAATGGATAATCGTTCAGGCAAGGGATCGCGATGCCAATAGAGCGTAAGAAAAGTCATACAGAAGTCCTTTGCCAAGGCAAGGGGTCGAGTGTCCAGCGGGGATGTCCGTGACCACGAAAGACGCCTCCTCCCAAGGACAGAAATCCGGTCGACCCCAGCCGATCCAGGAGTTTTTGCAGGAGTGCGGCTTGTTGCTGGGCTTCTTCGTAATTCGCGGACGCGATCTCCGCACGCCAGACAAAACTTCCTGCAGCCAGCGAGATACGATCAAATTTGGCGGAACCAAAAGTGCCCCCAGAGAACTCGTCGACGGCCACGTGTTGCTGCCAGATCAGTTGCCAGTCATCGTCTTTGGGAAAAGCCGTGGCCACACTCAGAGATCCCGCTTGTTCGTTGCTGCCAAAGAGCGCCTGAAAAAGGTAGGGATCTTCCCCCTGGGCCTTCAGATGCCTTCCCAAAGCTGATCGCCAAACACCACGGATGCTGGATCCGGGAATGCAGGGGACCCAGTGTTGCTCGATATTGGGCATGGCGGCAATGTGGAAATCCGGTTTGAAATCTTCCCAGGCCCAGGAAGGGCGAGTCGTCATGCCCGGATCATGGGGAAGCGCGCGGATGACCCGATCCTGGATGTTGTCGGCGTGGAGATGGAGTTGGGCATGCCCCCCCAGAGAAAGACTATCGAGGCCATAGCCTGCGCCAAAATCGTCTGAGCGAACGCCGACCAGCAAGGATCCAGAGAGCGGAAGGCTTACTCGCCTGGGCCGGTGATCGGATGGTACGGGTACCCGCTCCAAGAATGTCAGGAGATCCTCCACGGGAGCATCCTGATCCTGGAAAAGTGCAAGCCACTCCTGATGGCTACGATAGTGCAAGGCGTTGGGCCACAGGCGAATGTGTCGACTATCCAGGCGCACTACCTGCACCCGTTGCAGATGACACCAACCATAACCGTGTCGGGTTCCCCTCCCCAACCGGATCCCTCCGGGGTTGGCCCAGGCAGCCAGGACAGGCGCAGCGAGGCGCTCTAATTGAGGCAGATCGAGGTCCCGATCGGGGACCATTTCCAGGTGCATTCCCCAGCGGGTTCCGGCAGGAAGTGCCTCGAGATTGAACAGGTGATCGTCTTTCGCTGCCTGGGTTTGGGGATCGATACTGACGTGTTGCAGAAAGAGGGTTCTATCCGCTGTTGTCGGATGGGCATGGGCAAAGCGCCAGAGGGATGGCTGAAGTGTTTGCTCTTGGCTACGGCCAGGATGATCTGCCGTCAAAGACTGCGGAAGATCGCCCCAGAAGTTGCGCGCTTGCTGTAAGAAAGCGCCGGCGAGACTTGTGCCGCGTAAAACGGGCCGTCCTCGACCGTCCCGAGCCAGCGGAGCATCCACCATGCCATGGGGAGTGGTTCCTCCCACTGTAAGGGGAGTTTCCTGAAGAATCTCGGCAAAGACCAAGGTGCGATAAGGTTTCATGGTTTTGCTTCCGCCGCGAGCCAACGGGTGAAATAGTCCAAAAGGACCACAGCCTCTTGAATCGGCAATGCCGTCACTTCCTCTCGAAATGCTTTATATTCTGGAGCTTCCGTAAAGCGTTGCCAGTGAATGCCGCCATACTTGCGGCTGGCTTCTTCCATTTCCTGGAAGATCCCCGCCACGGCTTGCGGTGTGGGTGTGGCATAGGCTGCCTGGGCTCGGGAACGTACACTTCCCAGCTGGCTCTTGCTCAGGCCAGAAGAGTGGAATCTTTCTGCCCATGCGCGAGCCTTGGCGCACAGGCGCTCTTCGAAAGAATCCGTTGGCATACTCTCTGGGGGAGATTCTTTCCCGTTTGTCATGGAAAAACGGGGGTCCAGGCGAAACCGGCCCAAGCCTTCTTCGGGGTTTTCTCCCAACGCCAGACGATTGTGCAGGGCGGCCCGCAGCTTGCCGGCATCGGGACCACCCACGCGCAGGACGGAGCCTGCGCGAATAGAAAATTGTGCCTGCCGGGGGAGCCCCGTCATGGCCTGAAATCCGTACAGGGCCTGCGCTTCACTGAAAGGATCCCCTTCATTTTGCACCTGGAGTTCCGGCATTCCCACAAGTTCGGCCAGCAGGTGCGCATCCAGCCGGTCGGTGAAGTTTCCCCATGGGTTTCGGGCGACCAGATCGCTTTCCAGCAGAAACACGAATTCCGAATCCTGCGCCTTGGGCAGTGCCGTTTGAGGAAGACTTCCGGCTGCGACGATCTCGACGGGCCTGCCCCCTCTACCCAGGCGCAACCATTGTCCCTGCAGGGCATTCAAGAGGTCCTGAACACGTTCCCACTGCGCATCTTCCGTGCAATACAAATCCGCCAGGAAATAGGTGTTCTCGGCAAGTTCTTCGGTGCTGAACAGGGCCTGATCCCGCTGCAAGGACGGGTTGGGAACGCGCGTGTGTAACCGTTCCAGGGTTTGGGTTTGATACCGTTGCCAATCCCCGTTGGGCTGCTCCTGGAAGAGAAACTCGCCCTCTTTCGGGCGTTTGAGCTTCTCACTGGCGTCCGACCATATGCGATCCACTTCCCCACGCGTGCCAAGCAGACGGCGCGGTTGGGTTTGCGCCCACCAAGGCAAGGTTCCCTCCAGCGCTTTGGCCTTGGGGGTCTGGATCGAAAAAGGAATGGGCAAGACCGTCCATTGGGTGAATCCTTCCGGATTCACTCCCTGGGGTAAGGGAAGGGCGTTGCCATAGGACAAGGTGTCGCCCAAGAGTTCTTGGGCCCATTCTTCCCGCTGCTGCTCCAGGCAGGCCTTCACCAGGGCACCGCGAAGACTGCGTCCAGGAATGATGCTGCCCGTACTGATCAGATTGCCGGGATGTCCCGTTTGCGGGAGACACAGGGGATCCAGATTGCGTAACAGCAGGCGCAATCTAGGGGAGGAGCCGGGCACGCGATGGATCTTAACGGGAGAAGAAGCCCGGGGTTCCCGTTGCCAATGCACCAAACCATGCCCGCGCGTTTTCGCGCCCCCGAGCTGGGAACAACGACCGATGATGACCGCAAGCAACTCTGCCAGTCGATCGCTTTCCGTGGACATTTGGAGATCCAGTTGAAAGGAGGTTCCCGCTGAAACATATTCCACAAATCGGAGTGATCCCTCTTCCGCCGTGCCGCTGGCAGAAATCCGGGTACTCCCCCAGAGTAGGGTTGTGGGTTCATTGCTGGAGGCAAGATACGCCGAGGTGAGCACCAATCGACCTTGAGCTCCGCCAGCGTCCCCAAACAGCGCCGCGATATCTTCCCGGGTGATCGCGTCGGGCTCCCATCGCTGCCATTCTTCCGCCGCATCCCGCCAGAGACCCTTGATGTGACTGGCCGGAATGACGGGACGTCCATGGCGATCCCGCGCTTGCAGGGCGTCGACATCCCCCCAATTGAGGCCGGTCCCCACATGCAGGTCTTCCAACAGTTCCAGGTGTAAGCGCCATTGCATCATTGCGCTTCTCCCCGCTTGCCAGATTCTTTGTTCTGGACTTCATAAACTTCTACCAGATCCGAGAGGTTGGTCAGGTATTTTCCCCCGAGGTCGAGATAGGGAGTTTCTGCGGTCTTCGAAAAAAGGATCTCTTTGAGGGACTCGCGAATGTTCTTTGGCAGCTCTTTCCATGCCAGCAGTCCGAGCGTATGTCCTTGCCGCAGGGTGGGCACCAAGGCCCGCAGCTGGGAACGCGCGACATCTCTGGGGAGGGTCGCGACGGCTTGCCAGAGTGTATCCAGGCCATTCTCTCCCAGAATAGGGTAGGGTTTGGCTGATAAGACCGTGTTTCCCACCACGGAGACGGAGCGACGTTCTTCGATGGGATCCTCCAGCCAGGAGCCTGAAGTCAGGTGCCAATCAACGACAGAGCCCAGGGATGGATCTGTCCGATAGCGTTGTTTGGCACTATCTGCCAACGACTCTGCCATGGCATGGAGGCGGTGGAACGGAAAAGTCTCTTTGGCAAAAATGACCCCCGCCCCCACCGTAAGGGGTTGTTCATCCAGGAGCGGGAACTGCGTCAATGATTGGGCATAGGAGGACAAGAAAGGCATGGCCAGCGGGGCGGCACAGGCCAACAGGAGATCATCTCCACCGAGCATGAGCAGTTGATAGCTTTGGGGTCGATCCGCAAAGGTTTCTTGAATGGCTTCCACCAGGGCACGACGAACCGTCACGCGCATGCGGTGAAAGAACTGCTCGTCCCGACCCCCACCGACGCCGCGGTTCCATTCCAGAAAACGTTTGCCAATCCCATTGCCGTCGGCATGGATCAGTGCCAGATACTCCCCTTGGGCAATCTCGCTGAGACTTTGTGGATCGCGAGTCGGGCGGGGGAGGGTCCCATTGCTTTCCAGGATGGCGATGAGATCGTACGGATCGTCCCGAAAGGTGCGGCCCAGCTCTTCCAGATGCTTTTCTTCGGCGCTGACAAACGTCCCTTTTGCGCCCCGCTCGAGGGCAGGTCGGTTGCCCATTTGATGGCTGACCTGAAAGGCCGGATGCTGGAACAGACAGGCGCCCGTCGGATTGTTGGGTGGGAAATCGGATTCCGGATTGAGCCTCCAGGAAAAAGACAGGTTGGGAAGGTGTTTTTGGATCTCCCGATTGGCCTGCTGGATGAACTCCAGTGCGGATTCCCGGGTGGGAAAGCTCGCATGAAAATGACCGCCGTCCCGGGAGTAGACACCCGTCTGCGCATAAATAAGATACGGGTCATCGATGCGGAAGTCGGGCAGTTGCCCCAAGGGATCGGCAGGGTCGAAATGGGGTAACTGCGCAAGCCTTTCGGGGTCGGGAGAAGCGCCGCAGGTTTGGGCAAGCTGCGGAAGAACCACCCGAATGGTCTTCCCCAAGGCGGCATTGCTGCCCAGCATGGCACGCAGCCTGGGAGACGAAAAGAGAAAGGTTTGGATTCTCTGGAATTCGAGTTGGACCAGAATCATGATTCCCCGTTTTTACCGACTTTTATCTGGGCAGACTAGCAGTCGAACCACGGTACCGCAAACCATCCCCGTCCGCTGTCTCATCCGTATACCTCTCCCCAGACCCAATCGACCACGTCGGATGCGACCACGGCTGCGGCAATCCCGGCCACGACGGGGACTGCTGTGCTGCACATTGCGCTACCGCAGCCAGCGCTCCGCAGCCGATCGGCCACCATTTTGGCGGTTGCCGCCCCGACCACGTTCGCAATCCAACGCTTGGCCTGCTCTTTTCTGTCTTCGCCGACGAGCATCCCAAAATCAAACGGTTTCATTGACTTCTCCTCCGGTAGGATGGTTGGTTTCCAGCTCTTCCTGCGGTTGCGGGGTCTTCCGTTCCACCTTTCTTGCCGCCAGCACGATGGAACGGTCGTCCCGGGTAGTCCGCGCAAACATGCAGGGCTCGTGATACGCCAGGGTGATCTGCTCAGAGGTCAGGGTTTGCGCCGCAACTTCGTCGAACCACCGGCCCAGGCGATCGGCAACCCGACTGCCATCGTGGGCGACCAGTCGCTCTCCGCCGCCATCGCTCATGAGGGCAATGCCTTGCACGTCGGCGACGGGAA
>JABEBX010016280.1_pt1 | contig 10006 bp, 10 predicted proteins | sample 7245971 | NCBI WGS metagenome assembly JABEBX01 (sample SAMN14506365, study PRJNA622280) | hot springs metagenome | biome: hot spring [ENVO:00000051]|acidic hot spring [ENVO:00002120]; feature: spring [ENVO:00000027]|sediment [ENVO:00002007]; material: sediment environment [ENVO:01001048]...
CAATTCTGGATTGATAAGCATCTTCAATACATTTGGCATTGCTGCCACAGGCATCACGATCTTTCAGCCAGGCTTTCTGTTGGGCCGCTTCATCCTCCAGCAGACACTGATGGTTATCCGATTTCTGATAGGCATCTCGGAAGGCTTTATAGTCCCGGTTCAGCTGGGCATCAAGTTTGGCCAATGCGGGATCTGCACAAATGGCCAACTCGGTTGGGGTTTTGGCCAGTTCGCAATCATTGGCCTCACCCGCCACTGGCCAGAGGGCGAGGAAGCCTGCCAGGAGCGGAAACGCAGGTTTTCGCCAAAATGATGTGCAACCAGAGAAAGAACCTGATGCATCAGCTTGACCTCCTTTGAGAAAATGTGTGCTGCCATGGTCGCTTAATTGGTACAGGCATAGTCTGGTGGTGGCGGCAAATCGTCGGTGTAATCCGGGATATCGGGCGCGGGTGTGGGCAGGGGTTCCAGAGAGTTGTCCGGATTGCTGGGCTACTCCTCGGGAGGGGTATAGGTCTCGTTACCCCCCTGGCTCGGCGTGTTGAGGGCGCTGGCCTTCTGCAGCCCCTGGAAGTGGGTAAAGGGGGTCTGCATACGGAAGGTGGCCTCGGCCCGGAGGGGGAAGGTGGGAAGATTGCCAAGGGGCAGGCCCAGGCCCTGGGCCTCGAAGGGGCCCTGCCCCCCACCATTCCCGCCCACCACACTCCCCCTGCCCGCATTGTTGGGATCGAAGCGGGCGAAGAGTCGATCAATGAAAGGCATGATCAGGGGATGGCGATAGGTGATCCGGATCTTGAGGAGGTTGGCATCCTGCACGCTCAGGCCGCTTTCCTGGCCCAGGGCGGTTTTGCGGTAACCCAGGTGACTCTCGGGAATACCCCAGCCCCAGTTGCCTCCGGGGGTGAGGGCCTGGCCGGTGTTGTCATCGGGGGGAAGGCGACCAAATTCCTTGTGATCATGCACCGCCTCGACGGTGGGGCTCAGGATTTCGATGGTCGCGCTCTGGGCCGCCTGTTCAGCCCGCAATCGCCCCTTGGCCAGATCAGCAAGGCTCTGGCCATGGGTGTACAGGGGGGTGAGACCCTCGGCAAGGCCCCTGCGCATTGCGTCCAGATCGCCACCATGCAGCGCGCCCGCGCGGGCAGCGTTCTGGGCAGCCACTTCCAGCTGCAGTCGGGCCTGGTACAAAAGACTGGCTTGCAGGGTACCCAGGATCAGCAGCAAGACGACCGGGATACTGATCAGAAACTCCACCGCACCGGCGCCGCGCTGCCGGGCAGTCTCTACACTATGGTTTTGGTTCATGGCTCCCTCCCTAAAATAGCAACTACCAGGTCACGATTGCGCTCGCCATTGCAGGATTTGCCCGATTTGCAATTCCCGGTGCAGGATTTCTCCCGCCCGCAGTTCCAGGGTATCGCGTACCTGGGCAGCCCTGGGCCAGGCCCAGCGCCAGGGTCGCAGATGGGGGCGCAGTTCCAGAATTCTGCCTTCGGCATCGAGCCAGACCAGATCCAGGGCAAAGGCCATGCCCCACATATGGACGGCCCCACAGGGACTGAGCCACAGGGCCTCGTCCATGGACAGTTGCCGGCGACCCAAAAGCCCCCGGGCCCGGGACCAGGGATCCGTAGCCTTACGGGCCCTGGGCCAGAGGCATTGCCCCTCCCGCCAGATGCTGCCCGGGCGACTCATGTGGCCACCTCCTGGACGTATTTCATGTAGATGACAAAGGCAAGGACAATAAAAACAATGGGAAAAATGAACATGATGAGGGGTGCTAGCAATTTGACGGGGGCCTCCAGGGCGGCCTTCTCGGCCCGCAGAAAGCGTTCTTCGCGGCGCTGGTCCGACTGGGCCTTGAGCACCGGGCCCAGACTACCGCCACGCTCCTCCGACTGGATGATGGCCGTGACCAGACTGCGCAGCTCCTGCATGGCCACCCGATCCCCAAAGCGGCGAAAGACTTCGATGCGGGGCATGCCGGAGCGTAGGTCCCGCAGGATGATGCGAAATTCATTGCGCAACGGTCCCTCCGGTCCCTTGTCCACGGCAATCTGGATGGCCCCGGTCAAATTGAGACCGCCTTCCACCATCAAGGTAATGAAATCCAGATAGACCGGCAGATCCTTGAGAATCCGTTTTTGGCGCTTCTTGGATTGCTCCACCAACCACAAATCGGGATAAAAGCTCACCACCACCATGCCCAGCAGGGTGAACTCCCAGCGAAATACGCCCATGGCAACCCACACCAACAAGGCAAAGAAGAGCGGAAAGAGGGCCGAGAGAATTTTCAGGGCAAAAAAGTCACGGGGGGTGATGAGGTAGTTGAGCCCCGCCTTCTGGATCCGGGGAGCACTGCGATAGACCAGTCGCTCGGGGAGAAAGGCCACCACGGTAGAATCCACGAAGCGTACCAGGGGCCAGATGCGGGCCAGGCCCTTGGGCAGGGGATCAAAATACTCCCGCGGCACCTTTTCCACGGCGGCAAACAAAGTTGACAGGCCATAGACCGCACCCGCCACTACCAGGGCCACCAGGAGACCGACCAGCAGGAAGGGGAGCTGGCCGCCAGCGGCAGCGATCTGGGCCAGGAGTCCCTGGGCAAACCAGAAAAGCAGGGCCAGGAGGACGACTCCCCCCAGCAGCCAGAGGAGGAGAGTCCATTTCTTACGTAGGCGGATTGGTGACTGGGTTGCCATGTCAGACCTCGATGGAGACAATCTTGCGAATGCTCCAGTAGCCCAGCACTTCCAGAATGAGGATGATGGCAATCACCGCCCAGCCCTTGTAGGAGTCAAAGAGGGCCCCGGTGGCGGCGGGCTCGATCCTAAGCAGAGCCAGAATGATCAGGAGCGGGAGGGCCGTCATCACAATGCCCTGGAGTTTGCCCTGGGAGGTCAGAGCCTGGATCTTCCGTTCCATGAGCAGCCGTCGTCGCACGGTTTCGCCCAGGCGCTGCAGAGTATCGGCCAGGTTGCCACCCACTTCGCGATTGATCCGCAATGCCGAAACCACCAGATCGAAGTCCTGGGAGCGAACCCGCTCGGCCAAATGGGCAATGGCCTCTTCGAAAGGAACGCCCAGACGCTGTTCCCGAACCACGAGGCTCAGCTCCTGGTTCATGGGGGGACTCAGATCCCTGGCCAACCCTTCCAGGGTTTGTCCCAGATTGGCCCCACCCCGCAGGGCCGAGGACATCATCAGCAGGGCATCGGGAAGCTGATTGTGCAATTGGTCGAAGCGGCGTTTTTTGAGATAACGGAGGATGAAGCGCGGGGCAAAGGCGACCAGGAGCAGGACCGTGATGGACAGAAAGACCAGGGCTGCAATCCCCCATTCAGTTTCGTTCATGGTCTTCCTCGAGGAATATGCCAATATCGACGGGCAGACCACGCGCACGCATCTCTTCGTAGAACTCGGGGATACTGCCGGTGGCCTTGAACTGACCTTTGACCTTGCCATCGGGGCCGAAACCCTGTTGCTTGTACACAAAGAGTTCCTGCAACTGGATTACCCCACTCTCGGTGCCGGTCACCTCGACAATGGCCGTCAGCTTCCGGGAGCCACAGGAAAAGCGCGTGATTTGTACAATGATATCAATGGCCGAGGCGATCTGTTCGCGAATGGCGGTCAGGGGTAGTTCCATCCCGGCCATCATGACCATGACCTCCATACGCGCGAGCATATCCCGGGGACTGTTGGCATGGGCAGTGGTGAGGGAACCATCATGACCAGTGTTCATGGCCTGCAGCATGTCGAGGGCCTCCCCACCGCGACACTCACCCACCACAATCCGATCCGGGCGCATTCGCAGGGCGTTACGGACCAATTCGCGAATGGGAATGGCTCCTTTGCCTTCCACATTGGCGGGGCGCGCCTCCATGGAGACCAGGTTCGGCTGATAGAGCCGCAATTCGGCGGCATCTTCAATGGTCACCACCCGCTCATTGGGGGGAATATAATTGGAAAGCACATTGAGCAGGGTGGTTTTACCAGACCCCGTACCGCCCGAAATAATAAGGTTTTTGCGCTGCTCCACGGCAACCCGCAGAAACTGTGCCATCCGTGGCTCCACCGAACCAAAGCCGATCAAATCCTCCATTTGCAGCCGTTTCTTGCTGAATTTTCGAATAGTGACGTTGGCCCCTTTGAGGGCAACGGGGGGAATAACGGCATTGACACGGGAACCATCATGCAGTCGGGCATCCACCAGCGGCGAGCTCTCATCGATCCGCCGGCCAATGGGTGCCACAATGCGATCGATAATGTTGCGTACCGCCTGTTCACTACTGAAGACCGTCGTGGTGGGTTCCAGGCGGCCACTGCGTTCGATGAAGACTTCGTCAAAACGGTTGACCATGATTTCCGTTACTGTCTCATCGGCCAGGAGATCTTCCAGGACCCCCAGACCCACGGACTCATCCACTACCTCCTTGATGAGACGCTCCCGATCCAGGTCCGCCGGTACCCGCATCCCGCCCAGGGCCTCCACCGCCAGTTCACGAACCAGTCGCTGTAGTTCTTCCCTGCTCATGCTGGTCAGGTCCATGCGCCGCAGGTCCATCTTGCCCCGCACCCGTTCATCCAGGGCGCGGCGCCATTGCATCCACTGGGGGTCCACCACCGGAGCCTTGGGCACATCCACCGGAGCAGGGTTTTCCGGGATGGTGGCAGGGCCGGTGGCCTGGGCGGGGGTAGCGGGGCTAAGCGTGGCGGCGTCCTCCACTGCCTTTTCCTCGGGAATTGGCTGATCCATCGCCTCCTTGGCCAGGGCTTGCCGCTGAATCTGGAGGGTCACCCCGGCAATCTCCACCACATCGTGATCGCTCAATGGCCCATACCATTTGACTTTTTCGCCATTGACCGTGACCGAACTCAGGGCCCCCAGGGCCTCCACATAGGGACCATCTTCCCGCTGGATGATCCGGGCGTGCTCCTTGCCTACGTTCCACCCTTCGAGCTGCAGATGGGCTTGAGCGGATCTGCCAATCAGACACAAGCCATTGTGGGGTTGGACGTGCATGGGGCCGTGTTTGGGATGCTTGGCCAGGACTTGAAACATGGTGTTCTCCTTTCAATGCGAGGACGATCTGGGTTGCTGCACCACCAGCGGCGGCTGGGGCTTGGGAGCTGGCACCGCCTGGGTTTCGGGATAGGGCCTGGGCGCATTCATGGTGCGATCGATGGCATCGCGGGTGATGGAACCCTTGGGCAGTGACTTGGCATATTCGTCCTTCATGCGCACGGCCTCGGAAACCTGCTGGATATTTTCCAGCGACGCGGGGCTGACCACCCTGGGGGTTACCAAAATGACCAAATCCGTATTACCCGATTGGAATTGGGTGGATTTGAAGACATTACCCAGGATGGGAATATCCCCAAGCCAGGGAAGCTTGGAGATATTCTTGGCAGTCTTGGGATTGACAAGACCCGAAATGACCATAGTCTGGCCATCGCCGACATTGATGTCTGCCTCGCTGCGCCGGGTAATGAAGCCAGGCACATTAAAGCCATTGAGGGTAACGCTGGTGCCCGGATCGATGTCAGAAATATCTGCCACCACCTTCATGGTGATATTGTTGTTGTCATCCACCTGCGGTTTGAAGTCCAGTTGGATTCCGTAATCTTTGTAAGTGACGTTTTGAAAGGCAGCATTGCCGGTTGATAAGGCCTGGAGGATGGGCACCTGCCCGCCCGCCAGAAATTTGGTTTCTCCTCCACTGCGGGCACTGAGCTTGGGATTGGCAATTTGATAAGCATCGCCGTTACTCAACGCAAAGTTGATTCGTGATAACATTCCGGTCAGTAAGCCCACATTGAAATAGGGGCTGGGAAATGGTCGGGCGAGATTCGCCAGGTCCACAACCCCATTGAGATTGGCAGGGTTGGGAGTGATTTGAATGCCCGATCCCTGTACGGGGGGTTGGGTGAGATCCTGTCCCAAGGGGATGGTAGGCACCCGGGCCGGGCCGACAAAATCCCGTGCATACCCCACAAAAGGCCCGGCGATCTGTTTGTCCCAGTCCACGCCAAAGGTTTCCAGGGCCGATTTTTTGATTTCCAGCACATTTACGTCCAGCCAAACCATCTTTTCCATGGTAAAGGGGGCGGCCTGGGCCAGCACGATGGTCTTGGGGTAGAGGGTCTGGAGTTGCTTGACCCGATCCAGGGTGGTGGTAGAAAGATTTTTGCCATCTACCACCACGTGATCGCCGACAATTCGCACCTGCACGTTCTTTGCAGTAGAACTATCCAGCAATTGGCGCATTTCTGCCGCTGCCCGACCCACATTCTTGGGTGCGACCAGGACCCGAAAGGCTTCCTCGCCGCCATCCTTGAACCAAACCCGCAAGCTGGTCTCCCCTTCACTATCCCCTAACAGCAGGAGTTCCCGGCCATCCACCACCGTGGTGCTCAAGACCTTGCCATCGCCCACTGCCACCCGCTTGACCGGGCGGGTAGGTACTACCTTCACTTCGCCGGCATAGAGTTCCAGGGTAGCGTCTTCGGCAGCCAGCCAGGAGCTCCAGCCCAGCAGGGCAAGTACGGTCAAAGAAAAAATACGAGACGAGCGCATGAGATGCTTTTCCTTATTTCATCAAGGTTGGGTAGGAAAGGGATAGGAGGGATTGCCTGCGTTGATGGGCGGCAGAATCTGATTGATGGGTACGGCCTGCTGGGGAACCCCTGGGCTTTGCGGGGGCTGTGCATAACGACCAGCCCGCCCGCCAGGACCCCCTGCCATCCCTTCGGCCACCCGACGAAGATTCCGGATGTCTACCCGCGTATTGAGCTGTCCGTTGTTACCGGTGCTGCCAATGATGTACTCGATGGTATCGGCAGCATAGAGGGGGCCACCCGCACGCTCGCGGATCCCAAGGATATCGCGGACGGTGTAGACCTTGGCCGGGGCCACGACCTGGGAGTTATGGCTGCGCAAGACCAGCTGTAGTTCCCCCATGCGTTTGGCCAGGGTGAGTTTCTGGATCTGCTCCGGACTCAACTCCACCGTAACGGTATTGAACTGCGCTGGTTGGCCCGACTGGGCGGGATCGTTGTTGATGTTGGCGGCCGAATCATCGGCAACGGTCCGGGTGCCGGTGGCAATGATTTTGAGATCGTGCTCCAGGTAGCGCACGGTATCCTTGGGAAGATTGGCCTCCTGCCCACTGGGTCCCGCCCGGAAAATCACCGGCCCCCCCGCTCCCGGGCGCGGACCGGCATAACTCAGGCCATTTTCCCCGCCACTCAGGGATTCCAGGGGGTTTTGACCCATGGGAAAGTCCACCGGCAGCGCTCCCCGACCGCCCCGTCCTCCGCGACCGCCCCGGTTTTCGTCTCCACCCCCGGCATAAAACCACAGCACATCCACATGGTCACCGGGTTGGAGCATTCCATCCAGGGTACTGATGTTGTCGACGCTAAAGGTCATGGCCAGCTTGTTGGGATCGACAAGATCGGCCAGGGTACGGCGACCGCTCAGGTACGAAGCCAGGATCGGACGCCCCTCCTGCAGCGGCACATTGACGCGATGGCCAGCAAACCGTTCGAAGTCCTCCGGGGTGATGACATCAGCTGGGGCGGTTTCGGCCGGGATCGATCGGGCGGCTACCATGGACAGGTCCAGGATGGTACCTGCCGGCACGTCGCGCACTGGCACCACGGCTCGCAGCAGATTTTTTTGCTGGGACTGATTGATCCGCTGCAAGGCGGCAAGCTCCCGGGACTTGAGAGTGCTCACCGCCAGGTACGCTGCCCCCAGACCGGCCAGGATCGCCACCACCAGGATCACCCAGCCCCCTAGGGCGCGGGCAGGTTTTTTTTGGACCGTAACCGGTTCGAGATCGTTTGGAAATTGGGTTGCCACGGAAGGATCCTTGTTATTAGTCAACGATGGGTTGGGAGGCTGCCCAGGAATAGTCGGCATAGGAGCCGCGCAAGGCCTCGGACAGCTGGGTCAGGATGGAGGCATGATCCGAAGTTTTTCCAGGTACCACCGAGGGCATGGGGGCCAGAAGAATGATGATGGCTGCCAGGGCCACCACCAGATACTCCACCATGGCCTGCCCCTGGGCCCTGGCTACCCGGACTTTCAGGGGATCTTGGGTTCCGTGTTGCATCTTTCACTCCTTGTTAAAAAGTAATGGGTCAACGATCCTGCCAGACCAGGACCGCCCGACTGCCCCCCATGGGCAGGGGCGTAAGGGCGATATCCAGGGCTTGCCGGGACTTGCGCAGGCTCAGGCGCCGCAGTTGTGCACTCAAGGACACTTCCAGGCGCCAGCCCTGGGCGTGGGCCTCGCGCAGCAGGGCCGCCCGCACCTGGGGGATGCTCAGCCGACTTTGGGCAAGCACCACCCGGCCCTGCTGGGAACCATCCCGGGTCTCGAGATCCGAGAGGATCTGGGCTTCTGGAACAAGCAAAGGCAGGGGATGGGGCTCCTGCTTGCCGCCATCCAGGCGCAGGGTCGACAACTCGCCCACGATCCGGTTACCTTCCTGACGCCATTGGAGGGTCTGGGAGTAGCGGTCCCCATGGAGACAGGACCACAAGGTCTTGCTCCCCAGCATGGCCTGGTGAAAGTCTCCGTGTTCCGAGTTGCACTGGCGTTCCATGGCCTGCTGAAAGCTTCGCGGGTCCATGACACCACTGAGCAGGGCCATGCGGATGGGCTGGCCATTGAGACGGGCCTCATCGGCAATGGGGGTCAGCACAAAACCCGCGGGCACTGACCACAGTGGCAGGTCAGCAGCCCAAAGCGCCTGGGGAACAACAACAAGCAAGCCGAGCAGGATCCAGGTACGCATCTCAAGGCCCCGTATAATCGGGGATGCTGGGCATAGGCTGCAGGCGATCGCCATATTGCTGCTCCACATCAATCTTCAAGCGATCCCGATCGGGATCATTCCAGTGCTTTTGGTATTCACTGAAGAGATTCCCGAGGACATACCCCTCTATGTATAGTGCGTACGCACTATAGTTAAAGGGAATCTTTCCTTTTGAGAGGAGATCCAAGGGTTGCAGGAAACCATTACGCAGGATGGCCTCCTTTTCCTCCTCGGGACCATTGGCAGTCCACGGGTCCGTCAGGACGGCAGCCTGGGCGGTGAATTGCAAGGGATTTCCCAGACCCACCTCGGCAAAGATCCGTTGGGGCAGGCCAGCCACCGTGGTACTGACGGTGGCAACGGTGGGACCTGTGGATGCCAATGGATTGTTGGTCAGCTTGTTCAGGGCGTTGTTCAGGCCGCCCACCAGGCCAGGGTCCAGGCCCTCTTGGCGGGTGTTGACCGTAATGTTGTTTTCCCGCTCCACCAGCAGGGGCTCGCCGTCGTGCTTGCGCAGCAGGGGTTCCCTGCTGGAACCAGAAGCGAGGGTGCCGGCATCGGCGCTACCGGTCACCGCAGTCAGGCGCTCACCCCGCCCCCCAAAAAAGCGGATGGCCACCTCGTGCTGGAGATCGGTATCGCTTTTGAGCGAAGACCAGCTGCGCCCCTGGGGTGGATTGGCGGGGGATACCACCCGCTCCCAGGCGGCATAGCGTGCCGCCTCGATGCTACGATTCTGGACATAGGCCCATTTCCCCACATAGACCCCCAGGAGCAGGAGGGGGACCAGGACAAAGCCCGCCACCACCACCACTTCGGTCAGGGCCTGCCCTTCCTGCCTGGTGGTCTGTTGCTTTTGGCCAGCATTAACATTCATTGCACATTCCCCTTGGCAAGTTCCCGCAAATCCTCGACTGATTTGCGCATTTGTGGCTCTGCCTCTGACTGGAACCGCTTCATATGCGCAATAAATGCAGGGTCTGCTCCAGCAGCTTGTAACTCAGCCAGTGCTTTTGGTAACCATTGCTGAAGTCCTTTGTTGGCTTTTTCCATTATTGCAGCATGGTCATTGATGAATTTTTGATACTCCGGGGCTTGCCGTATGCCCTCACTCTGCAGGGCTTTTTGGGTCGCCTCCCGGTACGCCTGGATCTGGGCGGGGGTCATCTTGCGC
>JABEBX010017496.1_pt1 | contig 9992 bp, 9 predicted proteins | sample 7245971 | NCBI WGS metagenome assembly JABEBX01 (sample SAMN14506365, study PRJNA622280) | hot springs metagenome | biome: hot spring [ENVO:00000051]|acidic hot spring [ENVO:00002120]; feature: spring [ENVO:00000027]|sediment [ENVO:00002007]; material: sediment environment [ENVO:01001048]...
GGCCACGACGACGGCGTCCGGCAGTGTTGCGGTCTGGAACCACGCGGGCACCGCGCCAATATTCTGCGTCCAGGCTTGCTTGACAGTCAGAATGTTGACCACCGGGGTCAGCGGCATCGGCTCAGGCGGTTTGGAGCCCGAAGCGCAAGCGCCCAAGCCCGCGACCAGCAAGAGAGGCAGAGCCAGACGCGCCAGCCGCACGAAGCGTGGCGCCACAAAGCGGGAACTCTGACGGGTCGCGCTCATGCCGCACCTCCGCCGACCGACTGCAGTTTTTGCTCCACCGCAGCGCGCTGTGATGAATCGGCAGGCAGCGCCTTGAGTGCGGCTTCGTAAGCGGTACGGGCCGCGTCGCGCTGGCCTTGCAGCATGGCCAGATCGCCACGGCGGATGTCAAACAGGGCCGCGAATGTCGGCTCGGGCACGTCAGCCAGGGTTTTGATCGCCTCTGAATATTGCTTGGCATCGATCTGCAAGGCCGAAAGATTTAGCCGGGCCACTGAGCGCACGCTCGGTCCGGCCGCGTGCTCGGAAGCCCACTTGAGCGCGGCGATGGCCTGCTCGTTTTTACCCGCGTCGTGCAAGGACTTGGCGACGGCCAGCGCAGCCATGCCGGCATAGGCACTGCCGGGAGCCTTGCTCTGCATGACGGCCCAGGCCTGCTCGATCTTGTCAGGACTGTTGCTCTGGATGGCGGCCTGCACCTGCTCGAACACCACTGCCGCCTTCGCCCCTTGGTTGCGTTGCCACCATTGCCAGCCGTAATAGCCGGCGAAACCCACAGCGACGGCCAACACGCCCGCGGAAATCTGGGTGCCCCAACGCTCCCAGAAATGGCGCATCTGGGCGATCTGCTCTTGTTCTTCGAAGTTGTAGCTCATGGGTCGATGGGGGACGATTCAGAGCAGAGCGCAAACCAGCGTCTGCAAGGGTTCCAGCGGGAGCATGCGCTGCTGCTGCGCATCCTGCGCGCCGCGCAGATCCTTGATGCCGACCTGCCCGGACTGCAATTCCTGCTCACCGAACACCAGCGCCCAGCGCGCGCCGGAGGCGTCGGCCTTTTTCATTTGCGACTTCATGCTGCCGCCGCCCATGTGCAGTTGCACCCGCACTCCGGCAGCACGCAAAGACTCGCACAGGGGCATGACACGCGACATCAGCTCAGGGCTGGTCATCACGGCGTAGGCATGAGGGGCGCTCACGGGCGCATTCTGACCCGCTTCGATCAGCAGTTCGAGCACCCGCTCCATGCCCAGCGCCCAACCGCAGGCGGGCGTGGGTTTGCCGCCGATCTGCTCGATCAGCCCGTCGTAGCGTCCGCCCGCGCAGACCGTGGCCTGCGCGCCCAGCCGGTCGGTCACCCACTCGAACACCGTGAGGTTGTAATAGTCCAGCCCGCGCACCAGTCGCGGGTTGAGGGTGAAAGACTGCCCCGCCGCGCGCAACAGCGCCTGCACCCCCTCGAAATGCGCCAGAGACGCTTCGCCGAGATAGTCGATGAGCTTGGGCGCCCCCTCCACCAGCGCCTTCATGGCCGGATTCTTGGTATCGAGCACGCGCAGCGGATTGCTGTGCAGGCGGCGGCGCGCATCTTCATCGAGTTGATCGATGTGTTGTTCGAGGTAGGCGATGAGCGCCACCCGATGCCGCGCCCGCTCGTCGGCCTGACCGAGACAGTTGATTTCGAGCGTGACCAGTTCACTCAGGCCCAGACGCGCCCAGAGCTGACGGGCCATCAGAATGAGCTCCACGTCCACATCCGGCCCGGCGAAACCCAGCGCCTCGGCGCCGACCTGATGGAACTGGCGATAGCGCCCGCGTTGCGGCCGCTCGTGGCGGAACATCGGCCCGGTGTACCAGAGCCGCTTGCCGCCGTCATACAGCAGCGAATGTTCGATGCACGCGCGCACCACGGCCGCCGTGCCTTCGGGCCGCAGCGTGAGCGGTTCGCCGTTGAGCGCGTCGGTGAAGCTGTACATCTCTTTCTCGACAATGTCGGTCACTTCGCCGATACCGCGCACGAACAGCGGGGTGTATTCGAGTATGGGCGTGCGTAGATTCTGGTAGCCGTAGCTGCCCATGAGCGCGCGCACCTGCTCTTCAAACCACTCCCACGCCGCCGATTTGGGCGGCACGATGTCATTCATGCCTTTGACGGCACTGAGTTTGTCTGCCATGAAATTCAAGCCACCTGTTCAGGATGGCGATGGGGCGCGCCGTAGCGCTGTTGAACGTATTGCTCGACGATGGCCTGGAACTCGGCGGCAATGTTGTCGCCACGCAGGGTCATGCGCTTCTCACCATCGATAAACACCGGCGCCGCTGGCGCCTCGCCGGTACCGGGAAGACTGATGCCAATGTCGGCGTGCTTGCTCTCGCCCGGGCCATTGACGATACAGCCCATGACGGCCACGCGCAGTTGCTCCACACCGGGGTAGCGGTTACGCCAGACGGGCATCTGCGCGCGCAGAAACTGGTCGATGCTCTGGGTCAGTTCCTGAAAAAAGGTGCTGGTGGTGCGGCCGCAGCCGGGGCAGGCGGTGACGCTGGGTGTGAAAGCGCGCAGGCCCAGAGCCTGCAGGATTTCAAGCGCCACCACCACTTCCTGGCTGCGCGGCGCATTCGGCTCGGGGGTGAGCGACACGCGGATGGTGTCGCCGATGCCCTCTTGCAGCAGCACGGCCAACGCCGCAGTCGAGGCCACGGCGCCTTTGGTGCCCATGCCGGCCTCGGTCAAGCCGAGATGCAGGGGATAGTCGCAACGCGCCGCCAGGGCGCGGTACACCGTGATGAGATCCTGCACATTGGAAACCTTGCACGACAGCAGGATCTGCGCCGGATCCATCCCCAATTCACGAGCACGCTGAGCCGATTCCAGCGCCGAGAGCACCAGCGCCTGCGCCATGATCTGTCGCGCCTCATAAGGCTGGGCGCGGCGGGCATTGGCGTCCATCAGGCTGGCGAGCAGTTCCTGATCGAGACTGCCCCAGTTCACCCCAATGCGCACGGGTTTGTCGTAGCGCTGGGCGATGTCGATCATCTGACCGAACTGCTTGTCTTTCTTGTCGCCCTTGCCCACATTGCCCGGGTTGATGCGGTACTTGGACAGCGCACGAGCGCAATCGGGAAAGTCGCTCAACAGCCGATGGCCGTTGTAATGAAAGTCGCCGATGAGAGGCACCGAAACGCCCATGCGGTCGAGCTGCTCGCGGATGGCAGGCACGGCCGCCGCGGCCTCGGGCGTATTCACCGTGATGCGCACCAGCTCCGAGCCGGCCACCGCAAGCTCTTTGACCTGAATGGCCGTACCGATCGCGTCAGCCGTGTCGGTATTGGTCATGGACTGCACGCGCACCGGCGCGTCGCCGCCCACGGTCACCACATGATCGCCCCAAACCACGCGAGCCTGGCGCGTGCGGTGGCGGGCGGGCACGGCTTCGCAAATGGGAGGGTCGAGCAATTCCATGAATGACCGATTTATTTCAGGGTGAAGCGCGCGACATTCGCTCGCGTATCCGGGGTGAGATCGACGGGCTTGCCTGCGTAGCTCACCGTGGTGTGCGGCGCGTTGCCCACCACGATGGCCAGCGGCGTGCTTCCCGCAGGCACCTGAATGCTTTGCGGCGCACCGGGTTGCAAGAGCTGCGAAAAAATCACCTTGCCGTTGCTGGCGGTGACTTGCACCCAGCTCGGCGCGCTCGCCGCCAGTTGCAGCAGATTGCCCGAAGCAGCGCTGGTTGTTACAGAGGCTACCGGCGCAACTGGCACCGGCGCCGAGCCTGCGATGGCGGGCGTACTCTGCAGGGGCAGCGGCGACGAACCGGCATTTGCGGGATGAGATGCGGGGTGCGATGCAGCATGCGAGGCCGACTGTGAAGCGGCAGGCAGCACGCTTTCCACCGAGCCCGGTGCGGGTTGTTGGGGCTTCGCCGCGCTTGGCATCAGCCCCTCGGTCAAACCCCGCAAGGCGGGCCAGAAAAACACCACGGCGGCCAGCGCAACGATCAGCACCGCCAGCCAAAGCAGACCGTACGATTTACGAGTAGCACTCGCCGAGCGCGGCAAAGGACGCTCTGGCACGCGTGCGGCCAACTCCGCGCCCTCCTCTTCCGGCACCGGGCTGTGCAGCACTGGGGCGCCCGGAAGCAGGTCGAGCAGGGGTTTCGCATCGATTTTCAGTGCCTTGCAGCAACTCCGCAGCAGCGCACGGCCGAAAGTGTCGTCGGGCAGCGCCGACCAATCACCTGCCTCCAGCGCAGCGATTTTTGCAGGGGCCACCTTGAGCTGTGCGGCAAGCTCTTCGACATTGCGCCCGGCTCCCATGCGCGCCTCGCGCAGGGCAGCCCCCGCCTTGGCACGGCTGGCAATCAGTTCCGGAGTGGGTTCAGTCATACGGAATCAGTAGTTCAGCAGGGCGGAATCGTCAAACTTCCCCTGCTGCGCGGCGATGGCTTCACGCGAGTCTGGAAAGCGCTGGACGAGTTGATTGGTCCACAGCGCAGCGTCCATCGCATTACCCGCCTTGCGGGCAATCAGAATGCCGACCCAAAGCGACTGGGCGCTGGCGTACTGACCACTGTTGACGCGGGCAATGTAGAACAGCGCTTCCTTGGGCTTGCCCATGCGGTCGAGCACGACAGCCAGATTGGTGGACAACGCAGGATTGCCCGGATCGAGCGCGAAGCCCTTTTTGAGCGTGCCTTCCGATGCAGCCAGATCTCCTGCGCGGTATTGGCACACACCCAGCGCCAGATAAGTGCGCACCGGATAACGGTAATTCTGGATGGCCAGGGCCTTGTTGAACTGAACGAACGAGTCCGGATAGCGACGCTGCTGACACAGGAACCAGCCATAGTTGTGCAGCGCATCGGGATTGTCCGGCGAGAGCCGCAGCGCCTCGCGGTAATTGGCCTCGGCCTTGGCGGTGTCGTTCAACGCGGTATAGATGAGCGCGCGCATGGTGTAGGCGGGCACGAAATCAGATTTCTCTGCCAGCGCCTTGTTCACCTCTTCGAGCGCCACGGTGAACTGCCCGCGCTGGTAGTAGCCCTCGGCGAGTTCCAGACGCAACTGAACACGCTTGAGAACATCGGTCTGCTGAGTGCTCAAAGTCGCGCCCGAGCCCATCTCTGCCGCGCGCTGCGTCTGCGTGGCGCAGCCGCCGAGCAACGCGGCGCCCGCCATCAGCAAACCGAGCACGGCTACCCGCCAAGCCGAAACGTGGGACCGCGCACAAAGATTCAGGAACATAGGCAAAGTCTCCCTCAATGACCCAGGCGGGCTGCATTCGGCACGGCAGCAGCCTGCTGCATGCGGATGACGCGGCGGGTGCGATCCTGCACCTCGCCCGCCAGTTGACCACAAGCGGCGTCGATATCGTCGCCGCGGGTTTTGCGCACCGTGGTGACCAGGCCCGCATCGAGCAGCACCTGGGCAAACGCCGCGACCCGCGCCGCGGAAGATCTCTTGAGCCCGGACTGGGGAAACGGGTTGAACGGAATCAGATTGAACTTGCAGTTGACCTGCGCAGCGCGCACCAGCCGCACCAAATCCTGCGCCAGCGCCGGGGTGTCGTTCACACCGTCGAGCATGCAATATTCGAAAGTGATGAAGTCGCGAGGGGCGAAATCGAGATAGCGCTTGCACGCCGCCAGCAGTTCGTGCAGCGGGTACTTGCGATTGAGCGGCACCAGTTCGTCGCGTAGCGCATCAACGGGCGCATGCAGCGAAACCGCCAGCGCCACCGGACAATCCTGCGACAGCCGGTCGATCATGGGCACCACACCCGAGGTGGACACCGTGACACGGCGACGCGACAGACCGTAACCATCGTCGTCGAGCATGGTGCGCAGCGCGGGAACCAGCGCGCTGTAGTTTTGCAGCGGCTCGCCCATGCCCATCATCACCACGTTCGAAATCGCGCGTTCGCCGCCCGGCAGACCCAACTCGCGCCGCATGGTGAACTCGGCGTGCCAGAGCTGGGCAAGAATCTCCCAGGTTTGCAGATTGCGGCTGAAGCCCTGATGCCCGGTGGAGCAGAACTTGCAATTCACCGCACAGCCGGCCTGAGACGATACGCACAGCGTGTTGCGCTGCGCCTCTGGAATGAACACAGCCTCAACCGCGTTGCCCTGCCCGACATCGAACAGCCATTTCACCGTGCCATCGGCCGAGCGCTGTTCGCTGAGCACAGGCAGCGCGGCGATGTGCGCATGCTCCCGCAAAAATTGGCGCAAGGGCTTGGCCAGATCGCTCATGGCCTCGAAATCCGCCACGCCTTTCTGGTGCATCCAGCGAAAGACCTGCCGAGCGCGAAACGCCGCATGGCCGTGACGCCCGAACCATTCCACCAATCCGTCGCGATCGAACTGGAGAAGATTGGTAGAGGTCAGTTCGCCAGACATGGGCGCGGCATCAACGGGGAGTCGGCGGGGGGATCAGCAGACTAATCAGTAAACGATCAGCAAACGATCAGCGGGAATAGATCGCCATCGCCGGGAAGAAGAAAGCGATCTCCTGCGCCGCGGTTTCCACCGCGTCGGAGCCATGCACGGCATTGGCATCGATGCTGTCGGCGAAGTCGGCGCGGATGGTGGCGGGGGCGGCTTTTTTCGGGTCGGTTGCGCCCATCAGGTCGCGGTTCTTGAGAATGGCGCCCTCGCCTTCGAGCACCTGGATCATCACCGGGCCCGAGATCATGAAATCCACCAGATCCTTGAAAAACGGACGGGCCTTGTGCACCGCATAAAACGCTTCTGCCTCGGCGCGCGACAAATGCGCCATGCGCGCAGCGACGATTTTCAGACCGGCCGACTCGAAACGGGCGTAGATCTGGCCGATCACGTTTTTGGCAACGGCGTCGGGTTTGATGATGGAGAGCGTGCGCTCAATGGTCATACTTTACTCCTGAAATCAAAGGGTTAATTCATCATTGTAGACAGCACCGAACTTGTGCTGCAGGGTCACACACAGGGCTCAGCGCCCGCCGCGATTGCCACCGCCACCGCCACCTCCACCGCCTCCGCTGCGTCGGCGCCCTCCCGAGGGGCCGCCCCCACCGCCCGTGCGATGCGGACCGGCATCTTTGTGGATGTAACCGAAACTGGTTTTCATCGGATCGGGCTGCGAACTGCCCTGCTTGTCGCCCGATTTGCGGCGCGATTGTCCGCCGGGCTTGTTTCCGGTCGAGAAATTGCCTGTGCCGCCCCAGGAACCGCCGCCGCTACGCACCACCGGGCTCTTGCCGAACAGCGCCTCGACCGTGGTGCGGGCGTAGCTGTCTGGCCCGGGCTGCTGCTGGTCGCCGCCCTGCCCCTTGCCGCGTCCGCCGCGGCCACGGCTGTCGTTGCGCCGTCCGCCCTGGTTCTGCCCGTTCGGGCGGCGCGCGGGGCGGTCTCCTGCACCGGAAGGCGCCTCGCCGCTGCGACCTTGCAGCGCCTGCACCTGCGATTTGTCGAGCTCGACAAAATCGCCGCGGCGCAGCCCCGCAGGCAGCACCACACTGGCATAGCGCACCCGGATGAGACGGCTCACCGTCAGCCCAACCGCCTCGAACATGCGACGCACTTCGCGGTTGCGGCCCTCGGAGATGACCACGCGCCACCAGCGATTGGCGCCCTCGCCGCCCGCCTCTTCGAGACTCAGAAAACGCGCCGGGCCATCGCCCAACTGCACGCCCTCGAGCAATTCGTCGCGGGCTGCCGCGTCAAGCTCGCCCAGCACCCGCACGGCGTATTCGCGCTCGGCACCGTAGCTCGGGTGCATCAGCCGGTTGGCCAGGTCTCCCGAGGTGGTAAACAGCAACAGGCCTTCGGTGTTGATATCCAGCCGCCCGACCGCGGTCCACTTGGACCCTTGCAGCTTGGGCAGATGCTGAAACACCGTGGGACGTCCTTCCGGGTCTTTGAACGACACCACTTCACCCGTCGGCTTGTGATAGGCCAGCACGCGGGCCTGGGCCGGCCGCAGGCGGCGCTTGATGATCTTGCCATTGACGCGAATCTGGTCGGTCGGCAGGATGCGCTGTCCCAGATGCGCCGGTTCGCCGTTGACCGAAACCCGCCCGGCCAGGATGAGGTCTTCCATCTCGCGCCGAGAACCCACGCCGCTTTGCGCCAGCACCTTATGCAGCTTGGGCGCATCTTCGGCCGGGGCCAGCACACGGCGCACGATCTCGGCGGTTTCCGCCGCCTGATCGTAAGTGCCCGAAATCACATCCTGAATCTGCACGCCCACCAGCGGCGCGGGCGCCGCGGCGGCGGGTGTCGTCGCCTCAAGCTGCGGCGCCTGCGGCTCGGTCTGGTGACGCGGGCTTTTCGGTGAACGTGGCGGACGCGCCGTGCGCTTGGGCTCAAGCCGCTGCTGCGGCTCAGTCTGCGGGCTCGCCTCTGCGGCTACTGCCACGCCGGCGTCTGCACTCTCGGCGCTTTGCGCTTCAGGTTCAGCCGGCAAAGCAGCCACCGCTTCAACCGTGGACGGCGCAACAGCTTCGCCAGACTCCGGCGCTGCGCCCTCTTCGGTGCTTGCAGCCGCGGTCTTGCGCGGCGTGCGGCGAGGGACGGCACGGGTCTTGCGCGCTGGCGGCGTATCGGCCACGGCCTCTACAGCCTCGGGCGCAGGGTTGAGTTCGGGGGAGTCAGGCGAGTCGGTAGAGCTCATGGTGCTGTCCGTTCAAGGTCAGTCGTTCGGCAGCGCACTTTCGGGCGCACTGCGGGGCATAGAGGCCGGCTGTACGACTTCGGTCGTTTCAGACGGAGGATGGTGTTCACCGGGTTCAGCGTCGACCGCGGCAGGGTCTGGCGCTTCTTGCCGTGGGGTTGCTTGCGGGGCTTCCAGACTCTCGATTTCAGGCAGGCGCTGCTGCAGGCCGTCGAAATTCGGCAGCATGTCGCCGCGCTCGCCCAACGGGGGCAGGGCGTCGAGGGTTTTCAGTCCGAGATCGTCGAGAAATTGCGCCGTGGTGGCCAGAAGGGCCGGTCGGCCCGGCGCTTCGCGGTGGCCGATCACCTCGACCCAGCCCCGGTCTTCAAGCTGACGGATGATCTGGGCATTGACCACCACCCCGCGAATCTCTTCGATGTCGCCCCGGGTCACGGGCTGACGGTAGGCGATGATGGCCAGGGTTTCCAGCACGGCGCGCGAATACTTTTGCGGCTTCTCGGGATAGAGCCGGTCGAGAAAAGGCTGCATCTCCGCCCGGCTTTGAAAGCGCCAGCCCTGCGCCAGCCGCACGAGCTCGACGCCGCGCTCCTGCCAATCGCTGCGCAGTTCATCGAGCAGCGCGCGCACGGTGTCGGCGGCGATCGTGTCGTCGAACAGGCGCCGCAGTTCAGCGACGGAAAGGGCTTGGGAAGCACAGATCAGCGCGGTCTCGAGGACCCGCTTGGCCTCTTGCGTGTTCATAGATACCCGGTAAAGGGCGGTATCAGCCGGAAGTCGTCCGCTGTGCCGCAGGTGCCCGAAGGCGGGCGCAATGTGTCGATGCCTGGCGCTCAAGTCAGCGCCCCCCAGAGTCAGGCCGCACCCGACTCGCCCCCTTGGGGGTCAAGAAAACTGGGGACGGCCCCGCGTTTGCCTGAGAGTTATTGCCGATTTTAATACGTCTGCGTAGCGCGCTTGCCGCTCACGCTTCAGGCGGCAGGGGCAAGCTCTGCTGTTACGGGCGGGTAGAACGCGTCGGCGTGCAGATCGTTCTCCGGCAGGCCCCGTTCCAGCAGTGACGCGCTGATGGCTTCGACCATGCCCGGCGGCCCGGCCAGATAGACCTTGGAACCGGCAAAGTCGGCCACCTGCTCCAGCAGATGCGCGGCCAGCGGGCGATGCACGGCCTGCGGCGGATCTCCCGGTTGCGCCTCGTCCAGCGCAAGGTGGTAGCTGAAGTTGCGGTAGCCGCGGCGCATCTGCTCCATCTGCTCCAGACCGTACACATCGGCCTGATTGCGAAATCCGGCAAACAGCACCACGGGTTCGAGCTTGCCGTTGTCGAGCGCGGT
>JABEBX010018437.1_pt1 | contig 9992 bp, 8 predicted proteins | sample 7245971 | NCBI WGS metagenome assembly JABEBX01 (sample SAMN14506365, study PRJNA622280) | hot springs metagenome | biome: hot spring [ENVO:00000051]|acidic hot spring [ENVO:00002120]; feature: spring [ENVO:00000027]|sediment [ENVO:00002007]; material: sediment environment [ENVO:01001048]...
CCATAGCTCATCACATTCAAGAGGAGTAAGATTCAGTTCTTTTATCAAATAATCATTCATTTCTTCAGCGTGTTCAGCCATATCCTCAAGGAGTTTCCCGATAGTGTCTCTATGATGTCCTGTAAGTCTCTCAATACTTCTAATTCCATTTTTTTCAACGAGGTGTTTACATATGTTTATAATTTCACTTTCAGGTAAATGTTTTCTGTAAAGTGGGGTTCCTTTTGTTTTCATAAAAAAAGTATTACAATGGTAGCAATAATATCTCTGATGTCCGCTCTTATATTTCCCACTTTTTATTATATTCTTCCCCTTTTCTTTCAGATAATATTTGCATCTGGGATTCTGGCAAACTATGTTATTTTCTTCTTTTGGTCTTGTCATTACATATTACAAATGAGAGATATGAATTAGTAATATATAAACTACTCTAAATTAGGACAATACCAAAAAAAATCAACGAAAAAACAGGGAAAATAATAAAAATAAATGAAAAAAAGATATAAGCAACAGGCTATTTTTGTGATTTTGAATGCATTTTTATGATTTAAGTTAGAAATCGAACAGTGTACAAAAAATTAATATAGTTATTAGATATTACTTATATTTATGGAAAAAGTTCAAAGGCAAGTTATATCTGCCGCAATGATAGGGACCATATTAGAGTGGTATGGTACGTTTTTGTTCAGTTCTGGTGCCGTTTTTATTGCCTATGCCTTCTTGCCTAAAGGAAATCCACTTGTGACAATTGCGTCCGCTCTTTTTATATTTGCTATTGGATTTTTCATGAGACCTGTTGGAGCTATTTTCTTTGGCCATTATGGAGATAAGATTGGAAGAAAAAGGATGCTTTTGTGGACCTTGATAATATCTGGAGTTTCAACTGGCCTAGTTGGTTTGCTTCCGACATACGCTCAGACGGGGGCTTTGGCGATAGCTTTGTTGATAATTCTGAGATTGTTGTTGGGATTTGGTCTCGGTGGAGAATGGGGAGGTGCAATGCTCCTAACATTAGAGAACTTCAAATCTAAGAGAGGCTTTTGGACTTCTTTTGTTCAATCTACAGTTGGAATAGGTCTTATTCTTGGTGCATTGTCTTTTCTAACTCTTACTTTCTTGCTGCCTTCCTCCGCGATGTACGCTTGGGGATGGAGAATTCCTTATTTGTTGGCTTTCTTAGTGCTTATAGTAGGTATTTACATAAGAGTAAGAGTACCCGAAACCCCTATTTTCGAGGCTACAATGAAAGAGAAAAAAATCGAGAAATACCCAATTAAAGCATTATTCAAGAACCATAAGGCAAACCTAACAATGGGTACTCTAATCGTGGCATCATCTGGAACAATATATTACTATGGAGTAACTTTACTACCACTTTTGTATGAGACTGAAAAAATAGTTACTGTTCAATTCGCAGAAATAGCGATAATAGGTTTCGCTCTGGCAGAGATCTTTTTTGTATATATTGGAGGTATCCTTTCTGATTTGAAAGGAAGAAGAACTCTTGCAATAACGGCGAACTTGATATTCCTAATAATAGTATTTCCATCCATATTATTCAGAACTGCGGACTTTCTAATAATTTACCTTGTTCTTTACGGACTTGCACATGGGATCGGGTATACTTCAGAAGGGGACATAATCTCTGAAATATTCCCTACCAATGTCAGATACACCGGAAATTCATTCGCCTACCAATTCGGAAATGCATATATTTCTGGCTTAGCACCTTATGCATCACTTGCAATTGGTTCTTTATCAGAGCTACTTTATCCACTATATGGTATAGTATTTTCTATAACTGCTGTAATCTCTGCAATCAAAATAAAAGAGACCAAAGATATTGATTTGGAGAAAGAAGTGGTGAAAGCTAATCAACCAGAAGAAATAAAGGTTTGATAATTGGAATAAGAAAAATATTTGAAAATAGAAAATGAATAGATTAAGGAAGAAAGATATTAGATATAAGTCTTAAACTAAATAAAAAATGTACGAAGAATTCGGTAATAATAAAATAGAGATGAATAATACATGAAAGGTTCAGATGCAATTTTGGCTATGTTAAAAAAGTACTCAGTGACCCATGTTTTTGGCCTTATTGGAGAAACCAGTTTCCCTCTTTATGAGAGTTGGGAACGCTATCCAGAAATAAAACATATACTGGTTCGAGATGAAAGAAATGCTGCAATAATGGCTGATGGATATTCTAGGGCCGGTAACAAACCAGGAATCTGTGAAGTCCCTGGAGTTGGTGCCTCATATATCTTGCCAGGGATTATTGAGGCAAACAAATCCGGGACTCCTATGATTGTACTCTCAAGTGATATTTCCCTTTCTTCAGAGAAGAAAAACTATCTTACAGAATATGACAAATCCAGTATATTTCAGCAAATCACAAAAGAGTTTATTTCTGTAAACGATAGTAGAGATATTCCTCGTTTAATAAGAAGGGCTTTCAGAATATCAACTACAGGTAGAATGGGGCCAGTCTTTCTGAGATTCCCGATGGATATCTATTCAGGTGATGTTAAAGAGAAAGAAATCTATGTACAGGAAAACTTTGCTTATTATCCTTCTCTTAGATTCTCCCCCGATGATTTACTGATTTTACAGGCAATACAACTCTTGAAAAAAAGTAGATCCCCCGTAATAGTTGCTGGGCAGGGTGTGCTCCATTCTCATGCAGAGAAAGAACTTCAGGAATTTGCAAGTGTGACAGGTATACCTGTAGGCACAACGATTTCTGGAAAAGGTTCTGTCTCAGAAAACTGGGAACTTTCAATAGGGGTTGTGGGCAGTCGTGGAGGTACAGATTTTTCTAACAAAGTGCTTTCATCAGCGGATCTTGTATTCTTTATTGGCACTAACACAGATTCGGCATCTACCTCAGAATGGCATAATCCTCCATATTTCTCTGACGGAAGGATAATAATACATCTTGATGTTTCTGAAGCAGATCTTGGCAACAATTATCCTACAGACCTTTTCCTTTATGGAGACGCAAAATTGACACTTTTAAAACTTACTGAAGTTGCAAAACATACAAAAATAGGTGGACCCTTGCAACCAGATTTGATTGAAAATAGAAAAATTGCCATTAATAAGCAGAATTATCTTTCTACTAGAGAATACAGCACTGTTAATCCAATTAAACTTGTCAAAGCTATGGAGAAAATAATTCCTGAGAAGTCTGTAATTGCTACCGATCCCGGAGTTGGCGCAATTTACTCTTCGGCCTACTTTAAGATTTCTTCTCCTGGCCGAAAATTCATATTCAACTATGCTGTGGGTGGTTTGGGCTTTTCAATTCCGGCAGCAATAGGGGCATTCTACGCAACGAATAACACTACTATTGCTCTTACCCATGACGGAAGCTTTGGATTTTTTGAAGGTGAACTTGAGACACTAAAGCGTTACGGACCAGAGGTTAAAGTGATCATAATTAACAACGGTTCCTTTGGTTGGATAAGAGCAACGATGCTTGATAGATTTAATAGGTTAGTGGGAGAAAATGAATTTGCTAAAACAGATTTTTCCTCGATTGCAAAAGGCCATGGTATCCCTTATGCTTTGATAGAGAAAGATAGCGAAATAGAAGACGGATTAAAGCAATCTATTTCAACAAAAGGACCATTCATCCTAGAAATTATCACAGCTTCTGAAGACCACCTTGTTCCCCCAGTTCCGGAATGGAAAGAGATCGCACAGAAACACAATTTAGATTATATGGGCTAGAATCTAAGCTTTTCTATTCCAACATTCCTATCTTCCATACCTAGATTACTGTTGGTAATGATTGATCCATTAAAGAGAGTTGTTCTTTTCTTTCCTGAGACAATGCTAGCAACAATTCTTCCAATGGAATCCGCTTTCATCAGTCCTGCTCCACTACCTCCTGTAGCCACTATACCATTAAGAAATGGAAAAATATATGGAGTCTTATCCTGGGTACTAAGAGAATAGTAACCAGTCCATCTTCCTGTTATTTTTATATCATCAAAACCTTTCAGATATTCTCTAATAACCGGCAAAATATTGGTTACAAAGTACTCTTGATCTGGATCGATATATTCGATCTTCTCTGGTGGCTCATATGAAAATGTTTTTCCAATCTCCTGATCTGAAGTAGTCCCTGATGTAGTTACCCAGAACGTTCCACTGGGCGGATGTGGCCTAAGATATATACCATAAGAAGGCAATACAACTAATGGAAATATAGATTCATTGTTGAGACCGTACGAAGAATTTACTATATTTCTTACTACACTTCCTCCTATCTGATACACAAATCTCTTTTTTACCCTAATATGGCTGTCAACTCCAATACTGTCTAGCAACTTTCCAGTCCATGCACCAGTGGCAAATATTACTCGATCAGCAATTAGCATACTTTTATTTGTTTCGATTCCGCTTATTTTCTTTTTCTGCCAGAGAAATGGTTCACCAGGATAACCTATTGAATTCAAAGGCGTAATTTTTACATTTGTGACTTCAGTTCCAAAAGAGAACTCTACTCCTAGATCCCTACAAGAATCATAGTAAAACTTTGATAGTTTATCTACTTCAAGTACGCCACAATTTTGCCCTAATATACCAAAATCCATCGGTTCCAGTTCCAGCAATTCTGCTTCTCTCCCCTGGGGATTTGGAATAAGTGGATCTATTTTTGCAATTTCTTTCTTGGTTAAAATCCGGATCCTTGTTCTTTTTTGCATATTTTCTATAATATGTTTCATTGCTTTGTACTTTCTAGAACTCATCAAGAATAGATAACCTACATAGCGCATATCTATATCATAACCAAGATCATTTTGAATATGTCTATAAAAGCCAATACTTGCTTCAGCAAGTTTGAAATTTACTTCAGTCGAAAATAAGTCTCGGTAACCAGCAACACTTCTACCAGAGTTCCCTTGAGAATATGTCGATTCTTTTTCCACCACTTTTACTGTTTTATCCGGCATAAATTTCTTCAAGTAATATGCAGAGGACAACCCAAGTAAACCGGCACCTACGACTATGTAATCAAACTTTTCATTTGTCATTGAAATTCTCCCTTATTTCCTAATTGACAATATCTAATAACTATAATAAATTTTATGATAATGCTCGATTTCTAACTTAAATCACAAAAATAGCCTGTTTCTATATCTTTTTTCGTTGATTTTTTTATAGATTACGCTATCAACCCCGCTTTTGCGTATTCACTACCTGAGGTCAGAGAATTGATAGAAAAACATAAATAACGGATGCATTTCATTAATTAATCACGCTGACTTTGCCCCCTCCTACCCTTTAATTTGGTAGTTATATCCTTCCTTCCACAAAATCTCTCATACTGTTTTTGTCTTCTGTTGCAAAAGGAAGGCTCAGGTAAAAATTTAATGATGTCATTTCAGTATGCCCTTGCGATAGGTATATGAATTGAATTTTTATCGAGCCATTCAGGAGCTTTCCTAAATCTCAAAAATTCTTCATATCTCATGCCTGTTAAAAGCAATGAATCAACAACTATCAATTTCTCTTACGTATGACATCTCTTAGCAATATATACTCTTTAGGTCTTAGTATCCGTACCTTATTTTTTATTATAGGATTTTCCATCATGTTTTATCTAAAACACGAGTATTTAATTTCATCTTTTACTATACCTATTTAAATGAAAAAATAAAAAGATGGCATTATACTATTATTATAGGATAAAACACGAGTTTTTATTTTAAGTGATTTATTTTTATCAGTTTAGCTAATCTATTTTTATTCAAGCCTTATTTATAAATCATTATAGCCTCTATTTAAGTGGTCATCGACGATTATATGTTAATAAATGATCTAATAGAGATATCCCCTATAATTTAGGCTCATCAATCGATCTAAAAAGTCTGAGTTTAAGTTAATGAGATTCAGAATTAAAAATGCAGGATCCCAGAATCTAGAATCCGGATCCAAAAATTCTGGAACACCAGGAACAATGATCATGATACTACTATGAAATAGATCTATATTTGCAAAAATACAGTTAAAAGTATTTACTATAATACATCTACACGCATGTAAAAAAATTTTTGCTTTAAATACCCTATATAAAGAACAAAGGAATACCTTTATTGTTTGTATCACTGCTCTGCCCCTCTTTATTCGCTTTTTCTTTTTTAGTATTCTCCGCCTCTTCTAATTGTTGCATATCCTCTTCAAATTTCTTAAATTGAGCGTTCATATAATCCATCTTTTTTTGTTCGTATGCATTTCTCAGCTTTTCAGAGGGTAACTTAAATCGTACTGAGGTTATTGTTATTGTTCTATTATCCACAGTTTTAGTAGGGTACTTTCTCCAAGTCTGCTCTGGATTATAGGGGCTAGGAAATGGTCTGTATGGCTTCATGATACCTTGCTTACCCGTTGCTTCAAAGATAAGATGTATGAGCTGTCTGCTCTGTTTTTCAATAAAGTTCATTTTAGGTGTAGTAATAAGTGTAATGTATTGCTTAAAACGGTATGCTTGAGTTATCATGCCGAATATTCGTACTGATAGCTGTTGCCATAATCTTGCATTTATTCCTAATCCTGCATCATCAAATATTATACATGATGCTTTTGGCATGTCTGCATGATTGAGTAAATGCACAAAATCTTGAACAGTGAATACAATTTGATCTACACTAAAATTCGGATCGATCTGTTCTGCAAGTGATATAGCAGAATAAGACTTACCACTTCCCGTATCTCCCACAAACAGAGCTATAAAATTTCTATTCTCATTAATTCTTTTGCGAATGTAAGGAATGAGCCAAATACTTTTTTCTAAATGAGTATTGTCATACTCATTCTCTACCTCTTCTGGTTGGAAATATTCCGATGCCTTAAACATTGTCAGTCATCCTCTTTTTTATTTGATTTACTATGATACTCTTCCTCTTCTGATTCAGATTGAAAATATTCTGATGGCTTAAACGTATCTATTACATTTGACATAATTTACTCCTCATGCTTAAAATTATAATATTTTTATTCGTCTTGTTCTTCATCTTCTTGATCCATTCTTTCTTTTTATTTTTTGTGCAGTTTTCATTTTGACTTTTTGCTGCAATTTCACTTTTTTTATTTTCGTTTTGGTTTTTTACTGCTTTCATATTCTACCTCTTTTTTATATTGCTTTATTTCTCAGAAGGTACAATTTACCTTTTTGTTCTCTTTCTTCGGTTTGCGTAAGATTTGAAGCCTTGTTTTCTGGCAACTCATTGCCCCAACTCGTCCATCCGTTACGCCTGTTCCGGGCAAACAATTCAATACGTGTTGCTTTTGGATACATTTTTTCTATAATTTCATAAAAGATTTCTGGTTTTTTGCTATGCTCGGTTCTCGGCGCAGAAATTACAGAAGAGGGTCTGTTTTGTGGATCAGGTACTCCTATACCCTCTCCTTTTACACCTATCAAGAGATTTTCATGTTGCTGTCTTGCATAATAGCCCATACCTATCCTATCTTTCAACCATACCATTTGTGTTCTACATTTAAATTCCCATTCTTCCATTACGCTAAGACCTTCCTTTAACTTAGGAGATGGGGCCCAGAGAAATAAAATTGAATTATCTGCAGCTGGTATTTTCATATTCATTATATCTCCTAACTTCATCGTGGCATATTTTGAGTCTATGTCTCTATCACTATCTACTGCAAAATCATAGGACCAAGGGGGGTCTGCATAAATAACTTGATAAGTGCCATTGAACACAGGAGCGGGTTTAGGTTTTTCTCTTTCAATTTCTCTCTTAACATCAATTATCTTTTTTTCTCCTTTAAGTATTTGTGGCATAGCTTCTGGCTTAACTTCTTTTATTTCTTTAATATATTTGAGCTTTCGTTCTGGAATATCGTATTTTTTTGAATATTCTGCTCTAGTATCGGCTTTCGGTGTTTCTGGCTCTTCAGTAGATTTATACTTCTCGGTCAATGTGTCCGACAAGTATTCTTGTTTTTTCCATCTTGTATTTATTGCTTTTTCAGCTCTCTCTTTTTGTCTTGCCTTACTCAATAACTCTGCGTATGAATACGCAAGAACTGCTCTCTGATCTTCGCTTAAATGTCTTCTCAATAAGGCAGTGTTTATAAGGTACATATCTTCATCAATATCTATAAGCTCAACAATACGACACTCAACTTGCTTAATGCCTAGTTCTTTTGCGATCTCATATCTATGATGCCCATCAAGAATAGTACCATCATATTTTATTTCTATTGGCTGTAATATACCGTGTTCTTGAATATCTCTCTTTAATTCTGCAAATTCTAAAGATCGCATTTCAGGTACTAGATTTCTATGTGGATGCTCTTTCAACTCATATAGGTTTTTCCAGACCATATTAATCACTTCCCTCTACTTTTATACCATATTTTTTCTGGATTTGGCATAAAACATTATCTATTCCTCCAAGCTTCACACCTAAAACTCTCATTTCTTCAATATATGCCCGTGCCCTTTCTGACCATTTACTATCCTCTTTATAATTTGAGAAGATAGTAAGAAATAGATTTTCGAATGAAGAAATATGTTCTATTAGGTTTTTTAAATCTTCGGTATCAATCTCTATTTTATTATTCATTCTTTATCAGCTCCATTCTCTTCTTTTTTTAGTGGTCTTCTATACCACAAAATATCCAGGGTCCCGTCATTGTTCAAAAGTTCAAATTTGTAGTCTTTCATTTTTTGAGTGATCTTATCATTGTTAAACAATGGAGCTGTTTTTATTCCGATTCTAAAATATTTGTTATCTAATGATATTCCTGAACTGTCATCAATCGTTAAACCTTCATTTTTTAGATCATTAATTATTTCTGCACTATCTTTAGCACTTATAGGATCAATTGCATTAACAGTATCAGTCCCCGAACTTGCAATTTTACCATTTTCTTCGGGGACTACTTTTTCTTTCGTTGTAATCGTATTTTTTACAGTATCAGTCCCCGAACCTGTCTTTATCTCTATCTCCTCTTTTTTTTCTTCATTCAATATTTTTTTTATTCGAGGAAAGAGAGGATCTTCCGGGACTGATAGGCTCTGCGGTATTTCTGGCACTACCTCCTGACCAGTCCCTGAAAAATTTTCAATTTTTTGAGTTCCGGGACTGGTATCTTTTACCTCTTGAACCGCACTAATATTTTTATATATTAATATATCATTCGGAATAATAAAAATATCTCTCCATGCCTTTAATTTATTTCCTCTAATCTTCTTTTCTGTTGTAAGATTTTTAAATCCGTTTTTACTCAACGCTGTGCCTAGCGCTCTCGTATCGACTAAATCTGAAGATAGTTTGTTTTTTTGCGCCCATTCTTTAGCATCCAAATCAATATATTTTTTAATTGCTGTTAGGAATTCATTACCTTCTGTTTTGTTTTCAGTAATGAAAAGCTCAGGATCGAGATCATTATCATTCAAGTAATTCTTAACACTGTTAATATTTGTCAATATTGCCTCGTTATCGATTCGATCCTCTATATAGGCATTGCTTGGATCCACATATTTTTGATAGGTCTCTCTGGCTTTTTCAATTGTAAACTGATCTGTAAATTTCAACCTCTTTCTAAACGAGCCATAATAGTCATCTACTACTTCTGAGAATATTAAGTCTAGTTCGTGAGGATCTAATAGTTTGTTAACATAATCGCTGATCTGTTCAGGTGTTAATATATTTTCGAGCAAATTATCGAATGAAATAATAGCTATAACACGCCTATAAAAAGCTACTGAATCCTCATTTATATTCGGTAGCTTATTTGTGTCTATAATAAACTTTGCGCGAGATTCAAAATAAAAAGGATTGGCATTCTTGCGTTCTGCCACAATTCTAGTGCCATCAGTGGTCTTCTTAAACCATTCGGACCTTGCCAGACCATCTCCCGCTTCACTTATGATATTCGCAAATTTACCATACAATTCAGCTCTTTTAAACTTATCATTCTCTAGCTCTTTAATCGAGATAGCAGAAGTATCG
>JABEBX010023272.1_pt1 | contig 9990 bp, 6 predicted proteins | sample 7245971 | NCBI WGS metagenome assembly JABEBX01 (sample SAMN14506365, study PRJNA622280) | hot springs metagenome | biome: hot spring [ENVO:00000051]|acidic hot spring [ENVO:00002120]; feature: spring [ENVO:00000027]|sediment [ENVO:00002007]; material: sediment environment [ENVO:01001048]...
CCAGCCGTCGCGGAAAGGAACTGCGGCGGCCGACGTGGAAACGGAAATTGCGGGGTAAATCCTGAAAATCAAGCGGGTAACAGAGATGCGAGTCCTTGGCTCGCCCCGCTGCCGGACGCCGGCCTGAGTTTCTTGGCTGCGAGCGTCCGCGCCGGCCTTTTCACCGGCCGTTTGCACGACCGCTTGTGTGGAAGTCTGCACCTGCTCCCAAGTGGTGAGCACAATCCACTCTTGCGCGTGGACGGGGCGTTGCGCCGTGCCGGCGACCGGCCGCGATGCGGGCAGTTCCGCCTTCAACAGATCCTGCCGCGGCGGGCCTGCGCCGGGTTCGATCAACGCCGTCTCCCATGCACGCGCGGAGACCGCTCCGGCAGGCGCGCCATGCGCCGCGATCCGCGTTTCGGCAGCGAAGGCGCGACGCGCCGCCGGAACGGCGCGAGATTTTACCGGACGGAATCGCGTTGCGGGGCGGCCAATCTTCGCTGGCGCAATGCGTTCCTCGCTTGCGCTCTGCATTTGCGGCATTTGCGCTGGTCCTTCCTGCGCCCGCGCAGGGGCCGGTTGCCGCGGCGCTGCGGCGCTCCGCGCCGGAACGAAAGCTACCAACTGCGGACAACTGGCGAACTCCACCGAGCCGAAGACCAGCCCGCAGCCCAGCGCAGCCAGAAGGGCATGAGTTGCCCAGGGACTCAAACCGGGTGTGTGTTTGAGAATGCGGTGAACGCGGCGGGCCAACTCGGGGCGCCGTTGCCAGGCTCCCAGCGAAAGCGCCTCGGCACGGTGTTCGTGGCCGCGTTCGGCAAGGTTGGCGAGGCAGGCCGCGTAGGCGCGCGGCGCACGCGTAACCCGCACCACTCCGTCGTCGCAGGCCATCTCCCGCTCCCGGCAAAGCCGGCGCTCGATCCAGATGAGCGCCGGGTTCAGCGGAAACAGAATCAGACAGAGCTTTTGCAAGAGATTGGTCCAATCGTCGCCCCGGCGCAGATGTTCGGTCTCGTGCAGAACCACCTGTTCGAGCTCTTCCCGCGTAAGCTGGGGCAAAAGCCAATCGGGAATGAGGATGCGCGGCGCCCAAAAGCCGATCACGCTGGGCCGGTCGAGATCCCGCGTGGTGCAAACCTGGATAGGACGCCGGCCCCACTGAGCGGCCGAGTCAGACGGGAGTACAGGCGCAAGCACATCAGGCAGATCGCCCGCCGTGATCGGTACCGCCGTCTTCCACAACCTGCGCAAGCGCAAGGAGTGCAAGCCCAGGTCGAGGGCGCGCCAAATCGACGCCGCAATCCACAGCGCGCCCAGGCCCAAGCTCCAGCGAATGTCCAATTGCAGCCACGGCTTAGGCGGCGCCGCCGTCAGGCCGGAAGCAAGGCCGTTCGCGGCGCGCGCGCCGAGGTTCAACAGCATGGGCAAAAAGGGAAGCGCAAGAACCGCCGCAAAGCCCGCGGCCCACACCGCGAAGCGATGCGCGGCCGAGGCGCGGCGTGCGAACCGCAGGCTGATGGCCAGACCGCACGCCACCGCAGCGCCTTGCCAGGCCGCCGTCACCACCATCGGCGCCGCCGCCTGAGAAAACGCCCGGAAGGCCGAGGGCAGCGTGTGGGCCGCGCCTGCAAGCGCCCACCGTAAAGCATCGGCAATGAAGGTCATTTCCATGCTCTATTCCTCGGCTTTATTCCTCGCTCGCGCCACCGGGACCAGCGCCGCTCTTGCCGCCATCGGGCCCTGCTTCGCGAATGGCTTCTTTGAGCCGATCAAGCTCCGCCGCCGTGATCTCGCCGTCGTCCAGCAGGGACAAAAGCAGCCGCTCGCGTGAGTTGCCGAAGAAGCGGCTCAGCACGCGGCGCACCTCCGACCGGCTGGCCTCTTGTTCTAAGATGCAGGGACGGTAGATGAACGCCCGGCCCTCCTGGCGGTGCGCAACGTAGCCCTTTTGCTCCAGAATGCGGATGGTCGTGAGCACCGAATTATAGGCTAACGCCTCCGTTTCCGGTATGGCGGCCACCAGATCAGTCACTGCCGACTCGCCGCGCAGCCACAGGATCTTCATCAGCCTCAGCTCGGCCTCGGTCAGCGTGTTGGATTTTTTCGGCGGCATATCGATCTTGTTGATTCTATTAGGAACAACACCCGAACCGGAATTGCTCCCACTGTTCATGGACGAACAACTAAATGATTAGTTAGCGAGAAGGAAGTGGGAAACGTGGTTTGATTCTTGTTGGGCGCGGCCGCCGGAGGGTCTTGCGCGTCTTCCCGGCCCCGCGGTCCGTGGCCGTGCCAGTGGGCATCGGGTAGTGGGTCAGTTTGAAAGGGACTTGCCCTCAGGGGCTAAAACCCACATTTATTTTGTTCGATTGATGTACGGGCTGAAGCCCGTACCCTTCAAGCTGAAGCCCGTACCCTTCAAACTGAGCCACCATCGGGCATCGCCGGGAGATGCTCAGCCAAGGTGGCTTGGCGTAGAATGGCTGCGCCTCGTCAATGGGCGTTCGAGCCGCGGCAAGGGCGCCCGCCTTAGAGGGACTGGCGCAAAAACGAGGTGAATTTTTAGAGAGGAATCGAGAGTTCACCGACCATGACTATGAAGCCACTGATCCGTTCGCGTCTTCCGCGCTTGTTTGCCCTGCCGGCGCTTGTGCCGGTCCTGATGACCGCTTCGCTTTTGGCCGCCGCGCACGTCCGGGCCCAAACGAAGATCGGGGGCGAAAATATCGTCACCCTCACCCGCAAACCGGTAAGCAAGACCAAGCCTGAGTTTACCAGCGTTACGGTGATGCCGGGGCGCGGCATGGAGCTGCTCTACATCACCGCCAATTTTCCCGGCAAGGGCGAAGTCCAGGTGCTGGCTTCGCCCAATCTGGCCACGGCCGAGAAGATACTCGACCATGAGGACACGGCCAACGGCGACCGGGGTTACACCATGGGCGCGGCCATGCTATGCCCTTATCCCAACCGCATCATCGGCAAGCTTGCGCCCGACGGCAAGACACTAACCGCAACTTGGGAGGGCCGCACGGTCACGCTGCCGGCCAACGATGTGGGCAAACTGCCCGGCGCCAAACCCGACGCCATGCACGGACTCATCCTCAAGGCCAAAGCCACCGATGTTCGCGTGAGCAGGATTGCCGGCGGCGAACAGGTGACGGGCGTGATCCGCGACGCATTTCACGGGCGCTGGTTCGCAAAGACGGACCTCGACATCACGGTCTCGCTGACCGCCAACGCCATCAATGTCGTCGATGTAGCGCACAATGTCGGCGTCCAGGCTGAACCCATTGCCATCGGCTGGCATCCTTACTTCAATTTCCCCTCCGGCGATCATGCGCAGGTGCGCGTCCACATCCCTGGAACCATGCGGACCGTGGTGAACAACTACGACAGCGTCTGGCCCACCGGAAAGCTGGTCCCGGTCGCCGGAACCTTTTACGATTTCCTCGCTTCGGGCGGCGCGCCGCTCGACCATCACTACTTCGACGACAACTGGAGCCACCTGGAATGGAAGAATGGAGTCGTCACCGTGCGCGTCATCGATCCCGCGGCGCATTATGGCGTCGAAGTCGAGGGCATCTCGCCCCAGATCAGAACCATCCAGATGTACTCGCCGCCCACCGCGAAATTTGCCGCCATCGAAGACCAATACAACTTCAACGATCCCTTCGGCAAGGAGTGGCACGGCATGAACACGGGGATGGTGACGCTGAAGCCGGGGCAAAGCACCAAGTGGCATGTGCGGCTGCGCGTCTTTGTGCCGTAGTACCGTGCCGCCCACCCACCCTTCGGGCGGTGAGGCTGTCTGAACGATAGGGCGCCGCCGGAACCGCTCTATTGGGCCAGCCACGACCGGATTTCGACGGGGCTGACGTTCCGGTTCTGGCGCTCTGACCGTGAACGGGCAACTGAGCCTGGAAGAGGCGCGCGAGCACTACGCGCAGTGCGGGGCGGCCGATCGGCGCCTGCAGCAAGGCAACTGCGAGGGCTTCTACCTTACGTTCGTAAGCCCCTGGTAACCGAACAGTAACGTACCTTAAGCGATGCGCGGGGGCGCCGCAAGAGGCGGGCGGGTTTGACCCTGCCGGCAAAGCCCCGTACCATGAATCCAGGCATTTCCACCGGCCACGCGGCGCCGATACCGCAAGCAGTTGCCTGAGGGCGGTTCAAAAGGCGGCAGGCGGCAGAGTGCGGGCCGGGAGGTGCGAGCTACCCGCCATGAAGCCGCGCGGAGCGGGTGTTCGTTCCCTAATGAGCGGTTTGGGCGGTTGGCCGCAGCAAGCCGGGAAGGCGAAGCGTTGAGTTCAACAGATACTGTCGAAGACAAGGACAAGCCCCAACCCGAGCCCCAACCCGAGGCTGCCGGGACGGCGGCGACGGACGGGGCCGCGCCTGAAGGGCACGAACATGAAGGGCACGAGCATGGCCCGGTACCCCACCCCGGCGACGAAGGCGTGTCGTCCCCCGGCTTCGCTACCCCGGTGCTGAACTTGGAGTGTACGCAGGAGCTGGCGATCGAGGTTTCCGCCGAGGAGGTATCGGAGACCTACCGGAGGGTGACGGGTAACTACCGGAAGCGGGCAAAGATACCGGGATTCCGGCCGGGGAAGGTTCCGGAGACGGTGATCCGGAGGCGGTTCGCGGCGCAGATTCAGAAGGAAGTGATTGACACGCTGCTGCCGGAGCGGTTCAACAAGGCGGTGCAGGAGATGGGCCTCCGCCCGGTGGGCCAGCCGCGGGTAACGGAGCTGAAGATCGAGGACGGCGCGCCGCTGAACGTGAAGGCGTTTTTCGAATACATTCCCGATTTTTCGATTGAGGGCTACCAGAGCGTGACGGTGGAGAAGCCATCGGTAGAGGTGACCGAGGAAGAGTTCGCGGCGCAGATCGAGGAGATGCGGGAGTCGCGAGCCACGGTTGAGCCGGTCGAAGAAGACCGCGCGCTTCAGGACGGGGACTGGGCGCAGATCAGTTATAAGGGGCAGGTGCAGGCGCCGGGCGGCGAAGACGGCGAGCAAGCGCCGGCAGCCGAGCCGATTACGGGCGAAGATACGCTGGTGGAGATCGGGGGCAAGGACACGCTGGAGGCGTTCAATGCGGCGCTGCGGGGGGCCAAGCCGGGACAGGAGTTGAAGGTCGAAGTGGTGTATCCGGCTGAATACGGCGAGCGCAGGCTGGCCGGCAAGACGGTGGCCTACGACGTGGAAGTGAAGGGGATCAAGAAGCGCACGCTGCCGGAGCTGAACGACGATTTTGCCAAGGAGATCGGGTCGTACGCGAGCTATGCGGATCTGGAAGCGGAGGTGCGCGAGCACGTGGCCAGCCGCAAGCGGCGCAGGGTGGAAGCAGAAACCAAGGACCGGCTGATGGCGGCGCTGGCGGAACGGTTTGCTTTCCCGGTGCCTGAATCGCTGGTGCAGGATCAGATCGACACGCGGCTGGAGCGGGGACTGCGGGCGCTGGCGACGCAAGGAATGGAGCCGGAGCAGATGCGCAAGCTGGACTTTGCGCGGCTGCGCGCGGTGCAGCGGGAGAGTGCCGTGGCGGAGGTAAAGACGCGCATCCTGCTCGACCGCATCGCGGGTGAGGAAAACATTACCGTGAGCGAGGAGGAAGTGGACCGCGAGGTGCAGATTGCGGCCATTCAGGCGCACGAGCCGGCGGATACCCTGAAGGCGCGATTGACGCGGGATGGGGGACTGGCTAGAATCCGGGAACAGTTGCGCTGGGAAAAGACTGCCACAGCTTTATACGAACGGCTGCCCGGCTGAGGAGAAGCTTCTAACCGCCGGCTGCTAGCCTTGAGCCGAGCACGGCAGGCGCCACGGTTTGAGGCGAAAGTGAAGCGAGTCAAGGGGCAAGAAGCTAGGAGCTACCAAGAATATGGCATTAGTTCCCATGGTGGTGGAGCAGACGAGCCGGGGCGAGCGCGCCTACGACATCTATTCCCGTCTGCTGCGGGATAATATTATCTTTCTGGGCACGCCGATCGACGACCAGGTGGCCAATCTGGTGGTGGCGCAGATGCTGTTCCTGCAAGGCGAGGATCCGGAGAAGGACGTTTCCCTGTACCTGAATTCGCCGGGGGGGTCGATCACGGCGGGATTGGCGATCTACGACACCATGCAGTTCATCAAGAACAACGTGGTGACGTACTGCATCGGGCAGGCGGCGAGCATGGCGGCGTTCCTGCTGCTGGCGGGCACCAAAGGCAAGCGCTTCGCGCTGCCCAACTCGCGCATTCTGATTCATCAGCCCTCGATGGGGGGGTTGAGCGGACAGGCGACGGACATCGACATTCACGCGCGGGAGATTTTGCGCATCCGCGAGATCACCAACAACGTGATAGCCCGGCACACGGGTCAGCCCCTCGAGCGGATCGAGCGCGACGTCGAGCGGGACTTCATCATGAACGCGCAGCAAGCCAAGGAATACGGGATTGTGGACGAAATCATCGACCGGCCGCGGTTGTAGACGGCGGCCGGGGAATGGAATAATCTCGACTAAGCTCGATCTGGGGGCAAAAAAACATGAAACCGCGGATGGGACCGGAAGATGCATTGCGCTGCTCGTTCTGCCACAAGTCGCAGGACGCGGTGGCCAAATTGATCTCGTCGCCCAGCGACTACCCTCGCGCGTATATTTGCGACGAGTGCGTGGCCGTCTGCAACTCGATTCTCGAGGATGACCGCAGCGAAGCCGCTCCGGCCGCCGTGGCCGGCCACCTGCCCAAGCCGCAGGAGGTGAAGGGCTTTCTCGACGACTACGTGATCGGCCAGGACCAGACCAAGAAGAAGCTGGCCGTCGCCGTCTACAACCACTACAAACGCATCCAGATGAACCGCGCGCGCAACAACGAGGTGGAGCTCGCCAAGTCGAACATTCTGCTCATCGGCCCCACGGGATCGGGCAAAACGCTGTTGGCGCACACGCTGGCCAAGATGCTGGACGTGCCCTTCGCCATTGTGGACGCCACTACACTGACCGAGGCCGGGTACGTGGGCGAGGACGTGGAGAACATCATCCTGAAGCTGCTGCAATCGGCCGACGGCGACGTGACGCGGGCGCAGCAGGGAATCATCTACATCGACGAGATCGACAAGATCGGGCGCAAGGACGAGAACCCGTCGATTACGCGGGACGTGTCGGGCGAGGGCGTGCAGCAGGCGCTGTTGAAGATTCTGGAGGGCACGGTAGCCAATGTGCCGCCGCAGGGCGGCCGCAAGCACCCGCACCAGGAGTTCACAGCCGTGGACACGACCAATATCCTGTTCATCTGCGGCGGGGCCTTTGTGGGCCTGGAACGCGTGGTGGGCCGCAGGGTAGGCAAGAAGGCGCTGGGATTCCGCTCCGTGGACGCGGATGCGGATCAGGCCACCAGCCGTCCGCACCGCGACACCGAGCTGCTGCGGCAGACCGAGCCGCAGGACCTGATCAAGTACGGGCTGATTCCGGAGTTTGTGGGCCGCCTGCCGGTAATGGGCGTGCTCGACGAGCTGGACGAGGCGGCGCTGATCGAAATCCTCACCAAGCCCCGCAACGCTATTCTCAAGCAGTACCAGCGGCTGTTCGAGTATGAGAACGTGCGGCTGCACTTTACCCAGGAAGCGGCTTGCGCCATCGCGCGCGAGGCGCTGGCGCGCAAGGTGGGAGCGCGCGGATTGCGCATGATTCTGGAAGAGCTGATGCTCGACCTGATGTACCACCTGCCCTCGAACAAGCGGGCCCGCGACCTGGAGATTACGAAAGATATGGTCGAGCGGCGCGACCTCTCGCTCTGCCTGCTGGAAAAAGCCGGCTGAGGCGTCGAGCCGTTGATTGCGATCCGTTAATCATCCTGCCGGGGATCCAGTATAAGGAGACTGCAAATGAACAACCTTTCACGCTTTTTCCTTTTACTCTTGCTGTCTTGCTCGGTCGCATTTGCCCAAGACCGCGCCAATGAAGGTTTCCGTTCCTTGCACGTAGACGCCGGTAAAGTGATCGGCGAGATAAGGTCGTTTCAGGGTGTGAATGGCCAGCCTACGCCGGTGATGGCGGGACTTCCCAACCTCGTGCGGCAATACAAGGAGCTGCGTATCAATCTGGTTCGGACCCACGATTTTATGGGCCCCACGGAGATTGATTCTAAGTTTGAGTATGATAAGTTAATCGCGCTGATTCCCAATCCCGCGCAGTGTGCGGGCGTAGTAGAGACGGGCAATAAGAGCATTATTTTCCCCAACGAGAGCGCCAACCCTGAAAATCCGGCGAGTTACAACTTTGGCCCAACCGACAAGGTGCTCGCCGCCATTCACGCCACCGGCGCTGGGATCTATTACCGCGTGGGGCGCAGTTGGGGCGCAAACTCCGCCCCGCCTGTCGACTTTGACAAATATGCCAGCGTGGTGAAGCACATCGCCATGCACTACAACCAGGGTTGGGCGAACGGGTTTCACTACCATATTCGCTACTGGGAGTTCTGGAATGAGCCGGACGACAAGGGCGGCCTTTTCTGGTCCGGTACTCCCCAGCAGTTTTACTCGCTCTATGCAAAGGTGGCGCGAGCTTTGAAGTCGGTCGATCCCACGCTCAAAGTGGGTGGCGACGCTCTTGCGGATCCTAACCGGCCCGGACCTTATCGCGAAGGTTTTCTCAATTACTGCGCCGCGCACAAGGTGCCCCTCGATTTTTTCTCCTGGCACGAGTACTCCGCCGATCCTTATGATGCCGTTCGAAGCGCCAGAACAATTCGTGCAATCCTCGATGCGCATGGATTTCCCAGGGCGGAGAGCATCCTCTCCGAATGGAATTCGAGTGCCAATTTTACCGCGGCGAAGAAGGCCGAACTCGAGAGCGCGCGCAACGCCGCATACATCGGTGCGGCTCTGAGTTACTTTCAAAACGCTCCCATCGATCACGCAATGTTTTATCGCGGCGACGCAGCCTGGATGGGGCTCTTTGATCTGCAAGGAAAGTATTTCAAGACGGCATATGCGTTCAAGGCTATGGGCCAGATGATGGAAACACCCCTGCGGCTTGCGGTCGAAGGCACTGACACCCGCGGCTTCGCCGCGCTCGCGGGCCGATCCCAGGATGGCAAGACGGTTCAGGTCTTCATCAGCAATTATGTGATTCCTGCCAAGTTCGCGCACACCACGGTGGATGCGCCCGCGCAACCGCCGGCATCTGCCGGCAAACCATCGCAGGGAATGCCTCCCCGCCGCACGAACACCGCTCACCGCGACAATGCCGGCTACAACCTGGTGGTCAATAACTTGCCTTGGGGCAACAAGGCGTACACCGTCAAGCGTTATCGGATCAGCAAAACCCAGAATCTGGAACTGGTCGAGGATAAATCCGGCAGCGGCGGCAGTTTCAAATTGACCACATCTTTCCCCGCCGGTACTGTCGACCTCATCGTTCTGGAGCGCAAGTAACCTGACCTGAACCTGCCGGAGCGAAGCCGAAGGGAGTTTCGCCCGCCGTGTCCTGACACTTCGCTCTTTTTCCGTAAAGAGTCTTCTTCCAGGGGTTGTAAAGCCCTTTCCTCCTTCAAGGGTTTTCGGCACGGCTCAAGGCCAGGGCAATCGCATGAACGGCGCGTCGAGGAGCTTATTGCGGCGTGCGCCGCCCCTACGGGGCTGCGGGGCACATTTTGTGCCCGCATTCCCCCACGCTAAAGCGCGGGGCTAACAAACATTGCGCCTACGGCGCGCGCAAGGCGGGGCTAACAAATTCGCCGCGGCCAACGCCTACGGCGCGCGCGATGGAGCCGTTTTTACCAACCATAAACGTTCATGCGACTGCCCTGGGGGGTAGATGCTCCAGCGCCCGAACGTTGCAGGGGGCGCGCCCGTCTATTCATGTGCTGATGATGTGCTGATCCTGTGACAGGGAGCAGGAGTAACTTTTGTGAGGACGGCCGGGCAGGTTGCCTCGGCGACCGCAGCCCGCGAGTGGAGCAATGGCAGAGTTCGTCATCAAACTGGCCGATGAGCGCGGCCGCGTGCAGGAGCAGGTGCA
>JABEBX010017504.1_pt1 | contig 9985 bp, 13 predicted proteins | sample 7245971 | NCBI WGS metagenome assembly JABEBX01 (sample SAMN14506365, study PRJNA622280) | hot springs metagenome | biome: hot spring [ENVO:00000051]|acidic hot spring [ENVO:00002120]; feature: spring [ENVO:00000027]|sediment [ENVO:00002007]; material: sediment environment [ENVO:01001048]...
TCTTGCGAGATGACTTGCACCTGATTGCGCTGCCCCCACGCGACGAGTTGCTCACGCGCCGCGGCGCGGAAGGTGTCGCCTGCGGCCAGGAGCACTTTTTCATCGGCGCGTAGCAGGTGCTGGGTGAGCTTGCCGATGGTGGTGGTTTTGCCCGCGCCGTTCACGCCCACCATCATCAGCACGGTGGGGTTCTGGCGACCGATGTCGAGCGGCTTTTGCAGGGGACTGAGCAAATCGGCCAGCGCGTCGGCGAGCAGGCCGCGAACTTGGGCGGGGGTTTCGGCGCGGGCCGATTTCACGCGCCGACGCAGATCAGCCAGCAGCGCGGTGGTGGCGGGCATGCCGGCGTCGGCCATGATGAGGGCCGATTCGAGTTCTTCGTACAGCGCTTCGTCGATCTTGCTGCCGCCGAACAGGCCGCTGATGCCCGATCCGGTCTTTCGCAGGCCGGAGCGCAGGCGGCTGAACCAGCCGGAAGTCGGCTGCTCTTCGGCGACGAGCACGGCAGCCTGCGATGTCTCGGCCTCAGACCTCGTCGCAACGGCGGGATCCACGGCCGGTGCGGCTTCAGCGGGCGCGTCCAGTTGCAGTGCGGCAAGCGCGGTGATCGCCTCAGGCGCAACCTCGGCCGTCGCCTCGGGCACGGCGGTTTCGGGAGCGGATTTGCGTTTGAAAAAGCGGAACATGGACAACCGATCGAAGAAAAGAGAACAAGATGATGCACGACAGACTCCTACAATTTACCTGCCCATGAATACCCAGTCTCCAGGCCATCGCGCCCTAAGCCCTTCCGTCCGCCCCCGCCGCGCGCACAGCGGCGAAGTCCGCATCATTGGCGGGCTGTGGAAACGCAGCAAGCTCGCCGTGCCCGATCTGCCGGGACTGCGCCCCACGCCAGACCGGGTGCGCGAGACCGTGTTCAACTGGCTCGGCCAGACGCTCGCCGGCCTGCGCGTGCTCGATCTCTACGCAGGCAGCGGCGCCCTCGGGCTGGAAGCGGCCTCGCGCGGCGCGGCCTCGGTGTTGCTGATCGAACAGCATCCCCGCTGTGTGGCCGCGATTGCCGCCGCCGCGCAGCGCCTCGGCGCGACCCAAGTGCAAGTGCGAGGCGCCGATGCGCTCTCCTGTGCGCACGGCCTGGCGCGTGCCGGCGAACGATTCGACATCGTGTTCATCGATCCGCCCTATGTCAGCGCGCAACAACTCGCCGCGCTGCAGGCAGTGCAGCCGCTGGTCGCATCACAAGGTCTGGTTTACGTGGAGACCGATACGGCCGAGCTGTTCGATACGCTGGAAACCGAGGGCTGGGCTGTCTGGCGACGGAGTCGGGCCGGTCAGGTGCACTTTGCTTTGCTGCGGCGCAACACTGTCGACGCGCTGGCGCCGCAAAACCCCTAAACTGCACTTCCTTTCCACGCTTACAACCCGTTGCCATGCTGCTCGCCATCTACCCCGGCACCTTCGACCCGCTCACGCGCGGCCATGAAGACCTGGTGCGTCGCGCCAGCAAGTTGTGCGACAGGTTGTTGGTCGCCATCGCCGCCGGTCACCACAAGAACGCCATGTTCACCCTGGAAGAGCGGCTGGACATCGCACGCGAGGTGCTCTCGCCCTATCCCAACGTCGAAGTCAGCGGCTTTACCGGACTGTTGCGCGATTTCGTCGTGGCGCGCGGCGCCCAGGTAGTGGTGCGCGGGCTTCGTGCGGTCAGCGACTTCGAGTACGAATTCCAGATGGCCGGCATGAACCGCCAACTCATGCCCGACGTCGAAACCCTGTTTCTCACCCCGGCCGATCAGTACCAGTTCATTTCCGGGTCGTTCGTGCGGGAAATCGCCATGCTCGGCGGCGACGTGAGCAAATTCGTGGTTCCCTTGGTCATGGAGCGGCTGCAGGCCAAGGTGGCCCAGCGGCGCACCGCCCCGACCTGAAGATCATCATGGCCCTGTGGATCACCGACGACTGCATCAACTGCGATGTGTGCGAGCCCGAATGCCCGAACGAGGCTATTTTCATGGGCCCGGAAATTTATGAAATCAACCCCGACCGCTGCACCGAGTGCGTGGGGCATTTCGACACGCCGCAATGCGTGCAGATCTGCCCGGTGAACTGCATTCCGGTGCGGCCTGACCGTGTGGAAAGCAAAGATCAGTTGATGGAAAAGTATCGTCGGCTGACCGCGGCGAAGGCGCCCGTTTCCTGAAAGAACCGTTGCTGCGTCAGGGCGCGGCGTCGGGGCTCGGCGGAATGACTACGCGGCGTTCCCGTGTTTGTTGAAGCCGGTGTTTGTGGCGCACTGCGTGCGCTTTCTCAGCCGCCCTTTTCGCTTTTTTAGCCTCGCGCTGCTGCAAGGCCAGTAGGCGCTTTTGCTCGCGATAGACCGCTGCCGCTCTCTGCTGCTCTTGCGCCGCCTGCGCCGCGCGTTCCTGGTCGCGGGCATCGAGCAGCGCATTCAGCCGCTGCTGTTGCACTTGGGCTTGTTCGCGTTGTTCGGGGGTGCGGGCGTCCTGAGTAGGAACGGTCTGGCCCGATCCGCAAGGCTGGTGCGAGTAGGTATTGCCGCAACGCCAGACGGGTGCGGTGGGGCTTTCGGCTGAAGGTTCGGCGGTTTGGGCCCAGGCGGATACGGCGCCCAACGCCATCAGCACGCCCACGCCGAACCGCACCAGATTGCGCATGGCTTCATCCCCTCCCCGGCTGGGCCGCGGCGGCCAACTTGCCGCCGTCGCTGCGGTTGCTGCGATGAAGCTGCATCATCGCCGCTTCGAACTCGCCTTTGAGCAGTTGCGGCAGCACGGCTTGCGATTGCTCCATGGCCTGCTCGATCAGCTTCAGCTCGGATTGCGGCGGCTTGCCCAGCACGAAACCGATCACCGCGTCCCGGTCGCCCGGATGGCCGATGCCCAGGCGCAGACGCCAGAAGTTGGGCGTGCCCAGATGAGCGATGAGATCGCGCAGGCCGTTGTGCCCGGCGTGACCGCCGCCCAGTTTGAGCTTGGCCTGACCCGGTGGCAGATCGAGTTCGTCATGCGCCACCAGAATGTTCTCCGGCGCGATTTTGTAGAAGCGAGCGAACGCGCCGACGGACTGGCCGGATCGGTTCATATAGGTGCTGGGCTCGAGCAGCCAAAGCTCATGCCCCTGCAGACGCACCCGGGCGACATCGCCGAAAAAACCGCGCTCGGGCTTGAGGCTGACGCCCGCGGCGGTGGCAATCTGATCGACCAGCCAGAAGCCGGCGTTGTGGCGATCGAGGGCGTGTTCAGGCCCGGGATTGCCCAGGCCGACGAGAAGCTGAATCATGCGAAATCCACAGGGATGAAGAGAGACTCATTCTCCGCGCGGCTGACGCTGGAGCAGACCACTGAGCGCGGCCTGCGGCGTGAGTTTGCCGTCGAGCAAACGGCTCACCGCTTCGGTGATCGGCATGGACACGCGGTGCGCGCGGGCGAGTTGCAAGGCCGTCTGCGCGGTATGCACGCCCTCGGCCACATGACCCAGCGTGGCCACGATATGGTCGAGCCGCTGCCCCTGCGCCAGCGCCAGGCCGACACGGCGGTTGCGCGACAGATCGCCGGTGGCGGTGAGCACCAGATCGCCCAGACCGCTCAGGCCCATAAAAGTATCGACCTGCCCGCCCAGCGCCACGCCCAGCCGCGAAAGCTCGGCCAGCCCTCGGGTGATGAGCGCCGCGCGCGCGTTGTGGCCCAGGCCCATGCCGTCACTCACCCCGGTGGCGATGGCCAGCACATTCTTCACCGCGCCGCCCACCTCCACGCCCACGACATCGGGCGTGGCGTAGATGCGCATCGCTCCGTGATGCAGGGCCGCCACGGCCGACTGACGCAGCGCGGCGTCGGTGCTAGCCAGAGTGAGCGCCACGGGCAGACCGCGAGCGACCTCCAGCGCAAAACTCGGGCCGGAGAGCGCACCGGTCGCCGGAGGCGCATCCATGCCAGCGAATACGGCGTCGATCACCGCATGCGGCAGCAGCCCGCTGCCCTGCTCGAAGCCCTTGCACAGCCAGACCAGTTGCTGCACGCGCGCGCCTTGCGGCTTGTCGGCGTTGAAAATCCGCACCGCCTGCGCGGCGGCCCGCAGGCCGGAGACCGGCACTGCCAGCAACAGCAGACCGTGGGGGCCGGCTGCGTGACGCAGTGCCGCGTCGAGGTCGGCCGTGACGGTCAAAGTCGGCGGCAAGGGCACATCCGGCAGATAGGCGGCATTGACCCGCTCCGCCTGCAAGCGCTGCATCTGCGCCGTGTCGCGGCCCCAGAGCAAGACGGCCTGATGCGCCGCGATCTGACAGGCGATGCCCGTGCCCCAGGCACCGGCGCCGAGCACAGTCAGCGAGCGAGGCGGTTGTGACGACATCAGCCGTTAAAACGATCAGAACAAATCAGTTCAGGCGGTCGGGGGTGATGATGGAAGGCGCGTCATTGGCGGCCTGCTGTTGCGCCTGTTGCTGCTCGTACATGGCCTGGAAGTTGATTTCGGCCAGATGCACCGGCGGAAAGCCCGCTCGGGTGATGGCGTCGGCCAGATTGGCGCGCAGATACGGATAGACGGTCTGCGGACAGGCAATGCCAAGCAGCATGTCGGCATGTTCCTGCGGAATGTTGCGTAGTTCGAAAATGCCGGCCTGCTTGCCTTCCACCAGAAACAGCACGCGGTCTTGCATGCGGGCCGTGATGGTCGCCGCCACGGTAATTTCGAACAGGCCCTCAACCACGGGCTGCGCTTCCACGCTCATTTGCACGTCCACATTGGGCTGCTGCTGCTCCAGCAGGATTTGCGGCGAATTGGGCTGCTCCAGCGACAGGTCTTTCAGATAGCAACGCTGCAGCATGAAAACCGGATCGGCAGACTGCGTGTTCTCGGGGGTGGCGCTCATCAAAAATTCTCCATGGAAAAAAGCCCGCAGGATGCGGGCGTCGATTGATTGCAGCTGATTCTAGGCCCGGCTCATGACAGCCCCGCCAGACCCACTGGCCAGCCGGGCGGCTGGATGAGCCGAGCGGGCTTCAGGCGGCGTCACGCAGCAGGGGCATCAGGCCGCCCCGGGCGTCGAGGGCGTAGAGATCGTCGCAGCCGCCCACATGGATGTCGCCAATGAAAATCTGCGGCACGGTGCGGCGCCCGGTGGACGCCATCATGTGCTGGCGCTGACCCGGATCGAGATCGATGCGGATTTCTTCAATGTCCACCACACCGCGTTTTTGCAACAGCGCCTTGGCGCGGATGCAATAGGGACAGACGGCTGAGGTGTACATGCGAACCTTGTTCATACGAAAGTCATCCTTTTTCAACCGGCAGCCCGGCTTCGCGCCAAGAGCGCATCCCGCCCGATACCGCCGCAGCGTTCACAAAACCCTGCTTGCGAAGTTGGGCCGCGGCGCGCTTGGCCCGCATGCCCGATGCGCACATGATCAGCACCGGCGTGTTTTTGTCTTTGGGGAGATCACTCAAGCGCTTGTCGAGCTGGCCCAGCGGAATGCTCTTGCTGCCCACGGCATGGCCGGCCTGAAATTCATTGGGCTCGCAGACGTCGATGATCACGCCCTTTTCGCGGTTGACCTTGAGCACGGCCTGAGCCGCACTGACGCCATCCGACCCGGACGCGCCGCCGTAGGAACTCCACAGCAGCATGCCGCCGGAAGTCAGGGCAATGAGCACGAGCGCCCAGTTTTCGATGAGGAACTGCACTTCAGTTTTCTCCTTGAGAAGGTGAAATTCTAAAAAATCAAATCTGCTTGCGCTGATGTATGGTTTTGTTCCATCTGCCGCATGGCGTGCGTAGGGCACCGATTGCTGCAGTGCAGCGACATTTTGCAGCTGGACTACTATTGTCCTGTGCTCTGCATTGTTTCACTCCTTCGCACTTCGAGACCTCCCATGTACAAACTCGTCATGCTGCGCCACGGTGAATCCACCTGGAATCAGCAAAACCGCTTTACCGGCTGGACCGATGTCGATCTGACCGAGCAGGGCATCCGCGAGGCCCGCGCCGCCGGGCGCCTGCTCAAGGAACTGGGTTACAGCTTCGACCTGACCTATACCTCGGTGCTCAAGCGCGCCGTGCGCACCCTGTGGCTCACGCTCGACGAGCTCGACGCCATGTGGCTGCCCGTGGTGCACACTTGGCGGCTCAACGAGCGCCACTACGGCGCGCTGCAAGGTTTGAACAAGGCGGAAACCGCCGCCAAGTACGGCGACGAACAGGTGCACATCTGGCGCCGCAGCTACGACACTCCGCCCCCGCCGCTCGACGAAACCCACCGTCTGGAACTGGCCGCCGATCCGCGCTATGCCCGCCTCAAACCCGAAGAGCTGCCGCTGACCGAGTGCCTGAAAGACACCATCGCGCGGGTTCTGCCGTTCTGGCACGAGTCGCTGGCTCCGGCCATCAAGGCGAGCAAGCGCACGCTGGTGGTGTCGCACGGCAACTCCATGCGCGCCATCATGAAGTACCTGGAAAACATCTCGGACGAAGACATCACCGGGCTGAACATCCCCAACGGCATTCCGCTGGTGTACGAGCTCGACGCCGATCTCAAGCCGCTGCAGCGCTATTACCTCAACGCTGCGGGCGGCAAGGTCTGAGGCAAGGTCTGAGTCAGGCCCGCGTGCCTTGTGTCTAATCAGTATCTGTTGACGTTATTCCGCAGACGCCCTGCGGGATGTGCAGTGCTCGCGTCACAAAAATAGCGCTACCCCTATACTGCCCGCTCCTTTAGCAGACACTCCGTTTGATCCACCATGGCCAGTAAATTTCGAGTCGCAGCCTGGGTTGTCGTTGGTGCCATCACCGGCATCATGGCGACCCTGCAAGTCCAGGCGCTGGCGCGCAACACCGTTTCGCCGCTACCGCTGGAAGAACTGCAGCAGTTCGCCGCGGTATACGGACTGATCAAGGCCGACTTCTTTGAGCCGGTCGATGGCAAGAAACTGATCGAAAACGCCATCAACGGCATGGTGAACAACCTCGATCCGCACTCGGAATATCTGGACAAGAAGAGCTTCAAGGACTTCAAGGAAAGCACCAGCGGCAAATTCGTCGGCGTGGGCATCGAAATCGCCGCCGAAGATGGATTGGTGAAAGTGGTTTCGCCCATCGAGGGCTCGCCTGCTGCCCGGGCTGGCATTCATGCGGGCGACCTGATTACCCGCATCGACAATACCGCCGTCAAGGGACTGAGCCTGAGCGACGCAGTCAAGCTCATGCGCGGCAAGCCGGGCACCAAGGTCACCCTCACCGTGCTGCGCAAGTCGGAAAACCGCACCCGCACTTTCACCGTGACCCGCGAGCTGATTCAGGTGCAGAGCGTCAAGGGTAAGATGATCGCCCCGGGCTATGGCTGGATTCGTATCACCCAGTTCCAGGCGGACACGCTGAGCAGCTTCGTCAAAAAAATCGACGCGCTGTATAAGGAAGACCCGAACATGAAGGGCCTGATCCTCGATCTGCGCAACGATCCGGGCGGTCTGCTCGAAAGTGCCGTGGGCGTGGCTTCGGTGTTCCTGCCGAACGACGCCGTGATCGTCAGCACCAAGGGGCAGATGCCCGAGGCTAACTCCACCTACCGCAACACCCCGAGTGACTACATGAGCCGCCCGGGCGACAACCCGCTCGACACCCTGCCCGCGGGCGTGAAAACGGTGAAGCTGGTGGTGCTCATCAACGGCGGATCGGCATCGGCCTCCGAAATCGTGACCGGCGCCTTGCAAGACTACAAGCGTGCAGTGGTCATGGGCACGCTGTCCTTCGGCAAGGGCTCGGTGCAGACCGTGCTGCCGCTCGGACCCGATACCGCGCTCAAGCTCACCACGGCGCGCTACTACACCCCCAACGGCCAGTCGATCCAGGGCAAGGGCATCACCCCGAATTTCGAGGTTGATCCGTTGGAGAGCGGCGACCCCTACGCCGCGCTGCGCATGCGCGAGATCGATTACAAGAACCAGATCGGCACCGGCAACGAATCGGCCGACTCCAAGCGGGTCGAAGAAGACGTGCGCAAGCAGGAAGAAGCCCGGCGTCTGCTCGAAGCCGAACTCCAGAAAGACCCGAACAAGTTGCCGAAATTGCCCGAGTACGGCAGCAAGGAAGACTGGCAGGTGACGCAGGCGATGAATTATCTGGAAGGCAAGCCGGTCATCACGGCCAAGCAGCTGGCCAGCACCGCCAAGGCGAAAACTCCGGCCACGTCGGCTGCAGCCAGCGGCCCGAAGGCGGACGCCAGCGGCGCCACCAAGAGCAAGTAAGGACGAGCCATCGTCCGAGAGGGCGATGGCACCCGGCATGTCTCTCGACGATCGCCAACTGCTGCGTTATTCACGGCACATCCTGCTCGACGAGGTCGATGTAATCGCCCGCCGTGCCGACGCAGCCCTGCTTGACGAACTCGTCTCGGCCGCAGACGTTGCTCTCGATTGCAGCGACAACTTCGCCACCCGTCAGGCGCTGAACCGCGCCTGCGTCGCGCGCGGCGTGCCTCTGGTCAGCGGTGCGGCTATCCGCTTTGCGGGCCAGGTCAGCGTGTTCGACACCCGCCGCGATGCGCAGGGTGAGCGCGGGCCCTGTTATGCCTGCCTGTTTCCGCCGGATGCGCCGGTGGAAGAAGTGCAGTGCGCCACCATGGGCGTGCTCGCCCCTCTGGTCGGTCTGGTGGGCAGTCTGCAGGCTGTTGAAGCGCTGAAAATCCTCAGTCAAACCGGCAAAACCTTGCGCGGCAAGCTATTGCTGATTGATGCACTGGACACTGATTTCCAGACCATCAACCTGCCGCGCAACCCGCACTGTCCGGTCTGCGGCGACCTGCCCCCCCACGGCTGAGAACCCCGACAGTCAAAACCCTGTTGCCAACGCCTGCCGCAAGTGCTCGACCAGCAGTTGAATGGCGCGGGGCGTATTGGGACTCCAGGGGCGGATCGCGTAGATCGCCTGCCCGAAAAACCCCACGGCCCGCCATTGAGGCAATACCGCTCGCAGCGTGGATGAGCGCCCGCCCAAGTCGAGGCTGAAGTCGGGCGCCAGGGCGATGCCCAGGCCGGCGCGTGCCGCCTCGCGCAGCACTTCGCTGGTATTGGCGCGCAGCGGCCCCTGCACGGTGACGCGCACGCGCTGGGGCTCCGCGTCTTTGGCGTTTGGCTGCTCGAACATCCACACCGCCGCTCCGGGCCGCAAATAGGTCAGACAGGCATGCTGCGCGAGTTCTGCAGGATGTTGCGGCTGACCATGCCGACGCAGATACGCGGCACTGGCCACCAGCAGCGAGCGCGTGTCGCACAGTTTCCAGGCCACATGGTTTTCGGGCGGCGCGGCTACATGGCGCACGGCCAGATCGAAGCCTTCCTGCGGCAGATTGCTCAGCCGGTCCGACAACTCCAGTTCCACCTGAATATCGGAATACTTGCGCAGAAAGCTCAACAAGTGCGGCGCCACATGCTGGCGTCCCAAGGCAACGGGCGCGGTCACGCGCACCAGACCCCGCGGCGTTTCCGCCAGATCGTGCACCGCCCCCACGCTGCGCACGATGTGGGCGAATGCGGGTGCCGTCTCGTCCACCAGTCGCTGCCCGGCCTCGGTCAGACGCAGGGTGCGCGTGGTTCGGCGCACCAGCGGCACGCCGATACGGCGCTCCAGTGCGGCAAGCTGTTGACTCACCGCCGCCTTGGAGACCCCGAGTCGCTGTGCGGCAGCCGTCAGGCTGCCCTGAGCGGCAATGGCGCCCAACCAGTGCACTTGCTGCCAGAGCAAGTCGTCACGCGGGGGTGAAACGGTGGACATGGCGATCTCCTCCGGTCTAATTGTTCGATTTTCAAAACAATGTTGTCAGTTTAGATCGCTATGCAAACGCGCAGGCGGCTCATAGACTTGTCGCCATTGCACATTCTTCCGTTCACAGGAGACTCGCTCATGGGCGCACCTCACCCGTTCACTGGCGCCGCCGATGTGGCGCATTTCATCGCGGGCCGCATCGTCTCG
>JABEBX010020270.1_pt1 | contig 9975 bp, 10 predicted proteins | sample 7245971 | NCBI WGS metagenome assembly JABEBX01 (sample SAMN14506365, study PRJNA622280) | hot springs metagenome | biome: hot spring [ENVO:00000051]|acidic hot spring [ENVO:00002120]; feature: spring [ENVO:00000027]|sediment [ENVO:00002007]; material: sediment environment [ENVO:01001048]...
CTTAAATGAGGCGGCCGGAATTTTGCGTAGAATTATGGCCTTCTGTGCAACAGTGGAGATACGGCAACCAAGAGAACATGAGTGGCCTCCTCGAACGGCCGGGTGCAACAATTTCACGGCGGTAAAGCTCCCGGCCGTTCGCTTTTTCCGTTTCATTCCTTCATTTCTCCATTCGCTCCCGGCCGTGCCCCATCCTCTCCAAGATGCTGGCGGCGACGCGCATGTCCATAGAACGCTCACGGAAATGGTCAGATTGATTCCGTGAACAACATGGTTTTTTTGAGCGTCGGTGCCGGCGCCGCGAATGCGTATGAACCGCTGAAGCGGGCGCCATGTGTGTCCGAAGCGCCTTATCCATCAAGCTCATCCGCCGCCGGAGGTCGCCGCTCTCCATCGTCCCGGAGTCCTTTGGTTATACAATGGCGGTTATGAAAACTACGGGTTGCGGTACGGCAATCATTACGCCTTTCCGGGCGGATGGATCGCTCGACGAGCCGGCGCTGCGGGCGCTGGTGAACTGGCAGATCGAGTCGGGGATCGACTTCTTAGTGGCCTGCGGATCGACGGGCGAGGCTGCGACCCTGGACGAGGAAGAGTGGCTGCGTGTGGTGCGGATCGTGGTCGAGACGGCTGCGGGACGGGTCCCGGTCTGGGCAGGCTGCACGCACAATTCAACGCGCGTGCTGGTGCACCAAGCCGCGCAACTAAAGCGCATCTCCGGCGTGGACGCAGTGCTGTCAGCCAATCCCTATTACAACAAGCCGACGCAGGAGGGCCAGTACCAGCATTTCCTGGCGCTGGCGCGCGCGGTCGATCCGCTGCCCGTGTGCGTTTACAACGTGCCCGGACGGACGGCGGCGAACCTGGAGCCGGAGACGGTAGCGCGGCTGGCTGCGGCGGCGGAAAACATCCAGGCCATTAAGGAGGCCAGCGGCAAGGTGAGCCAATTTGCCGAGCTTGCGCACATCATGCCGCGGGAATTCAAAATCTTTTCGGGCGACGATGGCTTGGCGCTGGCGGCCGTCGCCGTGGGCGCGCACGGGCTGATCAGCGTGGCCTCGAACGAAGCGCCCGCCGAAGTGACGCGCATGGTGCGCGCCGCCCTCGAGAATCGTTGGGACGAAGCGCGCGAGCTGGAGCGGCGCTTCGCCCATCTCTTCGAGGCCAACTTCTGGGAGTCCAATCCAGGACCGGTGAAGACGGTGCTGAGCATGATGGGCCGCTGCACGGATACGCTGCGCCTGCCGCTGGTTCCTCCTGCTCCGGCCACACGCGCGCGGCTGGAGCGGCTGGCCGGCGAACTGGGGCTGCTCAAGCACGCGCTCCAGCCCGAAGGCGCGCTGGGACGGTTCTGACACGGGTTTTGCGCGGCGGGCCGGCGGTTATGAAGCGCTGATCCTCTCTGCAATGCTACGGGCGCCTCTACGCCGCCACGGGCGCCTACGCCGCCACTCGCCGCCGCACGGCAAAAAAGAACGGCAGCGACGCGACGCCCGCCGCCACGCAGAACGCTACGGCAGCCTGCACCGACACGTCGTATAGGAATCCGATGGCCGCGCTGCCCGCGAACCAAAAAATGCCGTAAGCGGCGGTGAACAGCCCGTAGGCGGAAGCCCGCCGCTCCGGCGGCGCCATGGCCGCCACCGCTGCGGGAATGATGGACTCATGCACGCCCATCCCCAGGCCCCACAGCGCAGCGCCCGCCAGCGCCATCCCAAACCCGCCCAGAAACACCAGGGGAGCGGAAACGATGGACAGAAAGGTGAGGGGGATGAGCACCGTGACCCCAAAGCGGTCGAAGAGCCGCCCAAACAGCAGCGATCCCGCGCCGCTGGTGGCCATGGCGATGGAATAGAAGATGGGTATCCAGATGGGCGAAGCGATGCCCTGCTTCTGCAGGTGGAAGGCAATCAACTGATAATCGGCAAACCCAGCCGCCACCAGCGACGCCCCCACGAGATAAATCCAGAATGCCCGTCCCATGCCGGCCGCACGAATGGCCGGCGTATGCGCCTCCAGGTCTTCCGGGCGCGGGTAGAGGAATCGCGTGACGACAATCAGCACCGCTGTAATGACAGCCGGGATCAGCAGCGCGGCAAATGCGATCCGGTACTCGCCCCGGTGAGCCAGGATCAGGGCGAGAATCAGCGGCCCGATCAGCGCGCCGGCCTGATCCATGCCCTCATGCACGCCAAACGCCCATCCAATTCCCATCTCCTTACCGGCGTGCGACAGCATCACGTCCCGCGGAGGGTTGCGGATGGCCTTGCCCACCCGCTCCAGCACGATCAGCGCCGCGGCCGCCTGCCAGCTCCCCGCCAGCGCCAGTGCCGGCACCGCTGCCATCTGCACAAAGTAGCCGAAAAGCGTTACCGGCCAGTACTGCTGAGTGCGCTCGCTGACGCGCCCGGAGAAGAAGCGCAGCCCATAGCCCAGCAGCTCCCCGAGGCCGGCGACTACTCCCACCACCGCGGCGCTCGCCCCCAGGGTGGCCAGGAACGGCCCGGTAATGCTGCGCGAGCCTTCGTAGGTGAAGTCCGCAAAGAAGCTGACCACCCCGATCATCAGCACGAAGCGCAGCGCCATCCTGCCCGCGCTCGTCCGCTCCCGCTCTGTCTTGCCTTCGCCTCCAGGGGCCATTCTGCCTCCGCGACTAGCGTCCTTCCGGAACCGCTGCAGCCGCTGTTCTTCCGCGACCTCCGGGAAGGCGCACCGGCCTTCGCACTACGCGTGCCGGGATTATGGCTTCTCGTGAGTCACCAACCACTCCTAGAAACTGTACATAATGCGCGTCTCCACCAGAAACGTATTGGGCGTCGTCTTGCCGCCCGGATGCATCCAGTACTCCACGCCCGGCTGCACCGTCAGCCCCGGCCAGGTCGCGATCTGGTAGTACGCCTCGATCTCGTTCTCAAACCCATGGGTGAAACTGCTCCGTGAGGTCAGCAGGCTGTCGCTGAAGGCCAAGCCGATTTCGTCTTTCGGGCGCGCCGCAACAGGCCCAGTCCACACCACGCCCGCGCCGTAGTGCCGTCGCACCGCCGCCACTGCCTGCGGCCCCGTGCCGAACTGGAAGAACATGCCCAGCCCGCGGTCTGCGGATCCCGTTGGGCGCCACAGTTTCTGGCTGGCCACCGCGTATTCGCCGGAGGCACCGTGGGTAATCCCGCCGGCGAAGAGCCGGAACCGCCCTGTGTCGCGCCACGCGCCCACCTGCACCTTGTAGGGCAGTCCGTGCCACGCACTCTGCCAGCCCTCCTCGGTGACATACAGATCGCCGCCCGGATCGTACGAAAGCTCTGTGGCGTGGTCGTTCCACATCCCACCGGCGAAATACAACCCCTTGACCGGGTAAACAAACACGTCGCCGCCAAAGGCGCCTTTGGGAAAGGTCGGCAGCACGAACGTGCTAATCGACGCATCCGACGAAAAATCCAGTGAGATGAAATTCTGGCCGTAGGGAACCGTGAAGAACTGGTCGTCCACATACATCACCCCCACCTGCGCCTGGACTTTCTGCTGCAGCAGAGTTTCCTGGAACCAGGCCCGGTCCACCGAGGTCTCCTGATAGGCGTCCATGTTGTCCGGGTCCTGGAGCGCCGGCATCTGGCGGGTAATGATGCTGGGTCCGTTGTGGCTCTGCACGTCGATCATGAACAATCCGCCGGGCAGGCCCATCAGCTTCTTCGTATCGATGTTCGTGGCTACGTCCAGCAGATCCTGCCCGCCGAACCCAAGCGGATTCGGCCGACCTCCCGAGGCCACGGTGGAACCATCGAGCTGCAAGAATCCGCTGAACGTAATGCCGTGCCTTTCCAAAGCGGACTTGGCGCCCAGGACCGGCTGCCATGGACTGGAACTGCGAGGAGCCGCCGGCGCAGGATGAGTGGCTGCCGGCGCAGTTTCCTGTGCCCACAGCCGCGATCCGGCCAGGAGCGAAACAAGGAGTAAGGGCGCTGTCGCCAAACATCGGCCACGAATCCGCATCGAAGATTCCTTGCATCTAAAATTTCTGCTGGGCAAGATGGCAACGGGCCGCGGGAAGCGCCATCCACTACAAACAATATATCGAAGTTCGATAATCGTCAAGGCGCACGCCGGGTTTGGGTATATTAAATGTTGTGACGAACCACAAGAGGGAACTTTTTTACGGCTTGATTCGCATCCACGTGCTGGTGCACGCCTCTCAGGAGCCGATCTTCGGGTTGGCGATGAAAGCGGAGCTGGAGCGCCATGGCTATCGAATCGGACCCGGCACCCTTTACCCGCTGCTGCACGGATTGGAGCGGGCCGGACTGTTGCGCTCAGGCGCCGAGAAGAATGCCGGCGGGGGAAAGCGGCGCATATACAGGATCACCGCCGCCGGCAGAAAGGCTCTGGACAAGGCCCGCACGAAGGTGGATGAATTGCACCACGAGCTGCATGAAGCTCATCCGCGGATGCTGACTCGTCGCCGTTTTGCTCCCGGAGGGAGCCAGGAAGGTAATCCAGGACGTAAGTCCAGGGAATCGGGCGCGTGATCGATCAAGCCCCGGAGCGGCGAAAGAACCGAACCCTCGATTTGCAACGGTGCGCATTTCGGAGGGAGCCGGGGGCTTCGGTCCCCAGGGAAGCTAAAAAGCCAGGGAAGGGCGATTAGGAGCCGACGGTAGTTCTCTGATAAACTTAAGGTTCTAAGTCCAATTGCAGGAAGCTACCATGTCAATTCATCCCGTTATGCAGCGCTTGGCCGATAAGCTCCAGCGCACCGATTTGCCGGAGTTTGTGCCCGGCGACCAGATTCGCGTCCAGGTGAAGATCAAAGAGGGGGATAAAGAGCGATTGCAGGCATTCGAGGGCCTAGTCATCGCCATCAATCGCGGCCCGCAGGGCACTTTCACGGTGCGCAAGATGAGCTTCGGGCAGGGCGTGGAGCGCATCTTTCCGTTCAACTCCAAGGTGATCGAGAGGATCGACAAGATCCGCAGCTACAAGGTGCGCCGGGCCAAGCTGTTTTATCTTCGCGGATTGCGGGGCAAGGCGGCGCGGTTGAAGGAAGTGGATCGCGTAACGGGGAACGTGCGCGCCTGAACGGCCGTCCGGGCAGGATGAAAATAACCCCGGCAGCAGGCCGGGGTTGTTTTTGTGCGCGGAACCTGGAAATCGTTAGCAAACGGGAAAGCGCAACTCTGCGACGGTATGCGATACTCGGAAAGACATGTATAAGCGAGTCGTTCTCAAGCTGTCGGGAGAGGCGCTGGCCGGCGACCGCGGCTTCGGCCTGGACGCCGAAAAAGTAGCCGGAATCACCGGCGAAATCGCCGAGGTACACGCGCTGGGCGTGGAGGTCGGGATCGTGGTGGGCGGCGGCAACTTCTTCCGCGGCGTCGAAGAACAGGCCCGGGAGATGGATCGCGTAAGCGCCGACAACATGGGGATGCTGGCCACGGTGATTAACGCCATTGCCATGCAGGACGCCTTAGAAAAGCGCGGCGTGCAGTGCCGGGTGATGAGCGCGGTGTTTATGAACCAGTTGGCCGAGCCGTATATTCGCCGGCGCGCCACGCGGCACCTGGAAAAAGGGCGTGTGGTCATCTTTGCCGCCGGCACCGGGAACCCGTTTTTCTCTTCCGATACCGCAGCCAGCCTGCGCGCCATGGAGATCAAGGCCGACGTGCTCTTGAAGGGCACGAAGGTAGAAGGCGTTTACAACGCCGATCCGGTGCTGGTAAAAGATGCGGTCAAGTACGACGAGATCACCTACATGGAGATTCTGCGCCAGGGGCTCAAAGTGATGGACCTGACCGCCGTGAGCCTGTGCAAGGACAACAACATGCCCATGATCATCTTCAACATGAACCAGCCGGGCAACATACGCCGGGTGGTGCTGGGCGAAAAGGTCGGTTCGCTGGTGACGGCGGAAAAGGCGGTTGCCGGCTAGAACTGATCCGATAAACGGTTTTGTGTCAGGGCACAGCCGGGGGATCTTCCGGGTCGCGCGCCAACGAGCACGGCGTATTGCCTTCACGAGCGACGCGGTTCACAAAAACGTCTACGATAGGGTTTACTGTTGCCAATCACCTCTAAATTTAGAAGGGCATTGCGCAAAGAACCCTTTATGAAACGCGGTTGGCGCGGGTTCCGGTTGAGTGAGCGGCACTCCGGAAACGGTCCCGCCGCCCGGCGGGGAAGGGCGCATTCTGCCTGTCCCCGCGAATGATATACTCGCTTGTCAGGTGTGAGCGAACACCGCCATTTCATCACTATTTGAGGTTCTTATGTCCGGCCACTCGAAATGGGCCACCATCAAGCACAAGAAGGGCGCGCTGGACGCCAAGCGCGGCAAGATTTTCACGCGCCTGCTCAAGGAAATTGCCGTAGCGGCCAAAGGCGGCGGCAACCCTGACAGCAATGCGCGACTGCGTACCGCCATTCTGGCAGCCAAATCGGAAAATATGCCGCAAGACAACATCAAGCGCGCCATTCTGCGCGGCACTGGCGAACTGGAGGGCGTGAGCTACGAAGAGATCACGTTTGAGGGCTACGGCCCCGGCGGAGTGGCGATCCTGGTGGATGTGCTGACAGACAACCGCAACCGCGCGGTGAGCGAGATCCGGCACACGTTCCAAAAAAACGGCGGGAATTTGGGCGAGGCGGGATCGGTGAAGTTCATGTTCGCTAAGAAGGGGCTGATCGCGGTGGAGAAATCGGCGGCCACCGAAGAGCAGTTGATGGACATCGTGCTGGAGCATGGGGGCGAAGACCTGAGCGACGCGGGGGACACCTGGGAGATCGTGACCGAGCCGGGGGCGCACGAGGCGGTGGCGGAAGCGATCAAGGCCGCCGGGATTCCCACCGTGATGAGCGAAGTGACGATGGTGGCCTCGACCTATACGAAGCTGGAGGGAGCGGCGGCGAGCCAGATGATGCGGCTGCTGGAGGCCCTGGAGGAGTTGGACGACGTGCAGAACGTGTACTCGAACTGCGACATGGACGCCGAACAGATGGAGCACGCGGCGGGATGAAGCGGCGCTGGCAGGCGTTCGGAGGCCGTCCGCACGTGGCGGTCTTTTTTTGAGATCGGAAATTTGCACGGGAGGGAAGAGAAGACTTTGACGCGAGTCCGGCGGTTGGTGTTGGTCATGTTGGTGATGTTGGTGGCGGGAGCCGTGGCGGCCGGCGCGGAGACACCGGGCGGCGGCGCGGCGGGCGGGGATGCGGCAAATCCGGTAGCCCAGGTTCGCAAAGACCGGAGTTGGGAGTACGGGCCGTTTTTGAACTGGGGCACGGGCGTGGGCAATCGCTCGGATTACAAATTCTTTTGGGGCGGATTTGAGTTAGGCAAGGTGCTGACGCCGGTGGTTCGTGCGAAGTTTCTCAGCGGACAATTTCAGTTCGCGGGAAACATCATACCGTTTTGGCAGGCGTACACGCCGTCGCCGCACGTTGTGGAAATTACGTGCGAGTATCCATCGGGGCCTGGCTCCTGTACTTGGCCGTACGGTGGAGGGACGTTCCGCGGGGTGAGCCTGACGCCGGTGATTCTGCGCTGGAACTTTCTAACCCGGTGGCGGCGGATTCAGCCGTGGTTTCAAGCGGCAGGGGGATTGATCTACACGACGCACAAGTTTCCGCCGGATTACCTGAGCGGTCCGGATCCCTACGATCCGGGAGTGATGATCGACGGCGGGACTTCGGTGTGGAACTTTGCGCCGCAGGGGGGCTTCGGCATGCACTTCTTCTTGCGCCCCAAGCGGTCGATCGATCTATGCGTAAGCGGGGTGCATATCTCCTCGGCTTCTCTGGGGGACCGCAACCCCGGCGTGAACGCCAGCATCCAGGTGCAGGTGGGCTATACGTTCTGGAAGTGAAAAAGCAGGGACTAGGGACTAGGGACTAAAGACTAGGGACTAGGGACTAGGGACTAGGGACTAGGGACTGAGGGACGGATGAACGGGCCGGTGATTGAATGCGTTCCCAACTTCTCAGAGGGCGTGGACGCGCGGCGAGTCGAGGCGATTGTGTCCGCGATGCGCGTGGAGGGAGTGCGGCTGCTGGACTGGTCGATGGATGGGGACCACAACCGCTCGGTGGTGACGATTGCGGGCGAGCCGGCGGGGGTGGTGGAAGCAGCAGTGCGCGGCGTGGGCAAGGCGGTGGAGCTGATCGACCTGACCCGGCAGCAGGGAGCGCATCCGCGCATCGGCGCGGCGGACGTGATTCCGTTTGTGCCCATTTCCGGGATCAAGCTGGAGCAGTGCGTGCTGCTGGCGCGGCAGGCGGGTCTGGAGATCTGGCGGCGGTTTGGAGTGCCGGTATTTTTCTATGAGGCGGCGGCGGCGCGGCCCGACCGGGCCAACCTGGAGGAGGTGCGGCGGGGACAGTTCGAGGGATTGCGGGAGGCGGTGCGCAAAGATCCGTCGCGGCGGCCCGACCTGGGAGGGCCGGACCTGCATCCGACCGCGGGGGCGTGCGCGGTGGGGGCGCGCAAGTTTCTGGTGGCGTACAACATCTACTTCGATTCCGCGGACGTGGCCCTGGTGCGCGCCATGGCGCGCGAGATTCGGGCGGCGTCCGGCGGCCTGAAAGGCGTGAAGGCCATGGGAGTGCTGTCGCACGGGCGGGCGCAGCTCTCGATGAACATTACCGACTTCGAGGCCACGCCGGTCTCGCAGGTGTTTGGCACGGTTCAGAGCCTGGCGGCGCGGTACAAGGCCGTGATCGCCGGGAGCGAGGTGATCGGCCTGCTGCCCGAGGCGGCCTGTGAGCGGGAAAGCGAGTGGATGCGTCAATTAAGCGGATTCGATGAACAGACCAAGATCCTGGAACGGCGCCTGGGCGTTCCGCTGGCCTGGCCGGACGAGGCGTGGACGGCGCGGTGAGAGCGGAACGGCAAGAGCAAAGGGCCAGCGCATAGAATAGAAGCGGTGCCTGGGCGTTTCAGGGTTTGCCGGCGCGGAAAGGGCTTAAAAGCCGGCGGGTTTGCGGAGGTGGAGATTGGTAAAAGTACTGGTTAAGTTCTCGGTGGCAGCTTTGCTGCTGGCAGCGGCCACGGCGGCGCTGGCGTCGCAGTTGTCTACCGACGCCCGCTCGGCGATCCCGTACAACGTACAGCAACTGGTGGTGATTGACTACCAGGCGATGGAGAATTCGGCGGCGGCGATGGATTTGCGCAACCGCGTGATGCCGCCGGAGCTGAAGCAACTGGAGACGGCGCTGGATAAGTCGGGGCTGAACGACAACTACGACGTGGACCAACTGGCGTTTGCGCTGTTCAAGGCCTCGGCGTCCGGCGATAGTTTGTACACGGTGGGGATCGCCGAGGGCGAGTTCTCCGAGCCGAACATCCTGGCCAACTTCCGCAAGCAGAAAATCAAGCCCACGAAGCTGCGCAACGACAGCATTTATCCCCTGACCAAGTCGGGGATGGTGCTCTGCTTCGTGGACCCCTCGACCATGGTGTTCGGCGACAAGGACGCGGTGGTGAAGGCTTTGAACTCGCGCGACGGGCTGGCGCCCAGCGTATTGACCAACGGGCCGATGATGAGCGCCATGCAGAGCGCGGATTCGGCGCCGCTGTGGAGCGTTCTGGACGCCAAAGGAACGCAGACAATGATGAGCGGCCTGCTGGGCCAGGCGGGCGCGGTGACCAACTACAAGGCGGTGCGCGAGCGGCTGCAGAGTTCCTGGTACTCGATGAACTTCCAGAACGGGGTGCAGTTCAACCTGACTATCTCAACCGGCGATACGTTCACGGCGGCCACGTTTGCATCGGTGTTGACCGCAGCCGTGCTTGTGCGCAAGATGACCAGCACGCCGGCGGAGACGGCGGCGCTGAATGCGACCTCGATCTCGTCGAGCGCCGGGCAGCTTCTGATCCACTTCTCGAGCAGCGCCGCGGAGTTCAGCAGCCTGTTGCAGTCGCCGCTGTTCACAAGTGTGATGCACTAAGGCGAGCCGCGCGCGGGCGCGGTTCAGCTCTATGCAGACGTATAG
>JABEBX010019931.1_pt1 | contig 9946 bp, 5 predicted proteins | sample 7245971 | NCBI WGS metagenome assembly JABEBX01 (sample SAMN14506365, study PRJNA622280) | hot springs metagenome | biome: hot spring [ENVO:00000051]|acidic hot spring [ENVO:00002120]; feature: spring [ENVO:00000027]|sediment [ENVO:00002007]; material: sediment environment [ENVO:01001048]...
GCAGAAAGCTGATGCATTGGCTAAGCAGGAAGCGGCCCGGAAATTAGCCGCCGAACAAAAGCAGCGGCAACTGGCGCAAGCTGCCGCCGCCGCTAGGCTCGTTGAGCAACAAAAGGAAGCGCAGCAGAAACTCATGGCGCAGGAAGCGGCCGCGAAAAAGCTGGCGGAAGAGCAGAAATCTCAGCAAGCCAAAGCCGCCGCTGCGGCACATCTGGCCAAGCAGAAGCAGTTGGCTGCCCAAAAAGCCGCTGAGGAACATCAACTCGCTGAAGAAAAAATGCAGGCCCAGAAGCTGGCGGCGGAAAAAGCGGCCGCCGTCAAACTCGCCCAGCAGCAGCAACTTGCTGAACATAATCTTCTCGCCCAGCAGCAGGCACAGGAACAGCAGGCTGAACAGGCCCGCCAGACGGCGGCCGCAGCCGTAGCCGCCGCGGCCGCCGCTCAAGAGGCTCAAGCTGCCGCCACGGAGAAAGCGGCTGCCGAAGCCCAGCAGGCTAAAACAGTGACTGCCCCACAGCCAAGCAGCACATCATCAACCCCGGCACCGGCTCCGATTCCCGCACCTGTGCCCGTTATGGCACCTGCTCCGGCACCGCATCCCGCACCAGCGACATCTCCAGTCGTGGTCATGGCTCCCGCTACTGCTCCCGCCGCACAAACAGCTCCTGCCGCTCCAGTGGCAACTGCCGTGCCGCCAGTGGTTGCACCCGCCACCAAGCCGTCTCTGGCCGAAATTGAACGCGAACGCGCCTCCGCTCTGGTGGTTCGTGCGGATGATGATTTGCGCAATGCGGATTATCAGCAGGCTGTGGCTCTTTATAATGATGCTCTGGCTCTTGATCCTAAAAATGAAGCCGCCGCAATGGGGCTTCGTAATGCTCAAAAGCTCGCTTTGGGACAATCACCCGGCTTGCTCTCACAGCAGATTTACGACCAGGCGATTCAAGCCCAGCGTGCCCATGTGCTCTTTGATAACGACCTGCAATTGTCAACTAAAGAAATGCAGGCTGGCAAATACCCTCAGGCGGTGGATCATGCCAACGATGGCCTGGCCACCATTGAAGCGGCCCGCGGCATATTGACCGCCGGTGATTACAAAGAAATGAAAGCCCGCGTCGATCAGCAGCTTGCCATCATCCAGCGCCAGCAAGCCCAGGCTCAGGCCGAACAACAGGCCCGCCGTGCTCAGGAAGTTACCCAAAGCCAGATGCACATTGAGCATCAGTTGGCGGTTCGCCGACAACAGCAGATCAATGAATTAATGGGCCAGGCCCGCGAATATTTCAAACAGATGCAATATCAACAGGCCCTGGACACCCTCAATCAGGTCATTGCCATTGATCCGCAGAATAATACCGCATTATTCATGCAGGAGATGGTCTCTGATCAAATCCAATACAATGCCTGGAACAAATTCCACGTCCAGCGATCCGAAGCGGAGCAGGCCCAGGAAGTAAAGGGGCAGGAATTCATGATCCCTTATCCCAATCTTGAAATTTACCCGCAGGATTGGCCGGAACTCAGCCGCTTGCGGGAAGCCGAAAAGCATAACTCCGAATCACCGGCGGATAGGGAAGCCCGTTTGGCACTGGCCCGCAATGTGTCTAAAATTGTAGTCAATCAACAGCCATTTTCCGATGTGATCCGCCTTCTGCGGCAGCAGACCGGGGCCAACGTTGTGGTCAACTGGAACGCATTGGCCAATGCCGGTGTGCAAAAGCAGACTCCCATCAGCCTGACTTTGCGGGGTGTGCCGTTTGAGAAAGTACTGTCATTGGTACTCCAGCAGGCCCAGGGCAGCGGTGGTACGCAATTAGGTTACAGCATCAGCGGTGGCGTATTGACCATTTCCACCAATGATCAATTGGCACAGCAAAAAGCTACGCGAGTGTTCGATATTTCAGACTTGCTTGTCCAAGCACCCAATTTCAACGCACCGACCTTTAACCTGCAAAACCAGAGCAATACCAGCGGCGTGCAGGTCAGCAGCGGAAGTTCCGGCGGCGGTGGTGGCAGCGGCGGCAGTTCAAACCTGTTTTCCGGTACTGGCGGCGGCCAGGGGGGCGGACAGCAGGCTGGCAAGACGCGAGCCGAAATGGTTACTGAAATAACCCAGCTTATTGAAAATACCGTAGCGCGCAATACTTGGATTGATAACGGTGGAACCGTTGGATCTGTGCGAGAAATCAACGGCCAACTGGTTATTACTCAGACGCCAACCAATTTGCAGAAGGTTTCCAGCCTCCTGAAGCAATTGCGTGAAACGCGCTCCGTTGAAATCTCCATTGATGCCCGCTTCCTTTATGTGACCACTGGCTTCCTTAATGACTTTGGCTTCTCCTGGAGCCTCGGCTTTGGAAATATGTTCGGATCAGATATCGGAACGCCCACAACGGTTACCGACGCTACGACCGGCGTAACCTCAACCACGGTCTCTCCAGTTTCGATTGCCAATAACACCTCGACCTACACCACACCGCAGACCACCGGTGTTCCGAACTCCATCGGGGGCGATTACTCAGCACCGGCCATGAGCCTCAGCGGTGGCATTCTCTCCAACTATCAATTGTCACTGTTGCTCAATGCTACGCAGATCGACAAGCGTAATACACTGCTCGAAGCGCCGCGCTTGACCCTGTTCAACGGTCAGCGGGCTACGATGATCGTGGAAGATGTGCAGAACTATGTTCAGAGCTTCACTCAAACCGCTGGTACAAGCGGCTTGGTTGGTAGTGGCGTGAGTGGCATTGCAACGAACTTGGATGTGCTTCCGCTGACCACAGGTCTAAGCTTGTCCGTGCAGGCGACTGTATCATCCGATGAGCGGTACGTTATTATGACCATTCAGCCATCGCTGTCCCAGTTGTTAAGCCTCGAGACGTTTAACATCAACGGCCAGAATACGACGACTACCCCCGGTGCCAGCACAGCATTGCCTGGCTTTGTGCAGTTGCCGGATACCCAAATAACAGAGGTTTCCACCACCGTTGAGGTGCCAGACGGCGGCACGCTGCTGCTGGGTGGTGAACGCCTCGCCGGTGAAACCATCATCGAGGCCGGCGTCCCGGTGCTCTCACAAATTCCGATCATTAACCGTCTATTTACCAATCGCTCTACAACTAAAGACAATGTAGTTCTGCTGATTCTGGTTCGTCCCAGAATTATTATCCAGAAGGAATTTGAGAAGAAACAGTTTGGCCGAAACTATTGATTCAGCCGGGTTCGGCCTGTTTGTGAAAAATGCCAAGCCGGGGGTGATAATCAACCCCGGTTTTTTTGTTTGTTCAAAAGTTACTGGGATTTTCAGCTTTTCCGCTTCAGCATTGCCAGCATGGATCCAGCCAGCAAAATGACCGCTGCGGCAGGTTCGGGAACCGATACGGGATCCACGAAATTCCACGCCAAGGCGTAAGTTTCCGAAGTGGATACCAGATTAACGCCCCCCAGCATTTCCACCGCCAGATCATATTGTCCGGGTTCCAGAGTCGTCATGCCTAAAGCCGAATTAACATTTATCTGCTGGATATTGTCCACCATGCTGGTGCTGGCGGCCACTTCCTGGCCCGATGAATTCAGCAAAAACAGCAGCAGATGATTTATTCCGGTCGCCTGGTAATCCTTGTTCCATGTTAACGTTGCAGTGAGGTCCCAGCTATTAACCGATGTGCCAGGCAAATTAAAGTCGTAATGCTCCACCGCATTTTTACTGGATGATGCGGATATCGCCGCCAGATTCCATCCGGTAGCCGCCGATTCCACAGTTCCAGTGAAGCTTGCCGCTGGAGCCGCAGTAACAGCAGATGATGCACCGCTGATGGACACACTGGTGGCGGCAGAATAATGATGTTCGCCGCCAGTGAGATTTTCATACGAGTTGTACACGTTCACCATGCCCGCACCGTAGCGCGGATCCAGTGGAGTGGTGGCTTCAGCCGCGGCTGCGTTGTAAGTATACGTGCCACCATTGACGTTATAGGAATTCGTCCAACCTGATATCTTTGTGGCACCATTTAATAACAAGGCTTTGACCGTACGCATGTCGGTTGCGGCCGAGGCGGTACCAGCACCGCCCAAGTTTTCATCACCCGCCTGAATCAACAACGCCGCCGAACCCGACACCAGCGGTGCGGTATAACTGGTATAGCTACCCGGCGCGATAAGATCTGGCGCGGACCGTCCGTCATAAGTTGGACCTACCCATGTTGAGGGTGTTCCGCCAACACCGGTATAAGCCCCAACGGCAATTCCGTTATACATATCCGCTGGTGGATTAATGTAACTTGGCGTGGTGGTGCTGGTCGTCTGCCCATCGCCTATCGCGGTTACAAAAAGTGTGTTGTACTGTGCCGCATAATTATCCCATATCTGATCCAGATATTGACTGGTGCTGGAAGTCACGCCGGGATAGATAAAGCTCTGATTAACCACCGACGGCGCTTCCCCCAGAGAACTGTTGATCGGAGCGGTGCCAGCATAAAGTGTGTTGTAATAGTAACTCTCTGCATACACGTACACATGTGACACATCCGGAGAAACGCCGGCGCCTGCCCCACCGTAAAAAAGCGATGCGACATATTCGGCATGCCAGGAAGCATCGGCGCTGGTGTATGCACCAGATGAATTTCCCGATGAATCAATAAATGTGAACTGAGCATGGGTGCTGAGATTGGCAGGATTTGGTTCGAAGGCATTGAGCGTGGTGCTGCTCACCGACGCTTCCACCTGCGCCACATTAACACCGGTTCCATTAATTCCCGGTGCAACGCTTTGCAGTTGTGTCAACCCTATTTGATCGAACGTGGTGCTGCCATGTGCCAACCCACTGACAGCAAAAGCCGCCGCCAATGCCACTGCCGCCGAGGCACAACGCGCAGCATGATGATGCAATGCAGAATTATCGGCATTGCTGACTGCTTCGGTAAGTAACGGCGAAATGGATGGATTATTGATCATCGGCAGGCTCCGCAGGGGGCACATAGGCCCGGACAACTCTGGCGACCGAAGGCACGGTCGCCGACGAGTAACAACACCTCATACATCGGAGCGGACAGGTTATGCGGTGAAGGAAAAACGCGAAGGTTTGCGTGAAAAATATATTATGAGCCGCACGGCATGAAAACCAAAGGAATTGCACGTTATATGCGGACGTTGCGGATCTCGGAAGATACTTTTTCCCGGACGTTATGCGGCGAACTGTCGGCGGAGGATATGTGGCGATGGTTGTGCCACCTTGCAATATTCCGCTGCCCGTGTGAAATGCCGATGCCGGGCCACCGTGATAGTTTGGCCGCCGTATATGTGCTCAAAAGCCGTTACGGCTCTGGATTAGTTACCGCCCGGGAATGGTCTTGATCTGCCTCTTTCAGCAGCCGATTAATCAGCGACGATTCGCCGGCTTGTTGAGTAAATTCCAAACCACCATCATTTTGGAGATAAATCACATACAGCCGTCCGGGCTTGACGGGCCGGTATACCGCTTGCCCCTGCACAATATCCAGTCCCATTTTTTTAGCCGCAATCGGATGGACCATGAGTTGATGAATTTTGCTCCAGAGATTAAGCGTAAACATATCGGGCCGGCCATCTTTTCTATCGAGGCAGCGTGGCACGCCATGGACATCCAGCAGGCTGCTGCCGGAATCCGGAGATTGCCTGTCGGAAAAAATGCGGCGAAAAAATGCCAGTGACTTGCCGCGCAGCAGATCGCCATCTTCCACAAACTTATCCTGAAACTTCAGGACATAACCATCCACATACGGCGTATCGCCTGGGATGACAATCTTTTTTACCGGGAGTGCCACCCGCCGGCCATCGGAGCCTGTTACAAACTCCTCCCAAAGCAACGTGGTTTTCAGCACCTGCTTCTTGCCGTTTATCACCTGTCCATCCACCACCAGTTCCGCCATGCGGCGTTTACCGGTAAGACGGTTGATCACCTGTTCCAGATGTTTGCGTTCACGCTCCAGTTGCAGGATGCGGGCGTTGCGTGACGTAAAATACATCGCCAGATTGATGCCCGTGGCCATGATGGTTGTTATCACCACCAGCACAATCACACGCTTGAGAAATTGTCGCATCACACTATCCTCAGGCCCGCAAGGCCTTCAATGATTTTGAGTCACACGCCAGGCCCGCGTTGACTGCCTTTATTGTTTCAGCAGCGCCAGCCGGGCCTTCCATTTGCGATTCATCGCGGCGGCGGTGGTCGGTGTCCATACACTGCCATCGGGTTGCCCATATTTTACCAGACTTCCGTCCGCTTGAACCCATAAGTTGGCAATTCCGGGATCAAGCTGTTCGGTCAGATGATAAGCCATGACTTGTTTTCCGTTCACGGTGATGGTTTTGGCTTGCCGCACCCGCAGCATCCGCAGGCCCAGCCGGCGGGTTCCGGAGTTATAGGCTACAAATGCCATGTCCTTTGGTTTGGACAAATTCAAAAACCGCGGCCAGAAATATTTCAATGTCAGTGGAAGATAAGAGGGCATGTAGGATGGCAAATCAAAGTGCACAGGCTTGTTGCGCTGACCAGGCAAAACATGCCGCCGCTGTGTGTAAACGGTCATCCATCGGTGGCGGACAAAAAAATCCGTGGGGTTGCCATGTTTATCCAAAGCCGGAACATTGGCTGATTGTTCATCTCCGGTTTCCCGCGCCCAGTGAATTTGCATGTTCGGATATGGTATCTTGATATGTTCAATTGTGAATTTATGGGTTTTGGCGTCATAAATGCGGCGTTCCTGCCGGAGTTTTACCAGTTCCGGGTTATTAATGGGTGTAAGCGTTTCCACGGCTTTTTCCCAAGTGGTGTAATAGGTGACCGGGCCGGGCAACTTTCCCTGCCTGGCATACGCCCAGAAACAGGTCTCCTTTGACAAAATCACTTCTCCATCAGGTAGAAATGATCGGGCATTGGTGGTGCTGAATACGCCTTTGTAGCCATCTTCCTTACCGGGATAGCATGACAGCCGTACAAATCCCAGACCGCGGCCATTGTCTTTAATCTCATAAAGCCGCGGGTGAATGGATTGCCGGGCCAGCATTTCCGCAGTCAGGCCATGAATCCACTTGCGCCCGGCAATGACCGCCGCAGCCCTCTGCTGTTGAATCTTTTCCATATTAAGGACGCGGAATGTTTTGATCATCGCCTGGAAACATTCCCGCGCCCCTTTGGCCTGATCGGCGGGACTGAAAAATGTCACCAGGTAATACTGCCTTGGCGCAACCCGGACAATAAGTTGCTGCCGCATGACCGGGTTGCCCGTGGCGGTGGTGGCCAGCTTCAGAACCAGAATTCCCGCATGTTTACCCGAGTTGATCACCATGCGCCGCTCAAGGAGTTTTACATGTTTGTAGTTGTGTCCAGCTTCCGCGACAGTTTCGTCCAGCAGGGTTTTCAGAGGAACATCTTTTTGCAACTCACTTAAATGAACAATAATGCCCCAGCGCAGAGCATTGTTCACAAACGTCACCAGATTGCCCGGCATCACTGGAAATACACCAGCGCTGCTTGGCGGCGGCATGGTGAGTTTGCGCTGAAGCACCTCGCAATTTAATGGCGGCCGGATTTGAAACCCGTCGAGATCATCAATCCATAACGGGGCCAGCATCTTACCCCCCATGGACTGCGCGTATGCCATCCGCCCCGGCACAGTTGCGGCCATCATGCCGAGTAACCATATTGCAGCGAGCGGCAAAGCCTCCATCAAGCGGTACAAAGCCCCCGGCTTTGCCGTGGGTAATGGCCGCCAAATAACTGGGAATGCCGCGGCAGAAAATCGTCGCAGGGCATGGAGAAATTGATGGATAGCGGCACCGCCGGCCGAACATATTTTCCATGGCCCTAAAGCTTTGATTGGCTGTGTAATCACCTGTGCGAGCATCGACAACTCCGTGCGAGAAATTCCAAAATTGCATCAATTTGACTGTTTTTGCCGCACCCACTGCATCAGAACGTCAAATTCCTGTTCATCCAGAGGCAGATCCAGATGCTTACCCGTATAACTGATGATGTTGACCACCTGTCCATGCCGCATAGCCGCCACCCATACAAATTTACCATCCGGTCCGTCCATTGCCTTATAAATATACATGTTGCCGCGCCGCAGCGTTTTTTTCACATACGCGTTAAGCTCATGCGGCCAACCGCCGTCTCGCAGTTCACTGTAGATATTTGCCGCCAGCAACTTCGCGGGGGATTTGGATTTTTTTTCCAGAACCTGATACACCTGTTGATAATGCCGATTCCGGCCTTCCAGATCAATATTTCCCGCCGTGATATATTGCAGGCCTTGCGCGTTGTGCAGGGAGGTATGGATGGATCGCCCGTGACTGCCATAAAGCGTATTGCCATCCATGCGGGTAATGACCGTCAGGGCATACGCTCCTCCCAGCGCAATAAGCAGAAGCAATACCATTGCCCCCAGAAGTAGCCGCTTTCGGCGGGTCGAATTATCCATGATGATCGGATCAGCCATGCCAGCATGATAAGCGAAAAACCTCCATCAGAAAATATGAACCTCCATACCTATCACCAACAGGTGAGTGGCAATTTTTCCGGGCAGTCGCAAAACGAGGCTGATTACCTGCCATGCGTTACCTGCGTGCGGTTAAGTGAGGAAGGCGGTTATCGATTAAGGCTACGGAAGTGTTGGGGGGATTCGGCCATGCCGGTGCGGTGGGAGACGATCATGGCGGTCATCATGGCGGCGGTTTCGGGCAGTAAATGGAGCCAGCCGCGGTGAGGGGATGGAGCGGCGGTAAAATGTCGGCAGAAATTTTCCAGTTCCCGCAGCGCCTGCGCGGAAGCAGATAATGGAGGGGTGGAATCTTCATCCGTCAGGTTCTCGCGGGCGGATGTCCAGCGATAGCTGAACTCGGAAAGTTTTAGCCGGCCCTCACGATTGGCAACCGTCATTTCCCGCTTTAATGAACCTTCCTGATCTGAAAGCTGCAGTATGGCGGTGGCACCCTCCAGTGTTTTCATCACCAAGGCCACATTTCCTGTAACATCAATAAAGCTATCCTGCTGGCTGCCGGCGCCATCAATGGAAGCGTAGAGCGCTGCGGGCAGGCCGACAATTTCAATAGTGCTGCGAAAGGCATCCCACGCGAGGACTGAAAGGGAACGGACGGTTCCATCTTCAATGCCGCGTGCTCGCGCCACCGCATGGTTGGCGGCGGACCAGTTGCCGGCCAGAAATTGGACCCCACGGAAAAAATTTTCGGTTTGATGCGCCAGTCCAAATCCCCATGAGCCGGTGAACCGGGGCGCGGTATATAACAGATGCGTTTTAGGTTCCAGATGCACGCTCAGGCGGTGGGCTTCCTGAAGTGTTTGCACGGGCGGGCCAATGCTGAAAACGGCGATATTCTGCTGCACGCAGGCTTCAATAAATTCCAGTGACATATCGGCGGGACGGTCCAGGAGCACCATCTGGGGGGTGGTTTCCAGGAGCATCCGCCGCAGATCGCCATAAAATGGGACATCAAATATTTGTCCGACTTCCCGGGCCTGCGATAAATTGCGTTCCCCGACAACGACGATATTAAACCAGTCGCTGCCGTGGGCCTGTTTCAAGGCATTAATCCAATCCTTCTGGATTGTATCCAAACCAACTATCGCGCATGCTACAGCCACATTTACCCCGCCGGTTAAATATTGTCGCGCTCGTCCGCACCGGATCCACTGTCCGCAGCGCCCGGAGCCGCCAAGCCCATCCCCTCTCAGGGGATTATATGTTCTTGTCGGCAATCGGGGCGGAATTATCCAGAAATAGAGAACAATTTAATGGACGCGCTGGCCCGGCGTAGCGCGTGAATCCACGGAGAGCAGGAATACATCTTTGCCGCCCGGCCCGCTGGCGAGAATCATTCCTTCGCTGGTGCCGAATTTCATTTTGCGCGGGGCCAGATTGGCACAGAAAATAACCAATCGTCCGGTAAG
>JABEBX010022093.1_pt1 | contig 9945 bp, 10 predicted proteins | sample 7245971 | NCBI WGS metagenome assembly JABEBX01 (sample SAMN14506365, study PRJNA622280) | hot springs metagenome | biome: hot spring [ENVO:00000051]|acidic hot spring [ENVO:00002120]; feature: spring [ENVO:00000027]|sediment [ENVO:00002007]; material: sediment environment [ENVO:01001048]...
GTATGACACAGTTTAGATTAGTTTCCGATAATAAACCAAGCGGGGATCAGCCCGATGCAATAAAACAACTCGTGGATGGTTTGAACAAAGGTTACAGACATCAGACATTGCTCGGTGTAACCGGATCCGGCAAGACCTTTACCATGGCAAATATTATACAGCAGATACAGCTACCTACACTTATTATGGCACCGAACAAAACTCTCGCTGCACAGCTTTATACCGAAATGCGAGACCTGTTTCCGGATAACGCCGTTGAATACTTTGTAAGCTATTACGATTATTATCAGCCTGAAGCCTATAAACCAGAGACTGATACCTATATTGAAAAAGATGCATCCATAAACGATGAGATAGATAAGCTTAGACATTCTGCAACTCACTCCTTGCTTGAAAGAGAAGATGTTATCATTGTTGCAAGCGTTTCATGCATATATGGACTGGGTTCACCCGAGGCTTATAAAGGAATGCTTGCCTACGCAGAGACAGGCAGGAAATTAAACAGGGATGAATTCATTCATAAGCTCGTAAAAATCCAGTATAACAGAAACAACTACGATTTCTACAGGGGCGTGTTCAGGGTAATGGGTGATATTGTTGAGGTATTTCCCGCTTACGAAAACGATACTGCCATACATGTAGAATTTTTCGGTGACACGGTTGATGCCATTTACACGTTTGACCCTGTCAGAGGTACCAAGAGAGATATGCTCAGACGGGTTGTTATATATCCTGCAAGTCATTATGTTACTGAAGAGCATGCGCTAAACCATGCAGTAGAATCCATAAAACAAGAGCTTGCGGATCGTCTTAAAGAGCTAAGGCAGGCAGGAAAGTTGCTTGAGGTCGAGCGGCTTCAGAGGAGAACCCTGTATGATCTTGAGATGCTTGAAGAGATGGGGTACTGTAACGGTATTGAAAACTATTCAAGACATCTTAGCGGCAGGAAACCCAAGGAACCTCCACCGACTCTGCTCGATTATTTTCCTTCCAAATTTCTCATGTTTATTGACGAGAGCCATATTACTATTCCCCAGATAGGCGGTATGTACGAAGGAGACAGAAGCAGGAAGCAGACACTTGTCGAATTCGGTTTCAGACTTCCATCCGCACTTGATAACAGACCATTAAAATTCGATGAATTCGAGCAAAGGGTGGACAAGGTAATCTATGTTTCTGCGACGCCGGCAGATTATGAGATGTCAAAATCCCAGGGTAATGTTGTAGAGCAGATCATCAGGCCGACAGGACTTATAGATCCGCAGGTCATAATCAAAGAGGCAGCTAATCAGGTAGATACGCTGCTTGCAGAAATAAGAAGCCGTACAGAAAAGGGTGAAAGGGTGCTTGTTACAACATTGACAAAACGTATGGCAGAGGAGCTTACTGAGTATTATGCAGGATTCGGCATAAAAGTAAAATATATGCACTCGGACATAGAAACACTTGAGCGGATGGATATTATAAGGGATCTCAGATTGGGCAAGTTTGATGTGCTGGTAGGTATAAACCTTCTCAGGGAAGGACTGGACCTGCCTGAGGTATCGCTCGTTGCCATCCTGGACGGAGACAAAGAAGGATTTTTACGTTCCACGCGTTCACTGATACAGACCATAGGAAGGGCATCGAGGAATGTAAACGGTACGGTTATTATCTTTGCGGATGTTATGACAAAATCCATACAGCAGGCTGTAAATGAAACAAACAGAAGACGTACAAAACAGCTCAGGTATAATGAAGAGCATGGTATTATACCAGAAACCATAAAAAAGAATATTCAAGAGATACGCACATCAATCTATGAACAGGATTATTACACTGTACCTGTCGTAACAGCAGAGGGTACAGAGGAATATGTCGACCCTGATAAAATACCGAATATGCTCAAAGAACTTGAGAAAGATATGAGGAAGGCTGCAAAAGCACTTGAGTTTGAAAAAGCAGCCGAGATAAGGGATCGCATCAAAAAGCTCAAAGATGCCCTTTTGCTGGCATAAAATTACACATATTTCGAATAAAATAACAAATGTTAGTGTGCATAATTTGTTGTAAAATTCTACACAATGTGTGAAAAATCAACATTTTCAATCTGATTATAATTTTCAAGACTTTTTCAATAGGGTAATTAAGGTATAAAAATTAAGTCATTATAAGACTATATGTAACAATAGATTGTATGCAATATGCTGGCATGATGTATGCAAGGTGTATAATGTATGCAATTTGAATGAAAGAAAAAAAATACTATTAGGTATACAGACTTAAAAAAATAAAAATAGAAAGGAGAATAAAATGGTTGCGTTAATGGTAGCAGTAACGATAATAGGGTTGGTGATGCTTGATCTTCTGGTTCAGGCTTTTGAAAAGAAACAGGTAAAAGAAGGAGCACAGACAAGACTCGGAATTACAGATGTTCGTGTTCCAATGGGAACTTTCTTCTATCAAGGACATACATGGGCAAGAATAATGCCGACAGGTGAGGTCCGTGTAGGTATGGATGATTTTATGAGGAAGGTTATTGGTGAGATTGAGAAAGTAGAAATGCCGGTAGCAGGGACGAAGATAAAACAAGGTGAAAAAATATTTACAGTAAAGCAAGGTCAAAGAGAGCTTACATTTACCGCACCTGTTGATGGAGAGGTTACATCTGTCAATGAATATCTGCTCACAAATCCCCAACAGATTCTTAAGGAGCCTTTTAGGGTAGGCTGGGTGTTAGCAGTAAAACCAACAAATCTTTCTACAAATCTTAAAGCATTAAAGATTGCTGAAGATGCTGTCGCGTGGTTCAAGGTAGAGGTTGCAAGATTTCGTGCGTTTGCAATAGGAGAGAACGCGCTTCAGTATGGTATTGGAGAAACAAGTCAGGACGGTGGCTCTTTAGCGGAAGGTATGCTAAATAAGATGAATGAGAAGGCAATCGAAAAGTTTGAGAAGGAATTTCTTCTTGCTCAGTAGATAAGAAGGGAAGGCAAATATGGGTAAAAAGGGTATTCTGGTTGATATAACCAAATGTATAGGCTGCGGTGCATGCGAGAAGGCATGTAAAATGCGAAACGATCTGCCTCTTGAACTCGAAAAGAATCTTTCTGCCACAGCCTATACTGTGGTCGAAGAAAGGTTACCAAGTACTTATGTCAGAAGAATGTGTATGCATTGTGAGGAGCCGACATGTGTCTCAGTATGTCCTGTTGGTGCTCTTACGAAGACATCTATTGGACCTGTCATATACGATAAGGATAAATGCATTGGATGTAGATATTGTATGTTTTCATGTCCTTTCCATGTTCCAAGGTACCAATGGGATAAGGTTGTTCCTTATATTCAGAAGTGTTACATGTGCTACGACAGGGTTGAGGAAGGTTCTGAACCGGCATGTACTGCAGCCTGCCCAACCGGCGCGAGTATTTTTGGCGATAGAGATGATTTGATAAAAGAAGCCAAGAAAAGAATTGCAGAAAAACCTGATAAATACGTAAACCATATTTTTGGACTTGAAGAAGTGGGAGGTACGTCTGTTTTGTATCTGTCAAATGTACCATTCGAAAAGCTCGGTTATCCCTTTGATGTTAAATTACCTGATAAACCTTTGCCGAAGTATACATGGGCAGTCCTTGATAAAGTTCCAACAGTAATACTTGTTGGCGGAGTTGTATTGACGGGTGTTTGGTGGATTACCAGCAGAAGGGATGAAGTCAAAAATTTCGAGTTCAAACAAAAAGAGAAAAAAAAGCTCAAAGATAAGGGAGAAAAATAATGAATATGATAGATACACTTATGTCGAAACTATTAAATAAAAATATTGCTTCTAAACAAACCATTGCCGGCATAAAGCAAAGAGAATTAAAGGTGCTTGCAGAAAGATTTACAAAACGCAGTTTTTTAACACCAAAAGTTCTGACAGGTGGAGCTATATTTGCCGGCTTATGGTGGATAAAAAACAGGGAAGAAAAGGTCAAAGAGGCAGAGCAAAAAAAACCACGTTAGAAAGGACATGATTTTAAACTATGCACTTTCTATAAGGACTTGAATTTATTAATTATCCCCGCCATAAACAGATAGGCTTTCTGAGGGGGTAAAAATATTGAATAAAGGATTGAGAGGTATTTATGAAATTGCCTAAAGTAACATTCTGGAGAATTATAATAGCAGCGATACTGATACTCGGCGTATATTTTACAGTTATAAGATTTACAAAGGGACTTGGTGCTGTAACTAATCTTAGCAATAACTACCCATGGGGATTATGGATAGGATTTGACGTTGTTACAGGCGTTGGTCTGGCTGCAGGCGGGTTTTTAATAGCCCTTACTGTTTATATATTTCGCATAGAACATTATAAGCCCATTCTGAGGCCGGCAATACTTACGGGCTTTTTAGGTTATGCTCTTGTAGCTATAGGATTGGTTTATGATCTTGGAAAATGGTTTGATATATGGCACCCTATTGTATATTGGAATGATCATTCTGCGCTGTTTGAAATCGCATGGTGCGTTATGCTCTATCTCAGCGTGCTTGCTCTTGAGTTCAGTACTGTTGTGTTTGAGAGATTTGGTTTCCATCGACTGAGGAAACTTGTTCATTTCTTTATAATACCGATAGTTATGCTTGGTGTGATACTATCAACACTTCATCAATCTTCGCTTGGTACCTTATTCTTGATTGTACCCGAAAAATTATATGAATTATGGTACTCACCATTACTGCCTGTATTCTTTTTTACATCGGCAGTGTCTGCTGGACTTGCCATGGTGACTTTTGAAGCCTTTTTAAGTAAAAGATTCCTTGGAAAAGGGCTTGAGTTAGATCTGTTAAACGGACTTGCAAGGGTCAATGTGCTTATCATGGCTTTTTATCTTCTTATAAAAATATTGGACCTTGCCAATCGTGGTGTTTTATCTGCCGTAATGACTACAAATTTCAAAAGTATTATGTTTGATTTAGAAACCTCAATACAGGTCATCATACCTTTGATCCTTTTGCTCATACCTGCTGTTAGAACCAGTACAAAAGGTTTATTCATAGCATCCCTGTTTATTATAGTAGGTTTTGTAATGAACAGGATCGATGTGTCAACAACAGGAATAGAGAATGTTGCCCTCGGTAGTTATTTCCCTGCATTTGGAGAAATCATGATCTCTGTATTCCTTGTTACATTGGGGTTCCTTGCCTTTGCGTTTGTAGCGAAAAATTTCCCTTTATTTGTTGAAGAAGAACACAAAGAAGAAAAGGAAGAGATTGTGAGGATCTGATTGGATCTAATTAAGGATTTTAATTATAAAAAAGGAGATAATCATGAAAAAGATATCAGCATTTTTGGTAATAATGATATGTATCGGTTTGAATAACATAACACTTGCTGCAGATAATAGTAAGCCATTGAAAAAATATACTTATGTGGGCGTCGACACATGTGCTGCTTGCCATGAAAAACAATATAAAATATGGAAAAATAGCGCTCACTCAATGGCTTATGATGTATTGGATGCAAAACAAAAAAACAATCCTGATTGTATCAAATGTCATACGACAGGAGATAGCAAGGCATTACCGGGTGTGCAGTGCGAGGCATGTCATGGGCCTGGTAGTGGCTATGCAGATATGGATACCATGAAAAACTTCAAGAACGTTTGGCATGCCGGTTTGATTCGGCCTAATGCTGATACATGTTTAGAATGCCACAACAAAAAGAGCCCTACATTTAACGGTTTTGATTTTAAGGAATACTGGATACAAATAATGCACTAAGTATGATTTCCATTGTAAACATTTATTGACGAATCAATTCAGTAATACAATAGTGAAAAGCACTAAATACGACATGCTCCAGAATCAGAGGCAGAATGTTTACAGAATTATTGAAAACATTAAAAATTAAAGATTACGATTTTACTTTAAAATCTTAAGAGTTGTTTTGTTACAAATATTTATAAATAATATGTAGGAAAAAACAACACCCGTATATTATTGCAACATCATTTGGAAATATTTGTTTTTTTGTATCTTACCTTTAACTAATAAATCAATATTATAGTCTTTCGTGTATTTATGAGATATATGGCATAAAGTATGCAATATACAACATTAGAGAAAGGAGAATAAAATGGAAAACAATAAAAGATGTCCATTCTTAAAGATCCAGGTATGCGGTTATTGTTCATTGTTTCCGATGAAAAAGCTTATACCTGTTGATCAGATGAAAACGAAAAGCTTATGTCTATCTGCGGATTATCAACAATGCTGCCAATATACTGATGTTGTTAAAAAAGAACTAAAAAAACCCTGCATATCTGATACAGAGGTTAAAGAAATTGATATAAAAGGCTTCGTAGTAAAAAGGGATTATTTTTATCATTATGGCCACACATGGGTAAAAAAGAATGGTGAAAATAGAGTAAAGATTGGCATAGATACTTTTGCGAGTAAATTACTCAGCAACATAAATAATATAGAGTTCATATCGAATACAAATATGCTTAATAATGGAAAGCCATTTGCTAAGGTTCAGTGTGGAGATAAAACAGGTTTGTTGATCAGCCCTATAGACGGTTCAATAATGGGTATAAATGATTCTGTTAAGGAGGATGTGGGTATTGTGAATAGAGAGCCATATGAAAATGGTTGGCTTATTGACGCGTATGTGGATAGCAACGGTTTGAAATGGCTCTTGAGTGATGAACAGGCTGGTAAATGGATGGAGATAGAAGTAGAAAGGCTTCATAGTATTATTAGACAGGATATTGGTACTACAATGACAGATGGCGGCATCATAATCGAAAGCCTGTCCTCTGTAATAGATGAAGATGAATGGAATTTACTGGTAAAGGCATTTTTGTGTTCGATGGGTAAATATTAAAAAAAGGAGGATACTAAAATGGTAGCGATAATGGTTGCATTAACAATTATAGGGTTCGTTGTACTGGACCTTATAATTCAGAGGTTAAAGGGTACAAGGGCAAAAAAAGAACAGCAGGTAAAACTCGATTTTTCGGATTTTCGGGTTCCTAAAAACACTTTCTTTTATCCAGGACATACGTGGGCCAATATTCTTTCCAACGGTGAGGTACGTGTAGGGTTCGACGACTTTGTTCGAAAGGTAATAGGTGATATAGAAAGTGTGGAGTTTCCAGAACAGGGTAAAAAACTGAAACAGGGAGAAGTGGCCTTTACGGTAAAGGCAGGTAACAAAGCGCTTACGTTCCGGTCGCCGATAGATGGAGAGGTGACCACTATAAACAAGCTCATGCTTGCAAATCCTACTGAGGTTGCAAAGAGTGCATACAACAGCGGCTGGATACTAACTGTAAAACCGACCAATCTTGCTGCAAATCTTAAGGTAATGAAGATCGCAGAGGATGCTATTGAATGGCTTAAAGCGGAGATCAGAAGATTCCGTGAATTCGCACTCGGAGAAAACCTTCACTACATAAAGGATGAACTGCAGTATGAAGTTGGGCGTACAAGTCAGGATGGAGGCTGTCTTACGGAAGGTATGCTGAGCCGCATGGATGACAAGGCTGTAAAATACTTTGAGGAAGAGTTCCTCGGTAAAAAGGCGTAAATAATGTCAGCACCGGATATACTTTTAACAGGATAGAGGGTTTTGACGAAACAAGGATAAGAAAGGAGCAGATATATGCCGAAGATGGGTATTCTGATAGATATAACAAAATGTATAGGCTGCGGTGCATGCGAAAAAGCATGTAAGATGCGAAACGATCTGCCTCTTGACCTTGAGAATAACCTATCAGCAACAGCCTATACAGTTGTTGAGGAAAGACAGCCGGATACCTATGTAAGAAGGATGTGCATGCATTGTATGAATCCCACCTGCGTCTCTGTATGTCCAGTTGGTGCTTTTACAAAGACAGCGGCAGGCCCTGTAATATACGATAAGGATAAATGCATAGGCTGCAGGTATTGTATGTATTCATGCCCCTTCAGTGTACCGAAGTATCAATGGAACAGGGTAGTTCCCTACATACAGAAATGCTATATGTGTGCGGACAGAATTTCAGAGGGCTCTGAACCGGCATGCACAGCAGCATGTCCAACCGGTGCAAGCATATTTGGTGATAGAGATAAGCTCATCGAAGAAGCTCAGAAAAGGATCAAAGACAATCCGCATACTTACGTGGATCACATCTATGGTCTGCAGGAAGTAGGCGGCACATCGGTGCTTTATATATCGAGTGTTCCGTTTGAGAAACTCGGTGAACCGTTCAATATAAACCTGCCGGATAAGCCCCTTCCGATATATACATGGGCTGCATTAGAAAAGGTACCTACCATTGTGGTCGTAGGAGGCGTTGTATTGACGGGTATATGGTGGATAACCAGCCGCAGGGATGAGGTCAAAAAGTTTGAGATTAAGCAAAGAGGAAAAAAGAAGCTCACAGATAAAGGAGATAAGTCGTGAATATACTCAATACAATCTTATCAAAACTATCGAATCAAACTACAGCGTATAAGCAACACTCCGTTGATATCAAACGAGAACAGGTAAAGGTGCTTGTGAACAGGCTTAGAAAACATAGTGTTTTAACACCAAAGGTCCTGACCGGCGGAGCCGTATTTGCCGGCTTGTGGTGGATAACAAACAGAAGAGAAAAAATCAAAGAGTCAGAACAAAGTAAAAAATATTCAAGAAAGGGGTGAGAGGTATTTATGAGATTACCGAAGATCACCTTTTGGAGGATTTTAATTGCTGCAATAATTATACTCGGTTTATACTATACCTTTATAAGGTATACGAAAGGCCTTGGCGCTGTTACGAACCTGAGTAATAAATACCCGTGGGGTTTATGGGTAGGATTCGATGTGATAACTGGCGTAGGTCTTGCAGCCGGTGCATTTATCATAGCGTTGACTGTCTACATATTCCGCATCGATGAGTATAAACCAATCCTCAGACCCGCAATACTGACAGGGTTTTTAGGGTACTCGCTTGTTGCAGTCGGGTTGCTGTATGACCTTGGCAAGTGGTTTGATGTATGGCATCCCATTATTTTCTGGAATCCCCATTCAGTTATGTTTGAGGTTGCATGGTGTGTTATGCTGTATCTTACTGTCCTTGGGCTTGAGTTCAGCACAGTTGTATTCGAACGATTAAAAATGCATAGGCTGAATCATCTTATTCACATACTGATAATACCGCTGTCTATATTGGGTGTCATACTTTCAACCCTGCATCAATCATCCCTTGGCTCTTTATTCCTGATAGTACCTACGAAGTTGTATGCACTGTGGTACTCCCCGTATCTTCCATTATTCTTCTTTATCTCTGCTGTGTCCGTTGGCCTTGCAATGGTGACAATGGAATCTTTCCTCAGTATGAGGTTCCTTGGCAAGGGCATAGAAATCAAGCTTCTCAATGGTCTTGCAAGGGTCAACATGCTTGTAATGGCATTTTACCTTACATTTAAACTACTGGATCTTTCCAGCAGAGGCGTACTGGGAGGTATTCTGTCAACAAGATTTGAAAACGTTATGTTTGATATTGAAACACTTGTACAGGTTATCATACCGTTTCTACTCCTTTTGATCCCGGCTGTAAGAACAAGTGCAAGAGGACTGTTTATTACGTCGCTATTAATCGTGATAGGATTCATCATGAACAGGCTCGATGTTGCAATAACAGGTGTAGAGGCGTCATCAGGAACAACGTATTTCCCGGCTTTTGGAGAGATAATGATTTCTGTATTTTTAGTGACGATGGGATTTCTGGCTTTTGCTTTTGCGGCTAAGTACCTCAATGTTTTTGTACATGTCGAGGAAAAAGAAGAAGGACCGGTTGAGATTATCCACGATGTTTAAGGCGGGAGATTGGAGGTTATCGTATGAAACAGTATAATTTAACCCAAAAAATGCAATAAGGGAATTTTTTCATTCGCTCAATCCTACGATCCATCTGATATCGTTAAGTTTTCTTATAGAAACGAGGTT
>JABEBX010018850.1_pt1 | contig 9937 bp, 7 predicted proteins | sample 7245971 | NCBI WGS metagenome assembly JABEBX01 (sample SAMN14506365, study PRJNA622280) | hot springs metagenome | biome: hot spring [ENVO:00000051]|acidic hot spring [ENVO:00002120]; feature: spring [ENVO:00000027]|sediment [ENVO:00002007]; material: sediment environment [ENVO:01001048]...
CGCGTAGGGGAAATGGCTGTCCGTTCCGTCATAGGCTGTCTTTACCTAGCGCACTTCTTTCGCACAGAACAAGCGCAATGGCGAAGGGCGCTTTCCCCCTCTTGCCAGAAACCGGCGCCTTCCGGTATGGATATTTCGTGCCCACCGTTGCGATTGATGTCGCCTATGTCGCGGATCTCGCGCGCTTTCGCCTTTCTCCGGAGGAGATCGAGACCTTCGGCAGCCAACTCGAGCAGGTGCTCGCCTACGTGAAGAAGCTCGAGGAAGTTGAGGTCCGGGAAGTCGCCCTCATCGGCGAGGAGGAGAGTTTTCAAAATCGGCTGCGACCCGATCGCCCGTTGCCGGAACTGACGCGAAGCGAAGTCTTGGAGAACGCGCCGCAAAAGGCGGACGGCCTCTTCCTCGTCCCCCGGATTCTCGAGTGAGCTTCGCCTTCTCCACGATCCGGGAGCTACGCAAGCAGCTGCTTGCCAAGGAAGTCCACCCTACCGAGCTCATCGAGTCTCTCCTCGACCAGATCTCCTCGGTGGATCCGAAGGTCAAAGCGTATATCCATCTCCACCCGGAGCGAGCTCTTGAGGCTGCCAAAAAGGCCGACATCTCCCTGCCCTTGGGGGGGGTGCCGATCGCCGTCAAGGATCTGATCAGCGTTCGAGGGGAACCCTGCACCTGCGCTTCCCGGATCCTCGAAGGGTACATCGCTCCCTACGATGCCACCGTCATCGAGCGCCTCCGGTCGGCCGGAGCCATCCTCCTGGGACGGACAAACATGGATGAGTTCGCGATGGGCTCCTCAACGGAGAATTCGGCGTGGGGCATGACCCACAACCCCTGGGATCTTTCGCGCGTTCCGGGGGGAAGTAGCGGAGGCTCGGCGGCCGCCGTGGCGGCTCACGAAGCGATCGCTGCTCTGGGAAGCGACACGGGAGGATCGATTCGGCAGCCCGCTGCCTTCTGCGGCTGCGTCGGCCTGAAACCCACCTACGGCAGGGTCTCCCGCTACGGCTTGACCGCCTTCGCTTCGAGCCTGGATCAAATCGGGCCGCTGACCAAGACGGTCGCCGACGCAGCACTGCTCCTGGAGAGCATCGCGGGGGCCGACCCGCGAGACAACACCTGCGACCCGGAACCGGCACCTTCCTTTTCGGCCAAGCTCGGAGAGGAGATCCGAGGGATGACGCTGGGAATCCCGAAGGAATATTTCGTGAGCGGCATCGATCCGGAGGTGGAGGCCGCGACGAAACAGGCGATCTCCCATCTGGAAGGGCTCGGGGCGACCCTCCGGGAAATTTCCCTTCCCCACACCGCCTATTCGGTCGCCTCCTACTACCTCGTCGCCACGGCGGAGGCATCGGCCAATCTCGCCCGCTTCGACGGCATGCGCTACGGAAGGCGCGCCAAGGACTGCGACGATCTCCTCGAAACCTACGGGCGGACGCGCGAGGAAGGCTTCGGCCGAGAGGTCAAGCGCAGGATCCTGCTGGGCACCTATGCGCTGAGCTGCGGCTACTACGACGCCTACTACCTCCGGGCGCAAAAGGTGCGGATGCGCATTCGGCAGGATTTTCTCGCGGCCTTTCGCCACTGCCAGGCGATCGTGACTCCGACCTCCCCAACGCCAGCCTTCCGCCTCGGCGAGCGGGCCGAAGATCCGCTCCAAATGTACCTGGCGGACATCTTCACGATCGCGGTCAACCTCGCGGGGCTTTGCGCGATCTCGCTCCCCTGCGGCTTCACGCAGTCAGGACTTCCCATCGGCCTCCAAATCATCGGTCCGATGCGGCAGGAGGAGACGATTCTCCAGGTGGGGCATGCCTACGAGCAGAGCACCGACTGGCACACTCTCCGACCGTCCCTGAGCTAGAGGATGCTGCCATGACATACGAAGCGGTCATTGGTCTGGAGGTTCACGTTCAGCTGAAGACGGAGACCAAGCTCTTCTGCGGATGCCGGAACGAGTTCGGGGCAGAGCCGAACAGCCATCTCTGCCCGGTCTGCCTGGGACTCCCCGGCGCACTCCCGGTTCCCAACGAGGAAGCCGTGATCCAGACGATCCTCACCGGCCTCATGCTCGGATCGACGATTCCCCCGCGCGCCAAGTTCGACCGGAAGAACTATTTCTATCCGGACATGCCGAAAAACTATCAGATCTCCCAGTACGACCAGCCGCTCTGCCTGGGAGGAGGGGTGACCCTCCCGGCGCTCTCCTTCCCCAAGGACGCGCAAAAGGAGGCGCAGGCCCTCGCCAACAAGAAGGTCCGTCTCGTGCGGATCCACTTGGAAGAGGATGTGGGGAAGTCGTTTCATCTGGAGAGCTGCAGCGGGATCGACTTCAACCGTGCGGGGACTCCGCTCATGGAAATCGTCACCGAGGCCGATCTGACCACCCCGGAAGAGGCCTTTGCCCTGCTCACCACACTTCGCGAAATCCTGCGGTACGGGAAGGTGAGCGACGTCGATATGGAGAAAGGGCAGCTCCGCTGCGATGTGAACATCAGCGTGCGGTTGGCGGGAACCGAGGCCTTCGGCACCAAGCGGGAGATCAAGAATCTCAACAGCATCAGTGCCGTCCGGCGGTCGCTCAAGCACGAGATCCAGTCTCAGATCGAGCTCGTCTCCTCCGGAGGTGCGGTAGTCCAGCAGACCCTACGGTGGGATGACGCGCGCGGGGAGACGATTCCCATGCGCACCAAGGAGCAGGCCCACGATTATCGCTATTTTCCCGACCCCGATCTCCTGCCGATCTACACCGAGGGTCGCCTGCGCGAGGAGGCCGCTCGGCGCGTGCCAGAGCTCCCCGAAGAGAAAAAGAGCCGCCTCGCAGAGACCTACGGCCTCTCGGAGTACCAGGCGAGCGTGCTCGCCTCCGACCCTCCGCTCGCCGACTACTTCGAGCAGGCGGCACGATCCAGCCGCAATCCGGTCGCCGTGGCCAACCTCACCCTCAACGACTACTTGGCTCTCCGCCAAGACTCTCCGGAACCGGTCTCCGTTCCCCCGGAGTATTTGGGCGAGCTGGCGGATCTCGTCTCCGATGGACGGCTCAACTCCCGACAGGGTCGGGAAGTGTTGGCGATCCTGATCCAGACGCCCAGGCCACCCAAGGAGATCGCCCGGGAGCGAGGCTTGGCCCAGATTTCGGATACGCAGGCGCTCGAGGCCTTCTGTCGAGAGGCGATTTCCGCGAGTCCGAAGAGTGTCGCCGACTACAAAGCGGGAAAGGCGGCCGCCATCAACGCGCTCAAGGGCTTTGTCATGAAAAAGACCCGCGGGCAAGCCAACCCCCAGCGGATTCACGAGCTCCTCGAATTGCTGCTCCGCGAGCCGTAATCCCCGGTCGGCGCTGGCCGGATCGATTTTCGCCTTGTGGTCGCGTAAAGGATTCCGTACAAGCAGGGCCATGTCGGCTCCTTTGCCGACCGATGCGATGTCCCTGCTCTCCAAGGTTCGTTCGGGTTGCTCCGCGTCCGCGTTTGGCGCAGGGCGACAGATTCCTCCGTCCGGCGAGGACCTGTTGAGATGACTCTGATCACTGCCCTTGGCTGCTCGGCAGCACTCCTCCTGATCAGCATAGCCTCTGTTTTGCTGCGCCGTTTTTCGGGGAGAAATGCGCTCGTCTACGCCGCTACCCTGGCCGTCAGTCTCCTTTCCCTGGCCTGCGGGATCGAAGCCCTCCTCGTTTCTCCCGCCGGCTCGCCAACGCTCTCCCTTCCCCTGGGGGTCCCCTGGTTGCACACGCATTTTCGGTTGGATGCCCTCTCCTCCCTGTTCCTAGCGATCATCAGTTGGGGCGGAGTCTCGAGCTCCCTCTTCGCCCTCGGCTATGGTCGCCACGAATCCTCGCCTGAGCGCATCCTTCCCTTTTTTCCTCTCTTTCTCGCGGGAATGATCTGGGTGGTTCTCGCGGACGACGCCTATGTCTTCTTGTTCGGATGGGAGATCATGTCGCTGGCCTCTTGGGCGCTCGTGGTCTCCCATCACCGAGAGGAGGAGAACATCCGGGCGGGACACCTCTATCTGACGATGGCTGCCATAGGCGCCTTTACGCTGCTCCTCGCGTTCGGTCTGCTTGCGAGCGCGGGCGGCGGCTACCTCTTTTCCTCGATTCGCGCGAGCGCCCTCTCTCCGCGCCTGGCGGGAGCCGTCCTTCTCCTGACGACGATCGGCGCGGGCTCCAAGGCCGGCCTCTTCCCCCTCCACGCTTGGCTCCCGCTGGCCCACCCTGCGGCTCCAAGCCACGTCTCGGCGCTGATGAGCGGTGTCATGACCAAGGTGGCGATCTACGGCTTCATCCGGATCGTCTTCGACCTTCTGGGACCCCCTTCCTGGGAGGGCAGCCTCCCGCTGCTCCTCCTGGGCGGAGTGACGGCCGTTCTGGGAGTGCTTTACGCCCTGATGCAGCACGACCTCAAGCGGCTGCTCGCCTACCACACCGTCGAAAACATCGGCATCATCTTCATCGGCCTCGGGCTTGCGCTCGCGTTCTCGGCGAACCGGATTCCTTGGGCGGCGGCTCTTTCCCTGACGGCTGCCCTCTTCCACACGATCAACCATTCCTTGTTCAAGGGCCTTCTCTTCCTCGGCTCCGGTTCGGTGCTCGAAGCCACCGGCGAGCGCGAGATGGACAAGCTGGGAGGACTGATCCATCGGATGCCCGGCACGACGGTCGCCTTCCTGCTCGGCTCCCTCGCAATCTCGGGCCTTCCCCCTCTCAATGGTTTCGCCTCCGAATGGCTCACCTTCCAAGCGATCCTGGTGAGCCCCAATCTCCCCCAGTGGGCGCTCAAATTCCTGATCGTCGCGGTCGGGGCACTCTTGGCCTTGTCGGCGGCCCTCGCGGCGGCTTGCTTCGTCAAGGCCTTCGGAGTGAGTTTCTTGGGACGCCCCAGAACCTCGGCCGCCGCGGAAGCGAGGGAGACCGATCCCTGGTCGCTCTCCGCCCTCTTCGCCAACGCGTTCTTTTGCCTGCTGGCGGGTTTGTTCCCGGGCCAGGTCGTCAATGCCCTCGGGCCGGTGGTCCAAGAGCTGGCGGGGCAAGCGCTGCCTCGGCAGAGCCTTCCCTTTTGGGAGCCGATGATCCCGATCGCGCAGAATCGCAGCTCCTACGACGCCTTCCTCTTGTTCGTCCTGATTGCCTTCGCCGGCTTGATGATCGCGGGGCTCGTCCGCGGGATCGGGTTCCGTCCGATTCGCCGCTCGCCCGCCTGGGATTGCGGCTATCCAGATCCCAGCCCCGCCACGCAGTATACGAGCCCGAGCCTCGCGCAGCCGATCCGCCGCGTCTATGCCTCGAGCCTCTTCGGCGCCCGGGAAGCGGTCGAATCGTCCCCGCCGGGAGATCCCCGCCCGGCCCGAATCTCCGTAAAGATGCGGGACCCCGCGTGGGAAGGACTCTACCTGCCCATCGCCAGGATCGTTTCCTTTCTCGCGGACAGGCTCAATCCGATGCAGTTCCTCACGATCCGCCGGTATCTCCTTCTGGTTTTCCTCCTTCTGGTCTTCCTTCTGCTTCTGCTGAGCTTATGGATCTAGTCCGCCCCACTCTGGTACAAGCCGCTCAGATGGTCCTGGTGCTTCTCCTGGCCCCGGGCCTCACCGGCTCGGTCCGCAAGCTGAAGGCGCGCTTGCTCGGCCGCCAAGGCCCCTCGATCGTCCAGCCCTATCGCGATCTTTGGCGGCTTTTCCGCAAGAGTCCCGTCCTGGCAGCGAACGCCTCCTGGCTCTTCCGCGTCGTTCCCTATCTCGTCTTCGCCTTTATCTGGCTTGCCACGGCTCTGGTCCCCACCTTCTGCCTGGGCCTCCCCTTCGGGCCCTGGGCCGATCTCATCGCCATCACCGCCATGATCGGCACCGCCCGATTCTTCCTGGCGCTTTCGGCTCTCGACGTAGGGACGAGCTTCGGCGGCATCGGCGCGAGCCGGGAGGTAATGATCGCTTCCCTCGCCGAGCCCGCCATGCTCCTGGTGGTCTTTACCTTGGCGCTGGTCGCGGGTTCGACGGAGCTCTCCGCAATCACGGCCTTCCTGCTTTCCCCCTCGGCCGGCCTGCGGGTCTCGATGGCTCTCGCCCTCGCCGCCCTTCTGCTGATCGCCTTGGCCGAAAACAGCCGGCTCCCGATCGACAATCCGGCAACGCACCTCGAACTCACCATGGTGCATGAAGCGATGATCCTCGAATACTCGGGCCGTCACCTGGCTCTGCTCGAGTGGGCCGCCTCGCTCAAGCTGCTGCTCTATTTTTCGCTGATCGGCACGATCTTCGTACCTTGGGGATTGGCCAAGCCGGGCTCATCCTTGACCGCCTATCTGGCTGGCGGATCGTTCTACCTGCTCAAGATTGGAACGGGCGCAATCGCGCTGGCGATCTTCGAGACCGGACTCGCCAAGATGCGTCTCTTCCGCATCCCCGATTTTCTCGGAGCGGCTCTCATGCTCGGACTGCTCGCCACCCTTCTCCGCTTCGTATCCGGCAGCTTATAAGCGGCATGGCGCACCACTCATTTTTATGAACACGATCGGCTTCGACGTCGCCCACCTGCTCTCCGGGAGCCTCGTCCTGGTCAGCTTCATCCTCCTCTATCAAGACCGGGTTTTTGCCCTCCTCCACATGTTCACGTTTCACGCCCTGGTCCTTTCTTTTTCGGTCGCCTGGCAGGCGTTTGTCCAGGATGCCCCCCACCTCTATATCACGGCGGCGATCGCCTTGATTTTCAAAGCTCTCCTGATCCCGATAGTACTGCGTCGGATCGTGGTTCAACTTCGGATTCACCAAGTTTTGGAAACCGTCGGCGGGATCGGCCCCACGATGCTGGCGGGAATGGCTCTCGTCGCTCTTTCCCTGGTGGTCACCCTGCGCACCACCCACGCGGGCGACCGCCTTTCCCGGGAGGATCTCGCCTTCGCGCTGGCGGTCATTCTTCTCGGCATGCTGATGATCGTCACCCGGCGCAATGCAATCAGTCAGATCATCGGCTTCATGTCCTTGGAAAACGGGCTGATCCTGGCCGCTGCGGGAGCCAAGGGGATGCCGCTCGTCGTGGAAATCAGCGTGGCGTTTGCGGTGCTCATCGCCTTCATCGTGATTGGCATTTTCCTTTTTCGCATCCGAGAGCGCTTTGACACGGTCGACACCCTGGTCGTCGAGCGATTCCGTGGAGAGAGACGATGAGCCATCTTCCCTTCAGCCCGCCCGTTTGGGCGCTTCTGGTTCCCGCGGCATCCGCCCTGCTCCTGGCGTTCGTCCGAGACTGGCGTCGCGCGGCGCAAATCAACGTCGCGGCGAGCTTCCTCTCCTTTTGCATGGCGCTCGGGCTTTTCGCCATCCCGCGGGAAGAGCCAGGGCGGTATCTCCTGGTCGACGATCTCAACACGGTCTTCCTCGTCCTCAACGCCTTCGTCGGCTTTACGACGAGCCTCTTCAGCGCGGGATACATTCCGCACGAGATCGCGTCCGGCAGGCTCACTCCGCGACTCCTCCGCTTCTACCATGCCATGTACCAGGTTCTCCTCTTCGGAATGACGCTTGCCCTCTTTGCCAACAATATCGGGGTGCTCTGGGTCGCCGTGGAGATGGCCACCGTCACTACCGTGCTGATGGTTGGGATCTACCGGACGCCCGAGGCGATCGAGGCCTCTTGGAAGTATATGATGCTCAGCAGCGTGGCGATCGCGCTGGCGCTTTTCGGAACGACTCTCACCTATGTGGCGGCCCGCCAGGCGCTTGGGGAAGGGACCGAGGCGATGCGCTGGAGCTCGCTCTTCAAGCATGCGGCGGAGCTCGACCCTTCGCTGCTCAATCTCGCCTTTCTTTTCGTGCTCCTGGGCTACGGAACGAAGGTAGGGCTCGTTCCGCTCCACGCATGGCTTCCCGACGCGCATGCGGAAGGGCCGACTCCCATTTCCGCCGTGCTTTCCGGCCTCCTGCTCAACGTCGCTCTTTACGCCGTGATCCGATTCAAGATACTCCTCGCGGGCAACTCCCATGTCCTCTCTCCGGGACCGCTCCTGATCGCCATGGGTCTGGCCTCCGTCCTTTTCGCGGCCTTCATGTTCTACCGGCGCCGCGACATCAAGAGGCTCTTCGGCTATTCGTCGATCGAGCACATGGGCATCATCACCTTTGCCTTCGGGCTGGGAAATCCGCTCGCGAACTTTGCCGGATTGCTCCACATGGCCCTCCACAGTCTGACAAAGTCGGGTATCTTCTTCATGGTGGGCTACATCTCGCAGGCCAAGGGGACCCAGAAAATCGCGGACATCCGGGGCCTGACCGAAAGCCATCCGTTTCTCGGGTGGGGACTGCTCGCCGGAACCGTGGCAATCCTCGGCATGCCTCCGTTCGGGCTTTTCTTGAGCGAATTCCTCATCGTGAGCAGCGGTTTTTCCACCCATCCGTGGGTGATCCTCCTCTTTCTTCTCGGCCTTTTGGTCGCCTTCTCTGGCCTCGTGCTCCGGATCTCCGGCATGGCCTTCGGCCGTCCGACCGGCCGCATCGAGCCCATCCAGGTCATCCCGTTGCCGTTTTGGATTCACATGCTGCTCGTGCTTGCCGCCGGAATCTTCCTCCCGACCGTCGTCGTCACCTGCTTTCGTCAAACAGCACAGCTGATTCGGTAGCTCCTCCCCCGACCATGCCCGATTCCTCCCAGGCCGAGTTCCCCGCTGCTCCCCAAGCTCCTTCCTCGGGAAGGGATCTCCCTCCTTCCCTCGCCGAGCTGCTGCAACAAGGCACGCTCGTTGTCTCCCATCGGCCCTGGGCGCAGGCCGTCGTCGATCCTGTCCTTTGGCAGAGGGCAGGCGAAGGGCTCGCCGGCGGCAGCTCTTCGCTCCTCGCCCTTTGGGGGGAAGCGGGCGGCGTCCATCTCGCCTTTTGGGAAGCGTCCGAAGGACGAGCCGGCGTCATGACCCTGCGCTGCCCGAACGGGAGCTTTCCCTCTCTCGGCCAACTTCACCCTCCTGCACTGCGCTTGGAAAGAGCGATCCGGGATCTCTTCGGACTCCGGCCGGAAGGGAGCACCGATCCGAGGCCCTGGCTCGATCACGGGGTCTGGGAGCTCCGCTTTCCCTTGGGCAAGTCGGCGCCCGCCGTCGGGCCGTCCCCCTACGTTTTTCTTCCTGTGGAAGGAGAGGAACTCCATCAGGTTCCCGTCGGGCCGGTCCACGCAGGGATCATCGAGCCGGGCCATTTCCGGTTCACAGCTGCGGGAGAAACCGTCGTCCGCCTGGAGGAGCGTCTCGGGTATGTCCATCGGGGAGTCGAGGGGTTGCTCGTCGGAGCGGAGCTAGAGCGCGCGACCAAGCTGGCTGCGCGCGTCTCCGGAGATACGACGGCTGCCTACTCCTTCGCCTTCGCCCGCGCGGTGGAAGCAGCGATCGGCATGGAGGCCCCGCGCTTGGCCGACTGGCTGCGGGCACTCTGCGTCGAGATCGAGCGGGTGGCGAACCATCTCGGGGACGTCGGAGCCATCTGCAATGACGCCGCCTTTGCCCGAATGCAGGCTTTCTGCGCCATCCTTCGGGAGAGGCTCTTGCGCACAGCCGACACCTGCTTCGGCCACCGGCTGATGATGGACCAGATTGTCCCCGGCGGGATGCGGGCCGCGCCTCCGTTGGACGCTCTCCGGCGGCTGCGCGAGCTCACCGGAGAGATCGCACGAGCGCTTCCGGAGATCCAGGAGGTCTATGACTCCACCCCCTCGCTCCAGGATCGCGTCGTCGGCACCGGAGTGCTTTCTCGAGAGCTGGTGAACCAGTATGGGTGCGGAGGAGTGATCGGGCGCGCGTCCGGGCGGCTCTTCGATGCGCGGCGCGATCTCCCCTACTCCCCCTATCCGAGCCTCCGCTTTTCGATCCCCGTCCGAGAAGAAGGAGACGTCGATGCCCGCGTTTCGCTTCGGATCCGCGAGATCGAGCAAAGCCTTGGCCTGATCCAGCAGATC
>JABEBX010017832.1_pt1 | contig 9927 bp, 12 predicted proteins | sample 7245971 | NCBI WGS metagenome assembly JABEBX01 (sample SAMN14506365, study PRJNA622280) | hot springs metagenome | biome: hot spring [ENVO:00000051]|acidic hot spring [ENVO:00002120]; feature: spring [ENVO:00000027]|sediment [ENVO:00002007]; material: sediment environment [ENVO:01001048]...
GCCCCCAATAAACCATCAGAGAAAGGAAAGTACCTTCCGAAGTAGAAATGTGATGCAGTCTCAACTCCAAGATCAAACCCTCCCTTACATAGCTTTTTCTCTATATTTGGTCGTCCCACCTTTGTATAAGTAATCTTTGCGTATTCCTCTAAATGAGAAGAACAGGCAACAGTTGCTGCTACCTTTTTTAATTTTAAATATTTTATGAATATCATCGTTACGATCATTGGATCTATAAATTCACCATCCTCATCAATAAATACAACTCTATCTCCATCCCCATCAAATTCAACGCCAAAATCTAATTTTTCCTTTTTTACCATCTTTCCAAGCTCTTTTGAATTCTCTTCTGTAGGTTCGGGAGTTTTTCCATAGAAGTTGCTGTCCGGTTTTGAATGTAGCATTTTTACTTTGCAACCAATTCTTTCAAAGATATCTTTCGATATACTAGTAGTTGAACCTCCCATACTATCTATTCCGATTCTTAAATTTAGATTTTTTATGCCTTTTGTTATGTATTCTATATATTTTTCATAATAATCCTCCTCTTTTAATTCACCAATCTCTTGATTGAAAACTCCTTTATCATATACTTTCTTTATATTTTCAGGAGTTACTGTTACACCCTTATAATATGGTAGTAAGCCCGTATATTTTGCAGGGTTATGTGAAGCAGTTATGCACAACCCATTTGTCTTTTCAATGAAAGATGCAAATACGGGTATCATTATAGGCCCCAATCCTAGATCAATGACTTCTTTACCGCTTTCTATCAATCCTTTTTTAACGAAGTCTTTTATTGCCAAGCTACCCACTCGATTATCATATCCTAAGAATATCTTTTTTCCTTTAAGGTAAGTTGCTATAGCCCTGCTAATATTGAATGCTTCATCTTCATTTATTTCTTCAGGATATACTCCACGGATATCATATTCCTTAAATATTTCCATTGTTTAATATGTCATTCACATTATAAACATTTTATCTTTTTAAAAGAATTCAGCAATTAAGTATTTTTATTTTTATTAAGTATATTAGTCTACTTATTTAGTATTTGCCTTTTTATTTTTCATACTTACATCTTTTATAACTTTTAATTTTGTAGATGTAATCATAAATTTTATTCCGTTCAAGGGAAAAAAGAATAGAAAATTAATTTAAGAGTTTATACTAAAATTATCTACTCGGTTATTATCTTTTCTACAGCTATCTTTAATTGTTTTGAGATATCCACGTTCTCCAATTTTAAATTATTAATAAAAGGCAGCTTGGCTAAAATAGGCAATTCAATCTTTTTTTGGTTCTCTCCAATTTCGTTTATTTCTCCACATTTTTTGCATATAAAATAGCTCATATTTTCTATCAGTCCAATAACAGGGATATTAAGGCTTTTAGCCATAACTAAGGTTTTTTTGCCTATGGCATTTGATAGTTCCTGCGGTGTTGTAATCACAACTACTCCATCTACGGGAATGGACTGGAAAACGGTTATAGGAGCATCGCTGGTGCCAGGCGGTAAGTCTAGAAATAAAATATCCAAATCACCCCATAAAGTGTCATTATACATTTGTTTTATTGCACTTGATACTAGCGGGCCACGCCATATTATTGCTTCTACATTTGTCAACATATCAACCGATATTATTTTTATTCCATCTTTTTCAAGAGGTATTATTTTTTCTTCAGTATTTGCATAAGCTCTTTCATGGATATTAAATAAAGTAGAGATTGAAGGCCCGGAAATGTCGCAGTCTAAAACTCCTGTTTTATAACCAATGGAATTGGAAGTTTCAGCAAGCATTTTTACAACGGTGCTCTTTCCAACACCTCCCTTAGCAGAATAAACAGCAATTATCTTTTTTATGTGCTTCTTTTCATATCTTTCTATGCTTTGTGGCATTTCTAATTGGTTTTTCCTTATTATTTCCTTTATCTCTTCTAACTCTTGTTTACTCATGAACCCAAAATTTATTTCAATATCGTTATAACCTTTTCCATTTAGTGCTTTTTTAATATCCTTCTCTATAGTTGAGGAAAGAGGACAGCCAGGAACGGTTAATTTTATATTTATTTTTAGTTTATCCCCTTCTTTTTCAATCGAATCGATCATTTTAAGTTTTACTAAACTTATTCCTATTTCTGGGTCTTTTATTGGTTGCAGTAAATCAATTATATCTTTAAGTTCTTCTCCTTCTAATTTCATTAAATTTCCTCAATAGAATAGATTATTTTTTCTTTTCTTCCTCTAAATCAGTTATTCCATTAGAGCTTATTTCGAAAGAGGCTTCGCCTTCAGGTAGACTTGGAGAATCTACTAATTTAGCTACTCTACTTCCCTTCTTTCCTTTTCTCAAATATATTCTGTAAGTTGCTACATGCCCTATTATATGTCCACCGACTGCTATAGTGGGGTCACCGAACATTACATCCGGCCTTGCCATGACTTGATTAGTTATATAAACAGCAATGTTAAATCTGTCTGCCAATCTTTGTAAAGTATGTAAAACGACATTAATTTTTTGTTGTCTATCAGCTAATGTACCTCTGCCGATATATTCAGCTCTGAAGAGCGCCATCATACTATCTACTACTATTAATTTTATCTTTGAGTCGTTATTCACTAATTCAGGTATTTTATCTACTAAAAGTATTTGATGATCGGAAGAATAAGCTCTACCTATTTTTATGTTTTGTAGTGTTTGTTTTGGATCTAATCCTTTGACGGCTGCCAACTGCTCAATTCTAGCCGGTCTAAAAGTCCCTTCAGTATCTATCCAGATAGCATGGCCTTCTAAGCCCCCTTTATCTTTTGGTAACTGTACATTAACTGCTAATTGAAATGCAAGCTGACTTTTTCCCGAACCATATTCTCCATAACATTCCGTTATAGACTGTGTTTCTACTCCTCCACCCAATAATATATCAAATGCCTGGCTGCCAGTGGAGATTCTTTGTACACTTCTTCGTTTATCCTCAAATTCTAAACCTGACATAAAGTTCATCTTTGAGGCTTCTCTGGCTTCTGCAACTATCTTTCTAGCAGTAGGTTCACCGATACCACAAGCTTCTATTAAAACCATAGGATTTGCAGTAGCTAAAGAAATTATGTCTTGATAACCTGCATTTCTTATTTTTGAAGCTATAGTGCTACCTACTCCTGGCAAATCTTTAATATCTTTATATTCAAAATCATTCTTCAATTCTTTTATTTCTTCTTTATCTTCTGGTTCTTTATTCTCCTCTTCTTTGTTTTCATCCGCATTTTCATCAATTTCTTCGTCTTCTTCCATTTTTACCTTATTTTACTTTATTTAATACTATAGTGGTGTCAGTTCTTCCGACCCCTTTCTCTTTTCTTAACTGCGAAACTACAAAATTAGATAATTCTTCTATATTGCTGTATTTTAATCTTATAAGCAGATCCCATTGGCCGCTTATTAAAAGCACTTCTGAGACATTTTCATTAGAACTTATAGCGTTTGCTACCTCTATTGCAGAACTTCCTTCTGAAATATCCACAAAAATAAGCGCTTCCATCTGTTCCATGTTTTGATTAATGTTTTACGTGTATTTATAATTTTAGTTTGTCTTTTAAATTAATAGATAGAAAGTTGCTAAATTTTTATTAATCTTTATTTTTTGTGTCTAATCTTTGTTTTAGTGGATATTATTCAATAAATTATAAATACTTTAGAGAACATTATAAGAGTGAAGACTTATTTAATGGATTGTCTTAAAAGGAGGTAAAAATATGATAGGAAAACAGGCGCCAGATTTTGAATTAGAAGCTTATGTAAATGGTGAGATAAAAAATGTAAAGTTAAGCGAGTACAAAGATAAGTGGTTACTGCTTTTTTTCTACCCTGCAGATTTTACGTTTGTATGTCCTACAGAATTAGAAGGATTTGCAGACGATTATGAAAAATTTAAGAGCAAAGATACAGAGATAGTTGCAGCGAGCGTAGATAGCGTTTACGTCCATAAAGCATGGGCAGAGCAGGATAAGAGAATTGCAAAAGTAAAGTTTCCAATGCTGGCAGACAGGAATGCTGTAGTTAGCAAAGCATATGGGGTTTATGATGAAGAAAGCGGAAATGCGCACAGGGGTTTGTTTATAATCGATCCAAAAGGAATAGTAAAATATATCACAATAACAGATGATAACGTTGGGAGGAGCACTGAAGAAACCTATAGAGTTTTGACTGCTTTGCAGTCTGGTGGGCTATGCGGAGTGAACTGGGAAGAAGGGGATAAAAACCTCTGATCTTTATTAGTAGTAGAAAATTAAAAGAATTTAAAATATATCATTATTCTTTTAATAGAGAGTACTATCTAATTTAAGTTATTTATCTGATAGAAAGCTTGTTTCTCTATGTCAAGACCAACTTGGGATGAATACTTCACAGAGATAACAAAAAAGGTAGCAGAAAGGTCTACTTGTGATAGGGGACATGCTGCATGCGTGATAGTAAAAGAAAACAGGATACTTGCAACAGGCTATGCGGGTTCACCAAAAGGGATGCCGCATTGTGATGATGTTGGACACATGTTAAGAAAGCAGTATGACAACGAAACAGGGGAGATAACTACGCATTGCGTTAGGACAGTACATGCGGAGCAGAATGCAATTACGCAGGCGGCAAAATTTGGCATTTCACTCAATGAATCTACTGCTTATATAACAATGGAACCGTGCTTTACATGTGCTAAAATGCTTGTGCAAGTAGGGGTAAAAAGAGTAGTAGCATTTAAAAAGTATCATGATGACAAAGATACAATCGATCTTTTCAATAAAGCAGGTATCCCTTTAGAAGTAAAGGAAGACAAGGAAGAAGAGTACCCTGCTAAGTAATTATTTAGAATATCTTATCTCTAGATGGTATACTCTTGTGGTCTTACTAAACGTACTTTTTATGGTTTTAAATTAAATTAGAGCTGCGTGATTACTTTAGGAGGTTCTGATATTGTTAATTAATATTAACATTTTACTATTTTCTCTTTAATCCGTCAAGAGCTAAGCCGGCACCCATTCCTAATAATTCAGCTCCGCTACCACCTTGTGCTTTTTGTGTTAACTTTGCTCCAAGTTGTTGAAGTGATATAGTATGAAGCCATACCTTCCCAGGGCCCGTCATAGTTGCAAAGAACAGTCCTTCTCCTTCCAATCCTCCGAGGACCATTGTTTTTAGTCCACCTAATCTTTTAATAGAATACTGTACCGTTTCTTCAAATGCTAATATATGACTAGCTTCTGCTTCTATTTGTTCTCCATCTTCCAAATTAAACTCTAAAATATAACCATGGCCATGTAAAAATATGTTTCCAGTTCCAGAGAATTTTTCAAGGAATAATCCTTCTCCACCTATAATTCCATTGAATATCCCAGCAAATTTAGAGGAGTAGCTAACAGTTGAATCCATACAAAGAAATGCATTGAATTCTGCTATTATTCCAGTTCCTTTTAACTCTATATTTAATATTTTTCCAGGCAAGAAACCTGCTAATGCAAAATTGCCTGGGCCGTCTACTTTTAGAAGAAATATATCCGAACCAGCAAGCATATGAGAAAAAGCTGCTTTTAAGCCTCCACTTTTGACTTCTAAATTTGAGTTAACCGTTTTATAGATAAGATGTCCTGCTTCGGCGTAAATAGATTCTCCTTCAGAGAGAGTTACATTCAAGTATTGTATTTCATTTCCGCTTATTTCGTACTTTACCATACTAACTTAGAAAATCTATTTTATTTATAGTTTGGTCTCCCTTACTCTTTCAAGATAAAATTCATTATCATTATACTCACTCGGCAACTCTTATTTTATTATAATCATATCTCTTTTTCACCGCGTGTATAATAAGTTTTAGATCTAATTTCGTTCTTCTCTCAAATTATATGCGGTCAGCGGGATTCGAACCCGCGTCCTAAGCTTGGAAGGCTTATGTTCTACCACTATACTATGACCGCATCCTAACATATTTTTTAGGTAAATAACTATATATTATTGATTTTTATGTTATAAACTTAATTCGATTGTCTAAAGATAATTAGGTAAAGTATAACTTTTAAAGTCTTCAAGTAAGCCTTTTTTGAGTATTAATCTTGATATTGCTTCTGCCTCCATTTTTGCGCCGTTTAATGCATTATGTGGCTTTGGCTCTTCAGGCAAGCCGACGTACTTAAAAACATAATTCGAGGTTATTGCCGTTTTCTCATTTTTTATAGGGATCTCCTTATTTTTTGATAGTAGATCAGCGTATACTAAAGAATGTGTATCTAATACTCTATAACCAAATGAGAAATCTATTTTGTACAGTTCAAAAGAGTAATTCAAGAATTCTGCGTCAAAATTCACATTATGGCCCGCAATAGTTTTGTCTCTTATTGGTTTCATCCATACAATAAGTTCATTTAAAATAGTTTCAAGAGATTTTTTATTTTCATTTTTTATGTCTTCTATTTTGAAGCCATTCACATTCAATGCTTCTTCTGTAAATTCAGCATTCTCTCTAATCTTACATTCTTCGTAGAACTGTCTTTTTGGGTCGCTAAAATCAACGGCTCCGATACTCAATATCGAATGTTTATAAGGGTTTGTACCCGAAGTTTCTATGTCTAAAATTATCATATTTATCATTAAATATAGGAGGCATAACGTTTAAATATATTGATTTGACATTAAATAACAATGGTGAAAGCTATTATTTTGATAAATATGTTGCCAGAGAAAACTGAGAAGACCTTCTTAAATATAAAGAAACTTCCAGAAGTTACTGAGGCCTTTCAAGTATACGGAGAATATGATGCTGTATTGGTAATAAATACTAAAACAACGCATGATATACAAGAATTTGTAAGGAAAATAAGACGTATGAACGGAATAGTAAGGACCGTTACAGTTATAGAAATGATATGATACCGATGAGATGTTATAGTTGTGGTAAACCAATTTCTCAGTATTGGGAGAAATATAAGGAGGAGATTAAGGAAAAATCTCCAAAGCAAGTATTGGATGAACTTAATATAAAGAGATACTGCTGCAGAGCTATCTTCTTAGGTACTGTAGACGAAGATAATGTAATTAACTTTTCTAATCTTGATTGAGCGCTAATTGGTTTATAGAGAAAGATAATAACAACTTTTAAAATAAGAAGATACGAATTATAACCTGGAATTTATAGACAATCATATATGTCTTCTGCTCAAAAAAAGAGAATTATTGTATATTTTTTTAGGACTTAATACTTAGGTAATCGTAATAGTGAATGAAATGAGCTGTAATAGGGAAAAAGCAGCAGAATTCATTAAAAAGAGCGTTAGCAAACCGGTTTTTGCGTTTATAGACGGAGTTTATGCTCCACCTGGTAAAAGGATGGGACATGCTGGAGTCATAATCTCTGGAAAGTCAGGAACGGCAAAAAGCAAGCTGGATGCTTTTAAAGACGCAAAAGTACCAGTTGCAAAAGATTTTAAGGAACTTAAGTCTCTTTTAATCTCTAAAATAAGATAGTATCGTTGATAATAGCAAATTTTTAAATATAAATAATAACGTAATTATTGTTTATAGCATATTAGTGCGGCGGATAATCTTTGTTATAGTATTATGCGATGTAATCGGTCTTATATTCGGTTCTTGGCAACAAGATACATTTTGCTAGTTAATAGTTAAGTGCGAATATCTTATTAATTAATAAGTATTAATTTAATAAACGTTTTATAGATTACCAAGGATAACTATGCAAAATATAGATGAACTTTTAAAATTAACAGGTAAAACCGCAATTGTAACTGGTGGCGGAGTTGGTATCGGTTATGGAATTTCATATAGACTTGCGGAAGCTGGCGCAAACGTAGTAATAGCTGAAAGAGGAGAAGCAGGACAAAAAGCCGCGGCGGAACTTAATAAGAAAGGATTCAAAGTTATATTTGTTAAAACTGATGTTGCGAAGGAGATGGATGTTAAAACGCTTATTGATAAAACTATGAGTGAATTTGGTTCTATTGATATATTGGTCAATAACGCCGGTATATACCCTACTATACCTGTAATGAAAATGACGCTTGAAGATTTTGATAAAGTCCTGAGTGTTAATCTTAAAGGAGCTTTTTTGTGCACAAAATACGCAAGTGAAAAAATGATTGCTGGAAATAAGGGTGGCAAGATAATAAACATAACTTCTATAGATGCATTGCACCCATCATCAGTGGGGCTTGCACATTATGACGCTTCAAAGCATGGATTATGGGGATTTACAAAAAATTCTGCACTTGAACTTGCACCGCATAAAATATGGGTTAATGCAATAGCACCAGGTGGAGTTCTAACTGAAGGAGTTAAAAATATGCAAGAAAGCATCCCTGTCTCCAATGACGTCGATTCGGAAAAAATACTAAAATTGATGATATCAAAGATACCTATGGGTCACTTGGGTGAACCAGATGATATCGGGAAGGTTGCATTGTTCCTAGCATCAGATATGTCTTCTTATATGACGGGGAGTCAAATAGTAGTAGACGGCGGCGTTTTACTCTCTTAGAAATAAATGTAGTATATAACTGTAGGATATAGAAGAAAGTAAAAAAAGAATCGGATTTGAACGCCCTAGAAGAATTGTCAACATCTATTTTTGGTGTAGGACTTTGCTCTTTAAAATTGATATTGGTGTAACCCCCTTGAATCTTAAACTGGTCTTTATTAAGCAAATTTTTAAATATAAGTAAAACAAATATTATTTATAGTTATTATTTTAACTGGGAGGAATAAAAAATGGAAGAAGTTAATGGGGAAGATCAATTTGAAAAAGCGGTGCTTAAATCAGATATTCCTGTTTTAGTTGATTTATGGGCGCCATGGTGTATGCCCTGTAGGTGGTATTCACCAATAATAGAAAAGACCGCCGAGGATATGAAGGATAAGCTTAAGCTTGTTAAAATTAATGTAGATGAAAATCAAGAAATTGCTGCAAAATATGGTGTGGAAGCTATACCTACAACCTTATTGATTGAGAAAGGGGAAGTAAAAGCAAGTGTAGTAGGAGCAATGCAGAACGATCAGTTAAAGGGCTGGTTGGAGAAAAATCTTTAAGAAATGGTAGAATTTACTTGGATGACTGGTGGAAAACAAGGAAGTGGGATAGATGTAGCTTTAGGTTTGTTCTCTAGAGTAATGATGTCTTTTGGTTATAATATATACGGATATAGAGAATATTTTTCAAATATAATAGGGATGCATAGTTTCTTTACCGTTAGAGTTTCTGATAAAAAGATAGCATCAATACCAAGTAAAGTTGATATGGCCATATTTTTCGATAATGAATCTGTTTTAGGGGAGAAAAATGAGAGAGGAGAGATTGTTCATGAAGGTCACGTAAGAGACATAAAAGAAGGGGGTATATTAATAGTCGATGCAAAACTTGATAAAACTAAGATAAATAGGAAGGATATAACTGTTTTGGATATAGATTTTGATAAAATAATAACCAACGTTGCTAAAAAACTTGGGAAGCAGACCAGCGAAGTTGTGATAGCCAAGAATATTATTTGTGTCGCAACATCTTGTTATATTTTGGGTTTAGATGACGATGCAACAGTTGAAGCTATAAGGAAAGAATTTGCAAAGAAACCAAAAAGTGTAGTGGATTTAGATATATCGGTTTCAAATGAAACTATTGATTATCTTAAAACGAGAAATGAAGCTATTATAAAAGAGACTATAGCCCATGTTAAAAGCAAAGGGATAAGTCCAATAAAGAAACTGGAAAACAAAGATAAGACAACGCAAATTTATATGGAAGGTTTTGTATCCACAGCTATAGGGAAGGCAATAGCAGGCTGCAAGATGCAAATTTATTATCCGATAACTCCAGCTAGTGATGAAAGCGTTTTCATAGAATCACATCCAGAGCTTGGTATACTGTCTCTTATACACATCT
>JABEBX010017833.1_pt1 | contig 9924 bp, 11 predicted proteins | sample 7245971 | NCBI WGS metagenome assembly JABEBX01 (sample SAMN14506365, study PRJNA622280) | hot springs metagenome | biome: hot spring [ENVO:00000051]|acidic hot spring [ENVO:00002120]; feature: spring [ENVO:00000027]|sediment [ENVO:00002007]; material: sediment environment [ENVO:01001048]...
GTACAGGAGATAGCATTAGTTTTATTAACTGAAGAAAAAAGCATAAAAATTACTAATAATAATATCAAAATTTTAAATGTACTTTTTATATTTTTAGTTATCATATTTTGATTTAACGTTTAGTAGGTTCTAGTATTTAAAGCTTTCTATTCGGTTTGTTTTTAAAAAGTAGTAATTATACTATATATAAGGATAATTTTTAGATATGCCGAAAATAGACAGAGACCACCATTTCCACTGGAAACATTTTTGTTTTAAATTCGATCTAAAAACTATTAATTCAAATAAAATTATTTCTTTTGGAATAGACCATTATTTCTTATGGAAGTTATATTATTATATTTATTATAATTCTATATAGAATATAGAATATAGAATTAGTAAAAAGAATAATTATAAAATCATTTATAATTTTCCATAAGAAGTATAGGTGTCTCTATCGACTTAGTTAAGTATAGTTATATAACTATACTTATATAACTAAAAGTACAAATAGTATTTAAATACAAAGAGATTAAAGATATTTAGCAACATTATGGAAACCTTTGAAAACGCAAATAATCTTTCTTCACATTTAACAACAAAAAAAGATAATATAATAGATCCTAAATTAATTTTTGATGAGTTTTTAACAAACAAAAGAATATTTAAGAATAAAGAAGTACTTTCATCTTCTTTTGTTCCGGAAGATATCTTACATAGGAATGAAGAGATAGAAATTTTATCAAGAATAATGGCCCCAAGCCTTTTATTTGAAAGAATGTCTAATGTTTTGGTATATGGCTTCTCAGGTACTGGTAAGTCTTTGATTACAAGATATGTTGGTAAGAAACTTGCGAGTGTAGCAGAGGAGAAAAAAGCAAATGTCCTTCCAATTTATATGAATTGTAGGTTAGAAAATAACAACACAGAATACAGGTTAATTTCTAACTTATGTACTGTTTTTAACATAAGTGTACCAGAAAGTGGCTTATCAGTCAATAGTCTTTATAAAAGATTAGTCAAAACAATAGACGCAGAGAATAAGTACCTTATTCTAATACTTGATGAGATAGAAAAGTTAATACAGCATGCCGGCGACGGCGTGCTGTACAGTTTATTGAGGCTTAATGAATCATTAAAACATGCTAAAATCTCTATAATAGGAATATCTAATAATATTGATTTAAAGGCTTCTTTGGATCAAAGAGTTAGGAGTTCCTTGAACCCTATAGAAATAATTTTTAAACCATATAATGCCGATCAGATATTTGATATACTATCAATACGTTCTAAAGAAGCTTTTTATGAGGGTGTTATAAATGAAGGTGTTATAAGAAAATGTTCTGCAATAGTTGCACAGGAGCATGGAGATATCAGGAAAGCTTTAGATCTTTTAAAGGTCGCCGGAGAAAATGCTCAACAATTGGGTAAATCAATAATCTCAGAAGAGGATCTTGACAGTGCTTATGCTATACTGGAACAAAATATTACAGAAGGTATGATTAAATCTATGACTAAACAAAGCAAGTGTGTTCTTCTGTCTATAATGTCAGTAGCCAGGAACAAAAGAATGGGAAAGGTATATAGCGGAGAAGTGTATGATACTTATCTTAAGCTTATTGATAAATTTGGTTTAAAAAGATTAACTTTTAGGAGAGTTTCTGATCTTATAGCAGATATGGACTATAACGCCTTAATAATGTCTAGGGTTAAAAGTAATGGACGGTATGGAAGGACTAGAGAATTGAACATAGCATTCTCCCCATCGATAATGACAAAGGCAGAAATGATAATAAGGGAAGATTTGAATTAATATTTACAAGCTTGTTTTTAGCTTAAAAAGCTTAAATATTATCTGATTTTTATGTAATTATATGGTTGCTATAATAGAATGGCATGATTCTAATTTAGAGTCTCTTATTATAAAGGAAAGTAAAAAAACAAATAGTGATAAATTTCTAGTTTATAACAGAAAGACAGAGGAAATGGAAAACGTTAATTTAAGCGTTTATCAACGAATAAAATTAAAAATAAATAGTTCTGTAAAAGTAGATGAGAGACAATATAAGGGTTGGACGGGTAAATTACCATTTTATGTGTATTCTTGCAAAGTAAGCGGTAAAAAAGTATATTTTATAGATTACCCACATGGTTATAGTGGCCGCCTTGATTGTAAATTATAAAGATTTATTATCTATTTGATTTAATAGCATCCAAAAGATCTTGTCTTAATCTTTCTCCCTTCGAGTTTATCTTATCAAAAGCATTTGCCATTCTGTCTTGTTTAAGATAACGAAGCCACGCAGAGAAATGCTTTCCTGCGTTGTGAAACTCCAAAGATTCTATCGGTAAATTTCTTATTAAACTTTCAAATCCATTTAAAGTGCCTGCCTTCCCGACTTCTTTTCCATCTTTTAACTTAAATATGAACTCTTTCCCCGATTCTGCGGATACATCTCTTTGATTTATAGTTTTTTCAACAGGCTTTGAATAATTGCTTTCAAATCTCATAATAATCGATGTTTTTAGTAATATTTATCTTTATCTAAGATATCAAAGCCTTTTAATATAAACAATTATATACCTTTATGATGGAAAAAGCTCAGAAAAAACAAGAAGACATTTCTTTTTACCATATTGGGAAAGTGGTCAAAGTTTTAGATAAGACAAACTCTAAAAATTTTGATAAAAAAAATAAAGCGGTTATAGAGATGTGGGATAATAACGTAATTACCTGTGAAATAGGAAGTTCTTCACCAAAAGACGGTAATTTTGTTATCGTGCTTTTTAACGGCACAGTTCAAAATCAAGGGGTGTTTATGAAACCAGTTACTATAACAGATATCCTCTCAAACGAATCGGGTAGTGAGGTTTGGGAAAAGTATAAAAGTTTCCTTGACAAGTCTAAACCAACACATCCTTTTACTGGTTAGATTTATATTCAAATTGATTATAAATAGCTACTGTTTCTTATTAGTATATGGTTGATGAGATAAAGAAAATGCTTGACTCGGAGCGATTTTCTTATGAGATATACTCAAAATTAGAAGCAATAGAAAGAGATGTAAAGTTAAAAAAGAAGTTAAAAGAGCTTAAAGATTTAGATGTTCACCATATCAAAATATGGGAAAGTATTTATAAGAATTTAGGTTTATCAATCTCAAATAAACAAAACAAATTAAAGCTCTATTCTTTTGTTCTCCTTAGAAGGCTATTCGGCAGGGGCCTAACATTAAGTGTAATAAACTCGATGGAGAACAGGAAAGTATCCGATTTATCCAAAGTATTCGAGTCTCTCCCAGAAAAAGAAAGAAATATGCTGATTGACTATTTGGTTGAGGAACTTTACCAAGAAAGACTGCTTAAAAAAGAATCCTGGGAAAGTGGCGTCCTTTCTCACATCAGAGACGTAATCTTTGGAATGAACGATGGATTAGTGGAAGTTTTGGCAGCTGTAGCAGGATTTACAGGAGCTATACATAATAATCTGCTTATTGCAGTGGCAGGAACGATAGTCGGGTTATCAGGCACCATATCAATGGCAGTCGGTGCTTACCTTTCTTCGAAGTCTGAAAAGGACATTAGTACGGACGAACTTACCCGCTTAGAACTAGAGTTACAAGTTGCAAAGGAAAGATTGAAAGAAGACCTTAAGAAACACTCTTCTAATTATAAGAAGTTTGATAAAGGCCTTGAAGAGTTGATAAGTAAATTAAAGAAAGCAGGAGACCCAATTTATAAAGCATTGGAGAAAGAGAGAGAAAATCCCTTAATGAAGTTTATAAGCGGGACTGGAAAAGTATACTCTCAAAATAATACGACAAATCCCGTGAAGGACGCCCTATACGTCGGGGTATTCTATGTCTTTGGGGCCGTGATACCTTTGATAAGCTTTGTGATTGGCTCATTAATTCGCTCAAATACCTATTACAACCTGATTATATCCGTTATACTCACAGCAATAGCAATAGCAATAACTTCCATAGTTATAGCGCTTAATTCCAATGAGAAGGTTGGAAAGTACGTCGGCAGGGCCCTTTTGTTGAGCTTAGGGGCGGCATTTATCACATTCTTAGTAGGACACTTCGCTTCGGTTTATCTGCATCTTTTGATTTAAACCTTGAGAATGAATGCAATTTATATGATAAATGTATCTAATGATTAGTGTTCTTTTTAACAAGATGGAAAATTATCTTAGTCTGAAAGAGATAAGGGAAAACGAGGAAAAAGCCATACAAAAGGGTATGACCGTCGAAAAGATGATGGACAAAGCAGGCTATGAAATAGCGAATTTCATAGATAAAAACATTGCTTTTAACAAAGCAGTGTTTATAGCAGGCACCGGCAATAACGGCGGAGATACGTTATCAGCAGCATTTCATCTCTTTAACTTAAAACATCAGGGTATCTGCGTTTTTATCATTGGAAAAGAAGAAGAGATAAAAGAGGACCCCGCGAAATTTCTTAAGCTAATAAAAGACATGAGAGACATTCACATTCAATTTGTTTTTGACTCATCAAATATCAAAGACCTTCAAACTGCTGTAACGGATTCTGATTTATTGGTAGTAGGAATATTCGGTACGGGTTTCCATAGCAGCTTAAGCAGTTTTCATTCCACTGTCATAGACATAATAAACAATTCTAATGCAAAGAAAATCAGCATTGACATCCCGTCAGGAATGAACGGCGATACAGGAGAATTTGAGAAGGCCGTTAAATCCGATTTTACGATCACAATGCAGAGTATGAAGACGGCATTTATGAATGGAAAGGCCTTGCCGGTCTGTGGGAAGATAATCCTGGTCGATATAATGAATTAATTTTATGCATATCACTAAGTTTTATTACCTTAATATAACGCCGTTATATTTATAAGGAATAACTGATAAAAGAACAGATATGAATTTTGATGTTGAAAAGATAAGGGAAGATTTTCCGATATTAAATAAGAAGATAAACGGCTCAGACTTAATTTATTTTGACAACGCCGCGACTTCACAAAGACCTAAAAAAGTTATTGAAGGCATAAAATATTTCTATGAAAATATAAATGCAAACCCAATAAGAAGCATACATACCTTAGCTGAGCAGTCTACAAAGGCTTATAATGAAGCTAGGGAGAAGGTTGCAAATTTTATAAATGCCGAACCGGATGAAATAATTTTCGTAAGAAATGCCACAGAAGCGATAAATCTAGTTTCATTCTCGTTTCCGTTTAAAGACGGCGACAAAGTCGTTTCAACTTATATGGAACATCATTCTAATTTACTGCCATGGCTAAGACTTAAAGAAAAGGGCGTAAAGGTCGATTTGGTTGATGTGGATGATAATTATGAGTTAGACATGGATTATTATAAACGGCTTTCAAAAGATACTAGACTAGTAACTGTAACTCATGCTTCTAATGTCACTGGGACTGTAAACGATGTTAAAGAGATAACTAAATTAGCACACGAACAAGGTTCGTTTGTTTTAATAGATGCTGCTCAATCTATCCCGCACGCAAAGTTTGATGTTAAGGAGATAGGCGCTGATTTTGTAGCGTTTTCCGGACATAAGATGCTTGGGCCATTTGGCATCGGCGTTTTATACGCGAAAAAAGACGTGGCAGAGAATTTAAAGCCGTTCCTTACAGGGGGCGAGATGATAAAAGACGTTAGACTGGACAAGATAGTTTATGAAAATTCTCCTAATTTATTTGAGGCCGGTACACAAAATATAGAAGGAGCTTATGGTTTGGGATTAGCAGTTGATTATCTTAATTCCATAGGCATGGAAAACATAGAAAAATATGAAAAAGAGCTCACCGCTTATCTGTACGAAAAAGCCAAGGAATTAAATAACAACATAGAAATCTACAGCGGTAAAAGCAAAAATTACAACGGGCTTTTATCTTTTAATGTGAAAGGACTGCATTCTCATGATGTCGCTTACTTACTTGATAAAAAAGGCATAGCAGTAAGGTCTGGCTTTCACTGTGCGCAGCCATTGATAGAGGATAAATTGAAAGCAAACGGCGCTGCAAGGGCAAGTCTATACTTTTATAATACAAAAGAAGAAATCGATAAGTTTGTGGAGGAATTAAATCATATCGCTGAAAAGTATGGAAGATGAAAAATTTTATGAACTTGTAGAATTGTACAGGAATCCTGAAAATTACGGTAAACCAAAAAAATATAATTACTCAGAAGAAGGGTTTTCAGCATCGTGCGGCGATCGTTTTAAGTTATACCTAGAAATAGAAGAGGGGGTGATAAAAGATGCCTCTTTTGAAGGCAGTGGCTGCGTTATCTCTACAGTTTCAATCTCTAAACTCTGCGGTTTTTTAAAAGGAAGGAAAATAAAAGACGTTGAAGATATGAATTTGGAAAGCATCAAAAAATTGATAGGTATCGATGAACTTAGCATATCAAGAATAAAGTGCGCAACTGTTGGTTTAGATGCCGTAAAAAAGATTTATTTAGAGAGTAATAAATAAAACTAAATTTTAGTTATTATCCTTTAACCTATTTTAATTTTTATGTATGTAGACGATGGGTTTTTTGGGTTTATTAAACATCATGAAACAATTAAAATAAGTAAACCACAGAAGACCAAGTATAAGAAATATTTAAATAACTGCTCTTAATGACTACAACAATACAGTATTAACGCTAGAACCATATCCCGCATACATATCAACCAATTATCCTACAGGAGGCGAGTGGTTTATCTTTTCAGAAGGAGCTCTAAACAATACAAATAAAACAGCATACGTAACAGAAAATTTTAAAGATATTTATGAGGTAAATTTTCCCGCTTCAAATCCTCATAACTATAAATTAAATCAAGGAGTTGGAGTAAGTTTTTTCACTCAACAATCTTCAATGTCCAACTTGTCTATGAAATATGTCATGATTACAAATTCTCCACCAAACGGAGTAATGCTTTCCGTAAGCTTCGGAAGCGTTCAGTGAAATTTATTAAAGACTTACAACAATCTACAAATAATTTTTTCTTTGTTTTCTTATCCTAAAAATAAAATCAAGAGCTGTTTAAATAAACTAAAATACACAAAAAAGGTTATGTTAACCACTGACTCTGCTTAGGTGTAATTTTCTAAGGAGTTCTCATCAGCTAAAGCCTGCATGCACTCTTGATAGTAAGGGCAATACTTGCATTCCCATACTTTATTGTTATCAAAGTAATACTCTGCCGGCGGCAATGTCTTATTTTTTAGGTGGTAATCTAAATCCTTAAATCTTTGCATTACTTTTTTGTATTCTTCTTCGTTATAATCAACTCTAAACTGTTTTATTTCCAGGTTCTTCTTATCTGCGTACACCAATAAGCCATAGTCTGCGGGCTGTGCAGCCAGATAAAGTGATATTTGCATTTTATGTTTAGGGTCCGGTTCATTGACTTTTTTTATATCACCGGTCGACTTCGCTTCTATTATTATTTTTTTGCCGGTTTTTGTTTCAATATAGTCATCTATCCTTCCGTAAATGTTAAAACTAGCTTCATTATCTTTATATTCTATTTTTAGCGGCTTTTCTTCCTCTGCCAAAGTGAGAGTACTAGAGTTTTTTAAAGCTTTTGCTATAAATTCATGTACATTGTTACCCAATGCGAATATCCTGAGTGCACTTGTTTCAGTTGGTTTTGTTATAAAATAAGAATAATAACTCCTTCTCATGCACATACCTATCTCGCTGGGATAGTAAACACCTACCTTTTTAGGCCTCGATTCCTCATCTAAGTATTCATCTATTATACCGCCAACGTCAACATCTACGAAGTAATCTCCATTTTGCATTAAGAATATAGTCTCGAAAAGGATTTAAATTTACGCATTTTGCAATATTAATGCTTGATAAGAAGATGTTAATTATCGGTTTACTATTAGTAGCTATCTTTATAGTAATCTTCTTACTAGTAAATTTTAAGATTTCACAGAATTTTGATTTAACGGTATTTAAATTAATAAATGAAAAATGGAACGTGCCAGCTTTGGACTCATTTTTTGCTGCTGTTGCTATATATGGCAGAGAGTATTTTTGGATTCCGGTGGTCGCTTTAATGTGGATTTTAGGCGGCGCTTTTAATAATGAAAAAGCCAGAAAAGGAGCATTGATGCTGGTTATAGTCTTTATAGTCATAATCATAGTTGGTTTAGCCTTAAAACAAGTCTATTACAGGCCAAGGCCCTTCTTGAACCCAGTTTTAGCTTCAGTTGATCATGTTTTAGTTCCGAAGGATTTGGATTCTTCATTCCCTTCAGGGCATGCTTTGATAGTTGCAGGCGGTGCAGCAGTAGCGTTTCTTTTCCTTAGGAAAAGATATTCTATACCGCTGGTGATAGAAGCTGCTTTAGTCTCTTATAGCAGAGTTTATGTTGGCGTTCACTATCCAACTGATGTATTAGCGGGAATATTTTTGGGGGTTGGGATAGCATTCATAATCTATTCCCTTCTGATAAAAACAAGATTATTCGATAAACTTTTTAGGTTTATAGACGACATATACAATAAAATATTGAAAACTCTGCACTTAATCCATTGAGACTTTAAAGTCTATGGCTTTCTCTGTATTTTTTGGACAATGACTTTATTTCATTTATTAATTCCTTTTCATCTTTGTACATGTTATCAACAAAATATGGTGTAAAAGGGCTGTATTTCTCAAACGGGAAGTACAAAAGGACTTTCTTGCCTGTAAAGTGGGCGTGCATTCTCTCTCCATCTACTCCACTGGAATACACCAAATCGGAAAGATAAACTATCGTTAAGTCCGTTTGGTCTACGAGATGGAAGTCTCTCCTAACGGTTTGATTAAAAACGAGGTTCTTGATCCTTTCATTGGCGTTTTCCTTATAAGCGTCTATATCAACCGCCTTTGGATTGAATACAATTAAATATTTTTTAATCTTTTTTATGAATCTTTCCAGGTTTTCATAGCCACTTTTTCTATGCTCTATCGTGTAGCTAATGTACGCCTTCGGTTTGTCCTTTCTGTACAGAATTTCATAAAGAGTAAAAGGGTCTTCTTTAGTTCCAATTACATAATTTCTTTTTCCTATTGAATTGCTTATTAAGTCTGCAGTATAAATCTCTAGTTCGGACCAAAGTGCTATCTCATACTCATCCACGGCTTTGTCTTCCCAAGATTTTTTGTTTTGCAGGTTCTTATTTATTTCCTTAGGGTTGCTTACCACTGAGATAAACAGGTCTGGGTTCAGTATTTTCATGTCCTTTGAGCTGATCAGACTTAAAGGGCCACCTCTCCACCAGAAAGACATATGGCCATCGATTATGAAGTCTTTTTTATTGTTTTCCTCTACTCTGCTTTTTATGTTTTTAAGTGCGCTGTCTTTTAATATTCTTACATTTTCTATATCCAAGTTCGGTATATTCTTTGAATTTATGTAAGGGTTTGTTTTGTTGGCAACCTTTATCATCTCATCTATTAAATTTATTATTTCCAGTTTTTTACCGTTTTTTTGGGCGATTTTTACCGATTTACTCTCAAGATTAATCCTGTCAGAACCAGCCACTGCTGAGCTGAATATTATCATGTTAATTAATAATATTTCAGGCTAATAAACTTTATCAGTGTTCCACTTTACTAACATTTTTACCTTCTAAAAATATATCTCCATCCTTTTTTTCTCTGTCTACCATTTAAAAGTATCTTTCCACCTTGTTTTCTACTACCAAAATGATGACCGGATTTATCTACCTCTCCTGAGCCTCCTCTCATGTAATGAAATGCACGATCTCCGACTTTTCTTGCTTTTACATCTCCATCTACCATATCCTCTCCAAAATCATAATCTGCTTCATCTACCTCTCCTGAGCCTCCTCTCATGTAATGAAATGCACGATCTCCGACTTTTCTTGCTTTTAATGTTCCACCTTCCATCTGCGCAGCAAACCAGTCTCCTGCTGTGTCTACTTC
>JABEBX010002215.1_pt1 | contig 9921 bp, 5 predicted proteins | sample 7245971 | NCBI WGS metagenome assembly JABEBX01 (sample SAMN14506365, study PRJNA622280) | hot springs metagenome | biome: hot spring [ENVO:00000051]|acidic hot spring [ENVO:00002120]; feature: spring [ENVO:00000027]|sediment [ENVO:00002007]; material: sediment environment [ENVO:01001048]...
GCTTTCAATGTAATTTTTATTATCTCGTCTAACGTTTTAAGATTGTTTCCAGGGTTTTTTCCAAGAACAACACCATAGTCAAACTCTTCATGCTCTTCATGTATCCATCTTTGAGATATAATTCCTAAAAAATTTTCAAGCTCAGCACTGTTTATTTCGGACAATCTAAACCCATCTATTATATTGTTTTTTGCTTGATTTGTAGCTGAGACACCACATATTACCGGCGGAGAATTTTTTCCTTCCAAAATGGAGTCAACAATAAGCGTTGCCACAAGGCTTTGAAGAACCGTAGTTTTTCCTGTGCCAGGCGGTCCATTTAGAGCTTCTATTCTACTTGAGCTATTTTTTACACAATTAAGGAAAATGCGTTGTTCCATGTTTAATCCGAACATATTGCCATCTTTAAGATTAAACTTCATCTGTCCCGTAAAAGATGGTGTTTTTTCTGTAAATAAATTATTTTTTAGAATTTCAAAAGATGTTGTATTTTTTAGTTCGTTGTTTGGTGAGTATTCCTTTAAGTATAAAGGTAGAATTCCAAGCGAACTTATTTTGTTCTTGTTGTGTTCTAAGGTATTTATCGTTTCTTCATAAGCTTTAAGTAGGACGTCTATTGTATCATCTGGTTTATAAAAAACCATGTAATCGACTTCAGATACATTATTATCTTTTATTAGAGGGTTATTTACAGCATTAAAAAGATAATCGATTATATTATTCCATGCTGTTATATTGTTTGGTAATCCGTCTGAGAATATAATATCATTATTATTATTTATGATTTTTTCCCAATCTTCATTATTTGCGATAGCAAGATTGCTCGATATATCCTTGTCGTCATTTTGAACATAAAGGTTATATATGTTTATATCAGGCGTATTTGTATATTTTACATAAACCATCTGTTCTTTGAAATAATCGGTGTAGTCAAGAATTATCGGGATATGGACAGGTGCGATAAATTTATTTTTCTCTTCACCGTATTTAAATAAAAATGGGAAAAAAACCAAATCTTCAAAAAGGAGATAATCCTCCAGTATTTTTAATATATCTCTTTTTAAATCGTTTTTATCATCATTATTAGTATTGTTTTTAACTTTGGCATAAATATCTGAAAGTTCAATCAGTGAAAAAAATCCTTCCGAATTATTCAGGTTTATTTTGTTTATTTTGTTAAATTCTAATAGTTTGTTATAAAGCCATTCATCCTCTATGCGGTCTTTTTTTACTTTATACTGATATTGATTTAGTAGAAAATCTTTTAGTCTGCCGTCTGAGTCTTTTATGTCTTTTATTATAGGAGAATCAAATTTAAGAAAGTCTTTTCTTTTTTCAGCTTCGCAATCGAATTTATAAGAATTTTCAGTATCGAGGGTATAAGATTCGATATAAAGGGAAAATCTAACCACATGCTTAAAATATTTTAAATGATTTATAATTGTTCTCAAATCCATATCGAGCCAATAACTGATTTCATGTCAAGCTCTGGTGAACTATGGGAGGATTTCTCCTCCCATCGGCTTTACGCCCTCTTAGTAATTAATAATATATCATATTTTTTCGTTTTGTCAATAATTCACCCCTTTCATAAACCAGATAGGTCCCAACATATTTACCACTCGAAACAAAGTGAACAAATCTTTTGGCGAGACGTTAGCCATAAACATTGCGTTGCAACCTGCTAATCCACCACTACATCTTGACTTTTTGTAACAAAATACACAATATATAGCAGAGGCGAAATCAGTCGCCTCGAAAGAGCAGAAAATGCTCGGGAAAAGGAAGAGAGAGGATGTGTATGATTAGTAAGGGAGGTATTGGTATGGTTAAAAGGTTGAGGGCTTTGGGAAGTTTAAAAGAAATTTTTGATGATTTATAAGGAGGTATAAAATGGAATCAACCATAATGATTGTTATGGCGATATTTGCTTTAGTGGTGATAATACGCGTAGCGAATACAATAACTTCAGACTCTAAATCACAATCTCAAACCAATAATGAAAATAATGCAACTGATATTATTAAATTTCAAACAGACGATAAAAACAATATAACCGATATCATTATTCTAGGACCAGAAGTAGGGTTTATATTAAATGATGCATTAAATGAAGATTTAAAAAAACAACTCATAATGAATAATATGATAACTAATCCAGAAAAATTTAATGCCTTAAATGCCTTGATATTACGTACCAATAATGCCGTACTGCCAGAAACTGCTTTTTCAAAACCAGAATTACCTAATGTACCCGATTTTAGCAAAGCACCTGATTTTAGTAAACCTAATTTTACTAATTCTGATTTTAATTCATTTTAATTCGTAAAATTTTTACTAATATCCCGCAAAAATAATACTCTAATTTTTATCTTTGCGGGATATGTTTTAAAAAAAAATTATTTTTATTTAAATAAATTAGTAAGGTCTTCTCTAATGCGGTTACCAATCCAAAGCTCTTCCCTTGTAAAAGGATTACTTTCTAATCCATCTAATGCAGTATTTGCTAATGTTTTTATTGCTTTTTTACCTTGTCGACGTGTTGGAGTGCTTTGTTCTGTTCTCTTAATTGCCGCATTTACACCTTGAACGGTTTTCACAACATCTTTTGGTTTACCACTAGTCATAGAAGTGAAAGTAGTATTGAATAAATCCTTTTGTACTAAATTAACTTGTTGTGTTGTTGCTTTTGAACTTGTTTCAGAACCACTCGCTCCGGCACCAAGCCCAAATGGAAAAGTAATACCACCACTTCCTCTCCCACCTTTACCGCTACCTTTACCGCCACCAAGACCAAAAGTAGCACTCCAACTTGTTCCAAGGCTACTGTTATCTGATTGAGCTAATGACGAACTATATACAAACGTAGCGGCTGTAGATACAATCGAAGCTGCTGCAGCGGCAACTTGTGGATCCTTTGTTGTATATGGCGTAAGTTGTTTAAGCAAATTATCAAGTGATTGTTTTGCACCAGGAACACCAGCAGCAACACCCATAGCAGCAAATGCAAGCGCATTACCAACGCTTATATTTTTGCCAAGTAATATATTATCTGAACGATCAAAAACTTTAGCAATTCTATTGATATATGTTATATCTTGTCCTATTTTACCCTCCGTTACATTATTCATATATCTAATCCAATCGTAACCCGTATACTTCATATTACGCGTATCCACAAGAGATGTATTTTTATAGAATCTTTCTTTATCTATTCCGTCAAGTACTCTATACACATCCTGATCCGTAGTTACATAGCCTTTATTACCTACCACATAAGCAAGCTGACGTGTTTTAGGGTCAAACGCAAACGATACTCTTTCGCCAGCAGTAAAAGTATGACCGGTATCTTTAGTTAATCTTGCGGCTGCGTCTTTAGTTAACGTTGCTTCGCCTACGGCGTTTTTAGACATTAAATAATCAGGAAGCGACATGCCCAATATGCTTGCAGCTTCCCTGATGCCTTTATTTTGAGTCCACTCGTTTAATTTACTTGTTAGTTCCGTTTGTACCGCTTGATTATTGCCTACCGTTTTTAAATAATCTGTTAACGCAGTCACTTGATCGGCGCTGAAATCGCCTTGTGTAATAGCAGAATCTATAGCCGCCTGCATAGGTTGAGAAATACCATTTTGTTTAGCATAATTATCAAAAAACGCTTTTTCTTTAGCTGCTAAAGCAGCTCCAACTTCTGTTTTAAGTTGTTCTAGTTGATTCATATTTTTACCAGCACCAATATATTGGCCTATAGCTTGATCACTTTGCAAAGCACCGTAGAGTTCGCCAAGTTGTTGCATACTCAAACCGTTTATGCCAGCCTGTTTCATCTGTTCTATAATATTACCTATTGATTCTTGTTCTTTTGCTTGATTTACACCATAAGCTTGAAGAGGGCTTTCATATCCAGCGCCAATGCCAAGTTTTTTGCCTTCCATATTAGCCGTGCTTTGTATCATACTTTGTAATGAAAACGACGGCGCCACTTTTTGGCTAAACGCCGAGCTAGCCATCATCGATTTCTCAAGAGATCCTTGCTCCACCGGGTTCGTGGCCTGCTCGCCTACCGAAGAAGCTTGGCTGGCGACAGAGCCTTCCAGCCTGCCCGCGGCCATTTGCAAGCCGTAAGAGCCAACTTTCGAAACAATTCCCGTAACAACAATCGCCAGACCCATGCCAAGACTGCGCAGGTAACCCCACATCGCCATTATGTGCTGAAGAGGCGTGGACATGCTCTCAAAGGCGGCGTAGCCAACATTGTGAACGAGAACGGATTGAAACAAGACTGCCGCCTCTTGAACCAAGAAGTTGTGAATTATAGCGTCTATCATCGTCCATGAAACCATGAAAACGAATACGGCCGCAATACCGCCTATTACCTTGCCGTACATCGGCGTCGGCAAAAATAAAATTAAGAACGGCAATACTGAAACGCCAAGCGCTATCAAAACAGCCCTGATTGTAGGAATCCACTGATTGAAAGCAATGCCCATGTTCATGCCCGTGTTTGCAACTTTATAGTTGGCAAGAAAAGTTGAGTCGGAAGACACAGCCGCATCATATATTTGATTCGCCAAATAATCTTGCTCAAAATAGCTTAAGGCGTCGCCGGTGACGGCCGAATCTTGACCGTTATACAAAACGTCCAAATACGACGTTACGACATTCTCACAGTGTTCAAGAGCCACTTGATTTGAAGTATCCACACCCAAATCTGAACATATAGCGTTTAAGCCAGGCTGGAAGTTGGTTGTATTATTTAATATCGGTTCAAGATTTGCCCAAGCCTGAGCGCAGGTTATGTTTGTTCCCGTAGGACTATTTGAATCGTAATATGTTGTGTATATGCTTTGAAAAGCACCGCCGCATGAAAGCTGTTGTGTAAGCGATGTGTTGCCATCCATTAAATCTTGAAAATCGCAACCTTGTTGATTAAAACCAGGATCTTGAAACGCATAAAAAACACAACTGTTAATATAATTTTGCAAACTTTTGGCAAGATAAGCGTTGCCTATCGGCACGCCGTGCATAGCCATATTCATGATAGCCATTACGCCGATACCACCGGCGGAATTTTCGTAGTCCGTGTCGGGATTAATATTTGTAGTGTCTATCATTTGCACAATACCGTTTTGGACTTCTGAAGCCACGCCGGCCATAGCAGTAATTCCAACAGGGATGCCGCCTACTTGTTGCGATTGGTTTGTAACCGTATCATAGATTGTTATTTGTCCTTTAGGCACTATAAGCGCCATATAAAGCATGAAAGATATCAAAACAGGAAGAGACCACGTGAGAATATTACCCGTACTTCTACCTTGTAAAGACTGAATATAATTTCTAAATCCTGCAAAAAATAAAGACAACGCCATAACGGTGAAAAACAGCCCTTGATAATCCGCGTCAGAAAATATCAAAGCTATAAATTCAAAGGCATTGTATACGGCCGTGAAACCGCCGTAAGTATCAAATTCTACATTGCTTGGGTCAAACGCATAAGCGTTGGATGAAAAGAACGCAAAAAAAGAAACAGCCGTCAACGCAATTAACACAATCAATAAGGACTTTTTTGGCAAGAAATTCTTTTTAATTTTTCCAAAAAGATTTTCTATTTTTTTAAAAAAAGCAATTGTCAAATTGATAATAGGCACAAAACCATAGCCCGCCAAACACGTAAACAAAACCATTGCGCTAATTAATTTGGCGGGCGCGCCGATATTATGCGCTATCACGCCGACGATTATAACCAAGAGATTTTTGATCTAAATAAAAAGCATAGACAATATTGCCTAATATAAAAAGCAAAAAATAATAAAACAATATTTTTAGTGGCGATTTCGTGTTCTTTGCTTTATTAAATAACTTTTTGCCAATTCTCTCAAAAAAGTTTTCTTGCACAAACCACCTCTTTTTCTTATTGCCCCACTATTTAATAGCGGCAGGATTAATTGTATGCGCTATTGCCTTTTTAACAAGTAATTTTGCGCCCGCATAGTTATTAATTAAAGAATTAATAGTATTTATATCGTGAGCGGATTTTACGTAACTCTGTTCAATTAAGCTTTGTTGTTTCATAATTTGGCTTATGAAGCCATTTATAACTTCAGTATTTGCAGCCGTAATGGAAATTTTGCAATTTGGCGAAGTTGACTGACCTGTTTTGCCAATTAAAGTATTCATTTTATAATAAAGCTGTTGAGCTTGAGAAAGTAAATCAGACATTGCGCCATAAGCGTAAGCTTTTGCAGTTAAATCTGCAAGCGTAGCTCCAATAGTGTCTGCTTGCCCTGTAGCAATGCCTACTTTTAACGCCTGATATATGGATACGGGAGAAGTTTGTATAATATTTTGTTGAGTCTGAGTTAACGGCGCTCCTGTCTGCATAGCATTTAATATGCCGGATATATTATCTTGCACATATTGCTCTAAATTCATAACATTGGCGTTACTGCATTGGCTGGGACCGCCTGGCGGTTCTGCGTAAGCTGAACCATTGTAAAAATCATCTATGCCTGTAGTTTGATTTTGTCTACAAGGCGCCATTTTTGTTATTACAAGTTGAGGTATATTCTGAGGATTAGGCGCGACGTTAATTTGAACGTCGCCCACATAACCTCTCATAAGATCAATATAACTTTGTGGAAGACCAAGCGCGTTTCCTATTTGTTCTAATAAAGTAGTGCCTGGCGTTCCAAAAAATTCTTGTATATCTGCAGGACAACCGCTTATCATCTGTTGATAACTAGATTGTGAAGATGCCGGCTGACTTGTGCTTGGACTAGTAGCCGAAGTTCCTTGCTCATTTTCAAATATAGAGGTAAACATATTGGCAATGCCAGATAAAGTCTGATGCGTTTCATCGGCCATAGCTTGGTTTTTTTCAGCCACTTCCGGCGATAAGGCGCTTGCTAAAGTAAACACGGCCGCCTTTGTGGCTTTGCATGCATTAAATTGCAAGCCGTTAAGCTTTTGAATTATAGCTTCAATTGCGTTAAGAGTTTGAGAACATTGTTCGCAAAGCGTCTTTAAAGCGATTTCAAACGCAATGGCGGGAGCCGCTTCAAGCATAGTTTGCAATTGCTGAACAAGATACTGCGGATTAACAAAGTTAAAAGCACCGCCAAAAATATCTATGCCACCGCAGCCAACTTTTATGCTTGGCGGAGATATATTAATTGGATTAAAATTGTTTGCATGTTGCCATCTCGCATTAAAAGAACCTGCCGTAAAAAAGCCTCTCTGTTGTCCTTGAAAATAATTGGGCGTAGTGCTTGTTTCCTGTTGCACCCAATCGCTAACCCAATCAGCCTGCGCTTGAGTTGTCATTATTAAAAATATAAACGGCATTAACAACGCTAGTATTTTTTTAAGCATGGTGGCAACCCTCCAATTTTAAATTTTTATCGCCTCTATATGTAGTTGGGTCTGTTACAATTTTTCAGATAGGGCATCTCCGCCAAGAAAATGGCGGAGATAAGGCAAAAACGAACTAAAAAGCGGGTTAAAAAAATTATTCGCCTTTGGCCATTAAAGCCGTTAATTGTTGAAGATTTGCGCCAAAAACAAAGTTGCCTTGTTCGGTTGCAAAAGTTGGCGTGCCTTCCAATTGAAGTTCTCCGTCAATTTCTTGAGCATTTTTTAGTAAATTTTCGGCCTTTTCACAAGTTTTCTTTTCGCCAAATTTATTGTCTATCCAATCAGCGTAGGTGCCATTGTTGCAAATAAAACTTTCAGCCTTGTCATAAGCGGGCTGGCCGTGAACAATAAACGGCACAATCTTTATCGTATAGCCGTACTTATTAGCCAATACCTCTAAATGTGGATCAGCCATATGGCAAAATGGACACAATGGATCAACAAAAGCGTAAAGCACCCTACCTTTTACCGTTTTTTTAGGTGCATAGGTGGCAATGGCTATACCGTTAAGCTCATTTTTTACGCTAGCGAAAATTTTCTTCTTAGCCTGGTTGTAAAGCGCAGCCAATTTGTCTCCAGCCGCATTCACCTTGTTTTTGAACCTTGTACCGAGTACAACGCTACCGTCGTGTAAAACATAGATTGGAATAAATTGAACGGTTTTCCCCGCTGGCATTCTAGCGATAATTTCGCAAGCTGTGCCATCTGCCACAGGTTTGTTTTGCAAAATTTTCATTGGCAACGGCGGGAATGGCAATTGACGTTCGATGCTACCCGGCGTAATCTCAGAACAATTTAAACCTCCAGCTATAGCTGTTACCGTCGTTGCCGTGGTAAGAGCTGTGGCAACCGCTAAAGAAACAAAAAGTTTTTTCATAAAAAAACCTCCTTTTTTGTTTAGTTAATTACGACAAATTTCAGTCGCCTCTTGTGAACTGCTCCTCGTTTCACTGAGGGCTTCCTGCTTCGCAGAGAGGGTGCTTTTTAGCGTACGGCAGCGCTACTGCCGCAGGGTCATCCACAGAGCCTCTCTCCACAGGCTTAAATTCGGGCTGTTCCGTCCCTATGAGATATAGGTTGACAGAGGCGTTGGCGTCTCTGTCAAGTATAGTATTGCAGTTGGGACATAGCCAAGCTCGGTCGGATAGCGTTAAGTTGGTGTTTATGTAGCCGCAGTAAGAGCAGGTTTTAGAGCTTGGGTAAAATCTATTGGCTTGAATAAGTTGTCGGTTGTACCATTGGGATTTGTATTTCAGCATGCGAATAAACTCGCTCCAGCTGACGTCAGATATGGATTTAGATAAGCGACGGTTCTTTAGCATGCCTTTCACATTCAAGTCCTCTACCGCTATAACTTGGTTTTCGTTGATAATGGCAGAGGAGAGTTTATGTAGAAAATCCATTCGTTGGTTTGATATCTTTTCATGTAGCTTTGCTACTTTCTGAGAGTGTTTTAGATAGTTGTTGGAGAAAGGCGTTTTGTCGCCTTTGTAGCGTGGGTGTTGCTTTCTTGAGAGTTGTTTTTGTAATGCTTTTAATCGCTTTTCATACTGAGCCAAATGCTTGGGATTGCTTATCTTGTAGGTTATCGCTCTTTCTTGCGTGCCGCTGGTTATCGTGGCAAAGTCTTTGACGCCTAAGTCTATGCCACAGGCTCTATTAGTGAACGGCAGTATCTTTGTTTTACGCTCTACAAGTATAGAAACGTAGTATTTGTCTGTAAAAGTCTTAGTGATGGTTAGAGACTTTATAACGCCCTCTATTTTTCTATGGATTTTGGCTTTTATTGGCGTTTTTAACTTAGGGACATAAATTTTGTCGCCGTCTATCTTAAAATATTGCGGGACTTGAAACCCGCCTTTACGTTCATGTCTTTTTTTCTTAAATACAGGGAATTTTGAACGTTTGGTAAAGAAAGTTTTAAAAGCGTCGTCAAGATTAGAGACGGCTTGCTGTAGCGCTTTCATCTCTCTTTTAAAAAAGAGAGGATTCTCGCGAGGGTATCCTAAAGAAATTTTTAATAACACAAGAACCCTCCAAAAAGTGAGCGTCGCCAAAATTAAGCGACGCCTCATAATAGTTTAGAATATACCCGCTATCTCTTGAGCCAATCTTCCCTCAATAACAGGCGTTGCTTTCTTCAAATTGAGATCAGTTTGTGTAGCTTGAACGCCAATTCTTGTTCTAAAAGTTTCGTATTTGCTAACGGTGTTATAAGTTGAATTATTATAGGTGCCAGAACCGTTCTGAATGTGGGAACCTACGGTTTTTTCGACCACGCCGTTCACTTTTTGCTTAATTTGAATGTCAACAAGTCCAATATAAGTGTCCACATGAATGGCTGAACCTACAAGTCCGCCTATTAAAGAACCTACAGCCGCGCCTGCCAACGCTGCACCGCCTTTGCCGTATCCTTCGCCTATTGTAGCGCCTGCTAAAGCTGCGCCGCCAACAGCGCCGGTAAGCATGCCTGCAAGCGTCATGCTTTGTTTTTGCTCGCCCATATAC